>Ga0118677_10007877_pt1 | contig 17384 bp, 19 predicted proteins | sample AliMusrvi5mmetaG_FD_86154 | JGI IMG/M metagenome (GOLD analysis project Ga0118677, IMG submission 86154) | reverse complement strand
GCACGTATGTGCCTGTCGACGCTTCGAGTGCGACACGCCATTTGCGGCGGTGGGGCTATATACCAAACGACGTCGCCGCCGCGCTGTGCTCAATTCAGACCGACCAGTACGTTCACTACACCGGGCCGCTGGCAGGGCACCCGCGAGGGTTGCACGAAGTGAGCGGCAGGAAGTTGCTCATCACCGAAGCTCCAACGATCATCCCGGCGGCGGCGGGCGACTGGTCAACACTGCGGGCTGTCATCCATGGGCTGCTTGTCGAACCGGTGCAGATCGACACCTTCTACGGCTGGCTGAAGGTGGCACGCGAGTCGCTGTTGCTCAACCACCACCGCCCCGGCCAGGTCCTTGGATTGGCAGGCCCTCAGAATTGTGGCAAGACGCTGATTCTCGACGTGCTGAAACTTGCGCTTGGCGGGCGGAGTGCCAACCCGTATCAGTATTTCACCGGGGGGACCACCTTCAACGAAGACCTCGCCGGCGCTGAGTTGCTGTGTGTCGACGACGAGGCGGGCAGCACGGACATCAGGAGCCGCAAGGCACTGCTCTACAACATCAAGTCCAACCTGTTTGCCGGATCGGTGCGCATCCATCCCAAAGGCTTCAAGGCGTTCTCCTGCCGCCCGTGGTGGCGCATGGTTATGACGATGAACGACCAGCCAGAGGACCTGTTGGTGCTGCCGCCGATGGGCGGGGAGGACCGGGACAAGGTCAGCCTGTTGAAGTGCCACAAGTTCGAGCTGCCCATGCCCGCCTATACCGACACGGAGAAGGCGGTCTTTTTCGCCAGGCTGAAAGCCGACTTGCCGGGAATGTTCGCTTTCCTGGAGGCGTGGGAGATTCCCGTCGAGCTGCGTGACCAGCGGTGCGGCGTGAAAGCTTACCACCACCCGGAGCTCATGCGCGACATTCATGAGCTGAGTCCGGAGGCGCAACTGATGAACCTCGTGGATACCTTGGTGGAGCATGGCCGCCTGGTCCTGCCGTGGGAAGGCACCGCCGAGGATCTGAAAATGGAGCTGCTTGACACCCCCCTCACCGGACGCGACGCGGAAAAGCTTCTTGGCCATTGGGCCGCGGCAACTGGCACCTACTTGCGCAAGCTGGTGGGCAAGCGTGTGGAACGCACGAGGCAGAATGAACGGGGCATCCAAAAGTGGCGCATCCTATTGCCAGGAGCACAGCCTGAGCAAGTTCGGAGACGGGACTGACAAGTCGCCGGGCACTGGACCACTTCCACCACCAGTGCCCGGACCACCACCACAGCAAAGGGTTGCCGCTTGGCAGCCTTCTTGCTTTTCAGGGGCAGCCGTGACCACCAGGGACAATGCCTTGCCGGGTGTAAGGATGGCACCACTAGGCGGGCATGGCAGCGTGTTGTCAAGGGACCACAGGGACCTGCCAAGGGACCGAAAGCCGAGAAATCCTTGCAACTGCGGGCTTCAAGGGACCAAGGGACTGGTTTCCTATGTTGACTGATAAAGAGAATGAAGAGGGAAGAACGCTGCAAAACAGCAATATGGCGGCACGACTCCACCACTGGTCCCTTGGTCCCTTGGACCCCGGAGCCATATAGGAAAAACCAGGGAGCCGGTCCCTTGCCTGGTCCCTGTGGTCCCTTGACCCGGCACAACCTGCCGTGATGCCCGACGGCGGCGTCCGCGTGCCTTTGACACACTGGGCACGCCCTTGCCACCCACCGCCTCGGGCAGAATCCTCAATGTGCCGCCTGACAACCAGACATCTCAAACCAGGCAGTCAAGCGACGGCACCCTCAGGCCTGCGCATCAGCAAACGATCACCTACCCACAAGGTGACTGGTGGACACCCTACCCGGCACAAAGAGCACACACAGGAACAAGCGGATGTCTATCCCGCGACAATTAGAAAATACTTTCGCGACCACTACGATGCCCGTCTCGCCTACTGGAGCAGCCCGTAGACCACCCCGGACACGCTGTAGGACCAGCCTGACCTGCGTTCAAGCGTGGAATCATACTTGCGGGCGGCACCCACCCGGACGATTGCTGTGGCGGCTCCCATCAATACGACCTCGCTGGCAGTCGGCCAAATACCAAGACGGCCGTCCCCCTGCACGATAAGCCCCGGCGGGTTTTTTCATTGGACTTTGGCTAGGTCCCACAGGCTGCTAGTCGATCTTCATGCGGGTCAGCGAAGCGAGGCCAACCTAAGCGTTCAGTGGTGGCGGATGGTCTCACTTAATACCCGTTCGACTCATACGATAGATTAAACAACTGCAATAACAATTGCGCTTCCCTTTGCCAACGCGACAGCACCGGCACAAATAGTGCCTCCCGCAACCGCCATTCCGACCGGTGTTACTGCGATTGCGGTGCCAGCGACGGCGATACCTACAGGGCCGACAATTGCGCCCGCGGTTCCTCCGATTGCTGTGCCGGTGATTCCGGATGCAATGATCGGGGATGCGAAAGGATGGGCGGCTGCAATAGTCGTGATGCCGACTGCGGCTTTATGCACTCCAATAATTGCAGCGGCTTTTGCAGTGGCTAGTTTTGCCAGAATTAGGGTTGCGATTATCATAATTGATATTTTGTTAAGTTGCTTTGACTTTGAAGCGCCGATGTTGCGCGGCTGGTGAATCAAATCGTGATAGTATGGTCCAGTTTTTCGCTGGCGCAAGGTGCGTTCTTTGAGGCGGGCGGTGCGCACGGACAAATTGCTCACCATCGATCGCATCGCATCGCCGCACTGGCGTAGCAAAACCAGCGATCATTCTGAAATGATCCGCCCGGTGTGAGGCGTGCCGGGATGCGCCGGAATGCAATCCGTGTGCGGTGTCAACAATTCATTACCATGTCTGGCAGGCTGCCACACCCGCGATCTTCGCAGCCTACAAAAGCATCGGCAAACGGCCTGAAGCAGACCTTCCAACGTTTGGTGCCGCAAGTCTTCGTCCCCACCTCTGTGTTGCCGTCGGCGCGCTTGCCTACCTAGCGTGCCGCTTTCAGCGTCACACCGCCTTCGTGCACTAGGCAGGTCATGGCGAACTTGAACGGCCAGTCAAGCAGGCGTTACCGACATAAACTCATGCATGGCAACAGGCTCGTCAAATCCGGGTACAGGGCCGACGATGCGCCACGTACCGGGTCAGGCGAAGTCTCTTGACCAGCGGGGCTGATGCCGGTGTGGAATCAGGGATGGGGCTTACGTGGCTGTAGTCGTCCTTACTCCGATTCCTGAAAATTTGCCTTGCCGCCGCCTTTTCGCACGTAGTAGAACGATGATCATGAACTTGAGGTCACTGCCTATTCTCCTGCCGACCGTAGGCTTGACGGGATTTATTGTCGGGTGCACGACAGCAGTATTGCTTTTCGGCGGCATGAACTCCCGGCTGGGTGAGATCCGCGATCAGGTAGCCGCTATAAAGGGGGCTGTGCTGAGGACGGATGACGCAGCGGAGACCGCCAGGGCGCTTGAAGGCTGCAACAAGGCGTTGCAATCGCCGACCAAAGACCTGCCGCTGGCCCGTGATTCATTCTTAGTCGCCGCCCGGAGCAGCCCCGGAGATCGTGAAGTCTTCAATACAGGCGTACGGATCGTATCCGAGGCTCTCGGCACCGGGCATGAAGACGATCGTAAGATTGCAGCGGACATGCGCAGTGTTCTTCAGACGATGTTGGCTTACCTCCCGTTTGACTATTTGTCCTCGGCACGAGCGGAACTCGGCAAGATCGTGCTCGTGGACAATGTGGACAATTCAGGCGACACTCCCCCAGCTTCCGCATCCGAGACTCTTGCGAAACAATTGGAACGGTGTAGGAAAATAATTGATGGTGGGACCCCATCTGACGCCGACCCACTGGTGGAGGAAGTCAAGACGCGAATCACATCCGAGAAGACCCTTGCCATGCTCGACGGCGATTCCGAATCGGAGAAATCACTTCGGGCGCTGGAAGCAAATGTTGCGGCACTTGAAAAATTCAGGGACCAGCAGGCACTCAAGGAGCTTGAGAATAGGTACAACAGATGGCAGTATCTGTATTCCTCGATCGGCGAGGCTGCCGAAAAGTGTGCGCATGAATCCTCATGCCTCGGCAAACACAGCGGAGCCTTCGAAAAGCACGCTGAAGACGCATTAGCCATGCTTCAGGAGGTACGCAATTACGCAACCTTGAAGGTCGAGGGGGCAACTCAGCTCGTGGATAGAATTTCAGCGTCAGCGAGCCGCTGCCGGATGGCTGCCGATTGGGTGTACAATCAGGAAGCGCTTGTGACGCTGAAGAAGATCGCGTATGCGCCGGAGACGACTTCGGCGAGATGGCCGCTATTGAATAGAATTGAACGGACTCGCCTTAATTCAATTGTGGCAGCCAGGTTTGATCAAGAACTGAGCTTCCTCGTGAATAAGGTCATGAAAGGGGATTTGACACCCGAGGTCATTGAGATTTTCGGGAAGGTTGAACTTGAAGACACCGCCGGGAAAATTGAAGTCAAGAGTGCTCCAGCCAAATGAACTCAATCAAACATTTTCTCTGCGCCTTTGCCCTACTTGCCAGCGTCGACGGGGTCGATGCATTCCCGGCCATCGTCACTCCAATTCCCGTTGACCATCCTGTTTCCCTACCGGTGGCTCAGAGAACCGTCGGAGCATGGAACAGCAATGTGGGCAAATGGGGTGAGCAACTGGTCGATGGATACTTGAACCTGACAAACTACCAAACGATTCACGTGAAATCGGGCGACCAGGGAATCGACAGGATTGCAATCCGCCGCGCTAAGGACGGCAAAATACTCAAAGTCCGATTCATTGAAGTCAAGACAACCAGAGGCTCTTTCACCTTGGGCGAGACGCGAGTTGGAAAGCAAGCATCTGAAAATTGGCTGAGACGGTGTTTGAATGACATGGCTAAGTCGCCAGATCCCAAGGCCTCCCGTTTGGGGAAGGAATTAGCAGAGCACCTCGCGTCAAAGACCAGCACGGAAATTGCTGAGATGACCGAAATCCACCAAATCAACACCAGCAATAACACATACCGGCGGCTCATGGCCGATGGAAAAACCGAGATTGGCAGCAATCAAATCGACGACTTTCTTCGGACTGTTGCCAAGCGAGGAAGAACTCCGGCACACCGAGCGTTTGGAGAAAACGGCCTTAAGGAATACACTCGAATCGTTGGAACTTCACGCTCGGCCTTTCTCAAGGAAGGGGAGATTTCGTCCACGGTCCGCAAGCCCATAGCTCTAAGTCAGTCATTGAACAAGGGACTGTCCGGGATGGGCGTCTCTCAAACACAGATTCGCGTCCTGAACAAAACCGGTCGATCTGTGGTAAGGATAGCGGGCAACATTTCCAAAGCAGGGGAAAGGGCGGTTGTGCGAGTCTTGGGCAGAAGTGGCGCTAGAGCGTTGGGCAAGATCGCTGGTCCCGTTGCCGTGGTTGCGTTCACAGCCTGGGAGATTAAGGGGTGCTTTGACGAATGCGCCCAACTCGACGAGGCATTCAAGCGGGGGGAGATTTCCCAAACGTGCCTTGTCAGGGAAAAGAACAAGAGCGTTGGACGCACGACCGGGTCGGTTGTCGGAGGGACCGGTGGGGTGGCTGCCGGCGCTGCGCTTGGGGCGTTAATTGGAGCGGAGGTCGGATTTGTTGGAGCCATCCCTGGTGCGATCATCGGTGGGATATTTGGCGCCTTTGGCGGCAGTGTCGGGGGCGGGAAGGCGGGGGAAGCGGTGGCGGACAAAATGAGCCCTGCTGAGGTTGCGGCGAAGAAAGTTGATTACGACGAGCGCGGGAGGCAAGTCGAGCAGTGGTTCCTCTCGACCAGCTTGCCAGGAGATTTCATTGGGCAGATCAATCCCTGAGATCTCTTCTGGCCCCTAGTGGTGTGTTGGGGGCGCGTTATGGCAGAGCGGCACGCCCGCCGACGGATGAGACCGGCGATTACTGAAAAACTGCCAGCTCGGGGCCGCCTCACTCAGCCCCTATTTCACACTGCCGACATCGTGGTCATTCAATGAGTCCCTCCACCTGATCCAAGAGCAGGGAAATCTCCTCACCGTTGGCGTGTTCCGCAGTGGCGGCCCGTAGCCGTCCCAGAAGCCGGCTCGCCTCGCTGGTTTTTCCCCCATCGCGCAGAGGTCGGGGTCCGATCTCCAAGCCTTGGGCCTCCGCGTGCTGCTTTGTTTTCCGTGATACCATGGTTGCGGTCAGCTCGCTCGGCGCTGTCTCGGCAATGATTTCCTTCCAGCAGGCGACACGATGCTCTTTCTTCAGAGCCAGAAGCGGGCGGATCTGTCCCTCGTTCTTTGGTAGCCAGTCCCCATTTGGGGACTGGGCCGCTTCGGGCTGCCGCTCCAGGTCCACGACGAAACCGCCGCAGTCGACCAGGCGGTAACTGTGGGATTTCCCGTATTCCCAGCGTGCCCGGCAGTAGGCCTCGAAGGTCGTGAACTCGCGGTTCCACAGCCGCCCGCCTTCATAGCCGTGGATCTCAAACAGCGCCTTCGCCGCGGTGATGCTGGCGCGGAAGCCGGCCGTGACGATTTTCTCCCGCTCCTTCAAATACTTGCGCTCATCTTTGGTCAGCGGTGGTGCCGTCACGGTCAGATTCAGTTCCTTGGCAGTCGCCCCCAGCAACACGGCGCCGTTCTTGCGTTGGTCCGCCCACCAGTCGGCCGAGGATTCGTCGATGTATTCAAGGTACCGGAACTTGTCCACCGGGATGTTGCGGGAGTGGGCGAGGAATGTCTTGCGGGAGTATTCCTCCCAAGCCTCCCCGCGGCCGGGGCCTGAGACGGCTTCGAGCCGCTCGGCTTCCATGTTCAAGCCGGCTTTTCTCAGCGCTTCCAGCGTCTTGGGGAGGGACGCCCCGCGTACATTGATCGCCTCGGCCCAAATGTGCTCGCACTTGTCGACCCGGATGGCGGCGCAGATTTCCCGCGAGAATTGGTTGTAGTCTTCCTGGGGCAGGCTCGGACAAATCATGCCAAAGGTCCTGAACCCGTTGTCCTGAAGCCAATGCAGCGATTCAAGGCGCTTGGATACGAGCGCCGTGCCAGCCTCGAAGGCCTTCGCCACCCGGTCATCCAGCGTCCCGGTCGAGAATCCGAAGATCAGTCTCCGGTGGTGTCGCTCTGGGATCATTTTGTTGGCAACCAGCTTGTGCAGCAGGTTGCTTTTCGAAAGGAGCCGGATCTGCCACCCGGTGTTGTCCAGGATCAGGTTGCATGCGTCCGCCGTCTCCTGGAGCAGTTCCATGTTGGCAGCGACATCGACCGTGGTCGAACTGTAGGCCACCCGGTGATCGAGATCGTCGAAGTAACGACGTGTGCCATCCCTTTTCAGCAGTTGTCCCCTCATCAATTCCACCGCGTTTTTCCTCCGGATCACCACGTCCTCGAAGTGTCGCGACTCTCCGGTCGCCTTATTGTAGGCCTTGATCAGGGGAGGGGCAAGATAGCGCTGGCTTGAGGCCACATAGCAGAACGAGCAACTGTAGGCGCACGCGTCGCCGAGATTGAAAATGATCCCGTCACACAGCAGTTTTTCGCTAAATTCCAGGTTATCAACGTTGAGGACCGTCTTCGCGTCGCGGTAGATCACGGGCTTCTTGTTCATCGTTTCCCGCGGTTGGCTGGCGGCATGCATGGTTGAGTTTGGTTGGGTTGGTGGGGGCTGACACCTGGACTGGTCTGGGGATGTCCTAGACGCCGCGCCAGCTTATTTCCAGCAGAAAAGCCGTCGGGTTGTCACGCACCCGCCACCAGCCGCGATTCCGCAGCCCGCCGCTGCCCGATATTGTGACGAAGAGCGCTTAGGTCGGAACCGTCGTCCAAAGCAAACAGCCTGGCAATTTGCCGGGGGTTTGCGTTTCAACCCACCTCCTGGATGGGGGATTGGGAGGTATGCCAGCGAAGTCAATCCGGGTCCGGTGGAGCGCCGATGACAAGGGTGAATGCGGGGCATTCGATTGCCCCGCATGCCTCATCGGGATCAGGACGGGGTGATTGGCATGTGCCCCCCCTTTGGCTGTCCGCCAGCTAGTCAACCAGCGCCATCGGCACGGCTCGAACTGCGGCTGTGGGTTTTGTGCCATGAACCCACCCCCGCTCAGGGTTTGAACGGCCAGCGTTCTCCAAGAATCCCTGAAACATTGCATTCACGGCCCGGCGGACGTACGTTGCTGCGATTCCATTCCCGCCTCAACTCGTTTAGACCATAACGCCATGAAAGCATTTCTTTACGATGTGCTAAAGTATGTAGTTGGAGTACCCTTGATTGCCATCGGCCAGACAATCAAGCACCTAAAGGATGCTGCGGACCAAGCCCTCGGGATACCTTTGATTGTCACCAGCCAGGCCATGGCAGGCCCCGGCCGCGGGGTCGTCGCCGGAGATGCCATCCAGGGTGCCGGCAACCACATCGAAGCGAGATGCAGCCAAGTGGCAGATTACCGCCGGTTGGCCGAAGAGGCCGTGTTGAAAAAGAAGAACGACCGTCTGTTGCGGACGCAAGAGAAAGCGGCGCTGATAGCGGAAATAACTAAAGTCATCAAACAGCGCCACCTCGACGCCTTGCGCCAGAAGGTGGACCTCCAGGTCTGCCGCGCCCAGGCGGTTGACGCCAACCGGGGTTCCCCAGCATCCGCAATGAACCCCGCGATACCAAAACAGAGAATCACAAGGACGCCGGCGCCATTTCTGGCAGGACTATACAGCGTGCATGCGATGTCGGATAAACCGGGACTGCCGGACATCACTATCTACAGAAAGAGCGCCGATGATGCCATCTCCTGGAAGGATGCGCAGGTTGGCACGGGGCGCTTCTCCCGTTACCTGTTGCGCGCCGACCTGGACACTTGGGATGTCTTCGACGCGGCGGGCAGGCTGGAGTCACATTGCGGCGACGCCGTATACGGCCAAGCACTTGAGGTGAACAAAGTGGTGATTGTGAACCGCGAGCAACTGGAGGCGTCCGTCGCCTACAGCTTGGGGAGACACGTGACATGCCTCGTACGCGCCGAATGCCATGCAGGCGCATCGTCGGTGGAGCATTCCAACTTTGCCGTGCTCTGTCGTTTGATGATCGCGGAGGCCTCGGCCAAGGATCTGAAGCACATGTACATCGTGGAGAGCCGGGACTCCGGCTGCCGAGTCACGGGCATCTACATGCGAATGCATCGCCTCAGCACGGAGATGTCCGATAAATATCTGGACAGATACAAGTGGTTGTCCCAGGGCTGGCCTCTCAGCAACCCGCATCACGCAGGAGTGCTGGCAGCTAGGCTATCCATTGTGCAGTGTGAACACCTGACCGGGCTGGTCTCTGAGGCCCTGAAGCGCGCCAATTTCAAGCCGGACATCAGTACGTCCGCCTCCTTGGCGATCATGTCAGCCCCGCAGGATGCCCGACACCGGCTGGCCGAGAAGGTTGTGGAGGCATTGTACCCCGGCTTGGTGATTGCGCAACCGGGGGCGCTGGAGACATTCAGCGAAGAGGCCTGGCAGGGTGCAACACCAGCGATCATCGCAGCCTGCCGAAGCATCGGCAAGCGGGCCTGAGACAGACCGTCCAACGTCCTGGTGCCGTAGGTCTTCGTCTCCACCGCTGTGTTGTCGTCGGCGCACTCACCAACTTGGCGTCCAGGTTTCGGCCTCACAAGCTGTCGGGCGCCAGACAGGTCATGGCCAACATGAACGGCCGGTCAAACAGGCTCTACCGCCACAACCTCATGCACAGCAACAGGCTCGTTAAATCCGAGGGAGGGTGGCGATGATGCGAGCCAGGCTAAGGCGGAGTATATCAACCAGCGGGCCGGGCTGCCACCACTCCATGATGCGTTGCATCGCACGGGATGATTGAACAGACCATCCGCTCTGGGTGATTCGGCGTCAATTCCAGCGGGCGCAATTGATTGGTCCCCAGACTTGACAGAATCGGGCGATTCATGGCTAATCCGGCCATGGAGAACGCAGACACGGATTGGCCGTTGGAATTGCTCGAAAAGCTGTCGGCTGAGGTGGATGGCGCACTCGCCAAATTGGATGGTCGTTGCCAGGGATTCCTGGCGGGTTACCAGTTCCACTCCGCGACACACTATTCTGCAGCGGCACGCGGGTACATCCTGCTGAGGCGTGCCGGAGAAGTCTCCGCCGCCCAGCAACTGCTGAGGCCGATGATGGAGACATGGGTGCGGATCGCAGCGATCCGGGAAGAGCCGGTGACGCTCTACCGTATCGCCATGGGTGAGATGGTGTCGGACGAGACTTGGTTGAAAGTCTTAAATCCTGCCGGCTTTATTGATGACGGGGCTGCTCAGATAATGGCGGATCAACGGGACAAGTTCCATGAAATGTATGTGAAGGAATTTCCAATTCAGGATCTTACGGGCGTCCCCCGCAAAGACATACCCATCGAAGGTCTGCTCAGCGCGGCTAATCTGGGACCTCTATACAACCCCTACTACCGGCTGCTGTGCCGACACACCCACGGGAACCTCTCGTCGATGGCAGGTTTTTACTCAGACATCAACATCAAGGAGGGTTCCCTGGTCGCAGCCGGGTTACAGGAAATGATGAATACTCTCAAGGGACTCGGAGCAACCTGTCCCAACTCGACCACCTTGAGCGCCGAAATCTCTAACAGATGCGCACCCGATGAAAGCTCCCGCCCCAGCTAACGACCCGTGCCGGCTGTGCGATGAATCCGTGAAGCTTTGCAGTTCCCACGTCGTGCCCGAATTCCTGTATGAGCGGCTTTACGACGAGAAACACCGATTCATCGAGCTCACCGACGTTAGGAAAGGAGCTGCGAAGCGCACCCAAAAAGGGCATCGCGAGCTTCTGCTCTGCTCGGCATGCGAGGGGAGAATCGCCCGATTCGAAAGGCATGCGCGGCGGCTCTTCGTCGATGACCTGCCTCCATTCATAGCTAGATCGAAGCGGATCAGGGAGCATCCTCGCATCGAGTATGCCCTCACCAAGCTGTTTTTCCTGTCCGTGCTCTGGAGAGCTTCGGTTAGCACGCTGCCACTTTTCAAGCACGTTTCACTTGGTCCGCACGAGGATGTGATACGGGGGATGCTGGAGCGTGAGGATGCCGGGCAAGCACTGGATTACCCTGTAATCGTCTACTCGCTCTATATGGATGGACAACATCTCCGCGACTTCATCGTCGAGCCGACGTACGTAAGAATCGAGGGACGACTCTGTTACCGACTGGTGCTGCCTGGCTTTGTTGTTTTCATTTACGTGGCCAGCGTTCCTATTAGCGGCGCTTCAGCCCGACTGGCTATGTCCCCGGAACGCCCCTTCGAGACATATTTGACCGAAATGAAGGAGTTCAAGTTTCTTGCGAAGGTCTGGGATATCGCCTGCCGCACGAAGACAAATCTAGACCCCTGAGACCGTAGCCATCCAACTCCTGTCGGGACCGGCTGGTTGATTAGGGGCATCGGTCAGTCAGGCGCAGTCGCAAGGCTACCGCCCTCCTTCGCGGCTGCCGCTCCGTCGCATTGGTCTGGAACCTGCTAAACTTGACGGACCAGCGTGACATTCCCTGCATTCAAGCACGCAATCCCACTTGCCAGCAGTACCCAGCCGGACGATTGCTGTGGCGGCTCCCGTCAAGCCACCTACTGACGAGTCACGCGCACGCCATAGCAGCAGTACCGTCCAACCGCAAGCCGCCCAAGAGGCGGCAGAGTTCAACGTCGGGCCGTATCAGCCTAGCACACGAGCACCCCATCGGAGTTGGATGACTTACGGCAGGGCCAAAAGAAGGTCGGCATCAACAAATTGAGGGTATTGACATCGATAGACGATCTGCCACCATTGACGGGTCTCAGCCGTTATACGTTCAACCATCCCGCAAGGCCCCCCCCCCAATGTTCGCTTCTAAACCAACTCAGACCACGTGGAAACCAATTCCCTATTTAGAAGTTCCTGCAAGCGCCATTGCGGGTGCCGCGAGATTGATTTCTCGAATTAGCGACAATGATATGGAGCGATGTCTTACAGCCCATGTGAGGCGATACTGGGGGCTAAGTCCGCTGACACCCTTAGCCATTGAAATCTCGAAGGATGATCTTATGGGCCACCCCGAGGCATGTGTTGTTGCAAGATTATCTGATGACTTGATTCTTGATGAGGAGTCCGGCTCCCGTATCGTCGGACAAGCCACACTCCTATTTTTGAACCCGCCTCATGAGCGTGTCCCGGTTGTCGTTCTCCCTCCAGCACCAAAAGAAACAACGCTAAGCCATGAGAAGATTCACCTTTGCCAGTACCTGTCTGGGGACAGATCACTGCTGACAGATGCCGATCTCACCATAGCTCTACAGGACGACCTTGTGAATGGTTTGGACCGTGTAAGCCGCAACGCGGGAAAAGCCAAAGCGACAGGGTTTATTCTACGGATGGCATGTTACAAACTGTGGATAGAACTCGAAGCTCATTATTTCACAGGACCTAGCAGACCCTTATGGGACAAATTGCTCAATGATGCCATTAGCTCAAGCCATCCGATCAATACGGTCTGGGGCGGTCTAACACACCTTGCAGTCGCGAAAAGCATACTTGAATTCAACCTCAAGAAACTCCGAGAGTTTTGCGATGAACTTGAACAAATCCCCTGGATTAAGGCTTGCCGGGAATCGTGTGACGCGTTGTCCCTTTATGAGGAACTATGGTTAATCGAGAGAGGGATGTATTAGGTGTGAGTGCGTACGGGTCCCAATGGATGGAAGATCATGTTAGGACGTCGGGAGCGCATTTTTGGCGGATCATACGACGCTCGCTAAGTTCCATCTGCCGTGCGTTCCACATACCGGGCAAGCCCTTGCCACCCGCCGCCTCGGGCAGAATTCTCAATGCGCCGCCTGACACCCGTGCCTCCAAAACCAGGCAGACAAGCGACAGCACCCTCAGGCCTGCGCATCAGCAAACGATCACCTATCCACGAGGTGACCGGTTGGACACCTTACCCGGCAAAGAGAGTACACACAGGGACATGCGGATGCCCTGCGTTCAACCGTGGAATCATACATGCGAGCGGCACCCACCCGGACGATTGCGGTGCGGCTCCATCAACCCGGCCTCGCGAGCAAACGGCCAACTGATGGACTGAGGTCTTGACTGACGCCCTTCGGCCTCCTGCGCGCACATGCTTCAGGAGGAGCCGCCGCTGTATCTGCTTGGCCTCTGGCATCCAACGCGCCGATCCCCACCACGGCGCTGCCGAAGGGCGGCATCGCCAGGGCGAAGGCGTTGATTTCCCGCGCGCTGGACCTCCCCGTCACCCGCCACCTGCACACGGTGAAACTGGAGAATGGAAAATTCGACGCGGCCACGGTAAAGTGACCTAGCCCCGGACGGTGGCCGCTTTGGTTAGATTTTGGGTTTCCGTTTTGGCCGCTGTTGCGTATTGATAAACAATGACTTACGCAAAATCAGCGGCCAAAACGGGCCGCTAGACGGTGGCCGGTGCTTTTCAAACTGGTTGACCACTTCCGGCTGGCGAATTTGCCTGGCACCTGACTGTTAGACGGAGGGGCGGAAAACGGGCCAAAATGAAGCGCGACGTCGGAAAGCACATGGGTGCAGATCCAGCCACAAGGCGCGGTCGTTCCAGTGCTGAGGCGATGCCGGGGATGATGTCGCGACCGGCAACGACACCGAAAAACAACCGGCGCCCCAATGCCCCCTCGACAAGCCGCTATGCCCGCTGCGCCCGCAAGGTGAAGGGCTACCTCGGCAGCGTGCGGGAGAGCCTCCACCCCCCCATCCCGGATGCGGGGGGGCATGCCGGCGAAGGCAATCCGCTTTCCAAGCCGCCCCCCGCAGGCATGCGGGTTGACATCCGACAACGGCCTGGTTATCCACCACCCACATTCGCCCAGCACTCCGGAAAAACAGCGGATAGGATAGCTTCGACCCTGTATGGCCCGGTAAGACAGTTTCCCTCACAGGGAAGGTGCCGTTGGTGTCTTGATGCGGAGGGGCCGATAAATGTGACCGTGTTCCTGTAACGGGGGATATGTGTCCGACTTGCCAGATGGGCCGCAGAGGGGATTGATGGCGAAGATGGCCTCGCCGCCGAGATCCTCGATGGTGAACTCCGCGCCGCAGAGCTTGGCCTGGAAGGCCACGGTATCCGGCAGATTGTCAATGCCGTTCATCAGCGATGGCATGCGACCGCTGGGCATATTGAACGCCCGACGGTTGCCTGCCCACGTGGTTTCTGCCGGCCAGTCCTGGTAATGTCAGCGGTGGGTGCAAGTGGCTTGCGCGCCGTCCTTGGTGAGGGTGATGCGGATGGTTTTCATGACTGATCGAAGGCGACTGGATTAAGCGAGGGCGCGCGGAACTTGCTTCCAGGGAACGGTGAATGGCTGCATGGTGCGGCGTGATTAGCTCCGCAGGATTGCCCCTCACCTCAAAGTGCGGACCGGGCGGAAGCCCAAGTGATTAGCCATGTGGCCTGGGAAGCTAACATGGCGGATGGCGACGCGGCAGTCAGCCGCATTATCGTCCCACCCGCCACCCCGGATCACCCGGAACATGTGTGAAGGGGCACCGCGAGGATTCTTTACGAACTGACTGGGCTGCCCTTCATACCAATCCCAACACCACTCTGACACGTTGCCAGCCATGTCGAGCAGCCCATACCCATTGGGCGCGAAGCTCCCCACCGGCGACGTGTATGGATCTGCGCCCGTCTTGTATGCAGGATGGTAACCGGCGCTTCCTGACTGATAGGCTTCCTTGCCCTTGTTGCCAAAGTTAGCCTGTTCGTGGCTGATGGTGTCGCCCCATGGGAACCTCTTGCCAACCAAACCTCCCCTTGCCGCCTTCTCCCACTCGGCCTCCGTGGGCAAGCGGTAGCCTGTGGCATCCCACTTCACCATTGCTATGGAGAGCTTCTTCGAGTCGCTCCGATAGATCTCCGTCTGCGCAACGTCCGTGTAATAGCAGGGCACGAGCCCATCCTTCTCGCTGTGGGCATTGCACCACTTCACGACATCATTCCAGGTGACCCCCTGTACCGGATGGTCAGCCGCTTTGCCACGTCCTTTGGCCATATCAAAATGCCCGTGCTCACGGCCCCACTCCTGCACCTCTTCCCATTCTGCCTTCGTTACTTCGTTCTTTTGCATATAGAAGTCGCCCACATAGACGCTATGCCGGTAGGCGTACTTGTCCCCATCAAGCGCATCCCCCATCACGAACTCCCCGGCGGGGATCAGCGCGAAGCCGGGCGGAACGGGTGCCTGCGGCGTCTCGGCGACAGCGGGAGGCTCAGGCACCTTGGCGGCGGTACTCGCGGCACGGCGGCATTGTGTGCCTGTGAGCACCAACAGGATGAGGGCGGCTAATGCTTGGCACCGGGGGAGCGTGTTCATGGCGGCGGTCGTTGGGAGTGTCACGGCGGGTCAGTGGTTGCCATCGCTGCGTTTGTTGCCTCTTGTCAGTCGCGGTGTTGACTTCTTGTCCCAGAGACCCAAGCGCTCTGCGACTCTGTATCCCGGATAGTCAGGCAATCTGGGAATCAACCGTCGATAGTACATGTCCCAGTAGGTGACGATCCTGTGAGTCAGCGACCTCCTCCACTCGGGATTGTTGTCGGCAAAATCGCGAAAGAGAGGTTGCCACTCCGTGGCCATATTCCGTTCGATCATGGCCAGAATCTCACGAACATAGTCTCCCATCAGCAGCGCGACAAATGGAGTCGTCCAATCTGCCGGGTGGGTGGAGAGCGGTTCAGACCACTCCTCGCGTTGGTAACCCGAGAGATGACGAGTCATAATGGCTGCTAGAATCGCTGTCTGGGTCCTTGTGAGATCACCAAAATCCGCCGGGTGCATCTCCGTGAAATACACGCGGGACGGCACTGTAATCCGATGATCCCCGACAGTGAAGCGGTACGCACATCCGACATGTGGCTCACTATCAACCGGGGGAACGTGAGCCATCACGATTGAAACATCATCACGGAGCCATGCGGGGAATGCCGCCCCGATTGCCGCGAGCGTCACCGCAGAATGCGTCTTCTTGACGAGGTTCCAGTGCATGAGCAGGGATTGGATCTCTTGAGCTAACAGTGTTCATCAGTACGGTGCCCGGCCAGCACCAGTCCGATAGAGGGCGGACCCGAATCGCACTTCACTTCAGCGAGTCGTAAACGAGAGTCATTCCCGAAACCCTAAAGTCCTTGTCTCCTTCCACACGCGCACGCGAGCTACTAACAACCAGCTCGACCTTCACGGCGCGCCGGAGCTCCGCCAGGACCGCGGCTGCGGCTGCGACATCCTGTGCCGGGGGTGTGCGTTCACGGCCGGATGGGGCTGCCCAACTGTATATCTCCCCGGTGCTCGGATCACTAAAGCTGATCGAACCACTCGCAGTGAAGCGGATGTCGCGAAGCTCAGCTACCACCAGCGTCCGCTTTTCAGTTTTGGGAGCGGCCAGGGCTGGCGGGGCGGCAGGCACAACGGGATGAGTTGGAATGGGCGGCACGGGCGGCACGGGTGGCACGGGTGGCGACACGTCATGTGGCCCATTTGGCACGGGTGGCACCGCAGGTCCCGGGGTGGCCTCCTGCGCATGGAGTGGGGCGAGCGCGAAGGCAAGCAGGATGGCGGCGGACGTGTGGAGTTTGGGTCTCATGTTGTTGGTTCTGGGTGAGTGGTTTGGGGCGGCGCATGCTGGCACCGCTGGGCTGGCACCCGCGTAATACGCTGGATAGGATTCACGGTTAGTCATCGGAAGCGGGCGGACCCGGCAGTTGGCCAGCGATATTTGAGTTGTCGTCATCGCTGAGCGCGGCCTTGAAGGCAGGTTCGCAGGTCGCTTCGACCCGGTAATTGTCCCAGTCGAACGCGATGATCTCCAGCTTCCTGTCGTGACAATCCGAGCAGTATGGAAGCCGAAACGATATGACTTGCTCACGGGGGCGAACGATGCGGTCGAACAGGGCGTAGACCCAAGCTCCTATCAATCCCCCGACCACAACCCCGGACCCGGTGGTGTGCGGGCTATTGCGACGCCAGGTGATGACGCGACTGTCCGATGCCGCTGCTCCACAAAACGGGCAGCCCGCCGGGAGCTTGGCCTGTGACCGCAGGACCACGGCGACTTGTTTCTTCCGACGGTCCAGCACCTCGGGCGCGATCACCTCCAATCGCTCGGCGCTCAGACATCCCGGACACCTCCCGTCAGGCTTGGGAAGCACAGTGCGTTTACAATGGGAGCAATACTGGAGCATGGATTGTAATGTTAAAGCTCGGTGGCCGGGTCAGGACATCGAGTCGGGGGGGGGGAAATGCGGGGTTCGTGCAGGGGGGGACCGGGGCCTGTTTGCTGGACATTTCGGTGCGGGGCGGAATGTTTTTGAGGAGGTGATT
>Ga0118677_10007876_pt1 | contig 17386 bp, 17 predicted proteins | sample AliMusrvi5mmetaG_FD_86154 | JGI IMG/M metagenome (GOLD analysis project Ga0118677, IMG submission 86154) | reverse complement strand
ACATTATATGACGTGCGGTCAAAGTTCGTGCATGGCGATTGTAATTACTTACGGTCCGAGCACGACGTGTTTTTTCTTGAGGGGGCGGACTACAAAGTTGAACGCGCAATCCACGACGCATCACACTTGGCAGTTCGGCTCCTTGCGGCAACTCTTCAGAATTGTGTCAATAAAGGCATCGTGCGTGTCACATATGATTGGCGGATGACCACTGAATAATGAGCCGGTACGTCTAACAACGCGCATTGATAGTTCGGCGTTGCGGAAAGCGCCCGCTGGTGAGCGGAGCTCATATGACGTCGATATATCCGCGCACACCATTCTGCCAGTTGCTTACGAGTGCTTCATATAGTCTGGCCATCCATTCGGCATCCGCTACCGCTGTTTTCCCTACATAGTCGTTACTTTGCTGAAATGTCTCGAATCTGAACCTAATCTGGTCCTTCAGCGATTTTGCGTATCCATTGGGAGTGAGATCAGGGGGAATCATATCCAGGTACACGTCGCCGTTCTGGGACACCCAGAGCATGTGATGTCCGGCTTCGTCATCGCGACTTATTGTAAGACTTTTCAGTTCCTCTTTCGTCGGGTTCTGATTCATGTTCATAGAGTGCCTCCGTTCCCCTTTATTTGCAATTTGTAGCCCGGAAATGAATTGAGAAACCACCAATTCATACCGAACGGCCACACGACTGAGTCCGGAGTGTAGGGCATCGGAGCCTGGTGGGGAAAGGCGAAAGAGAGATGGCGACCGGCGGGCAGCGTAGTGCCCGCCGTCCTGGCCACCAGCGGAGCGCTGGCCGTACTCACCAGGCCCAGCGGATCTGGATTCGCTTGACGGTATGGGCGGCTGGGCCGAAAATGCGCTCTTCATAGTGAGCGGGGTGATGCGATGGCGAGTGAACTGGAGCAAGAATTACACGCGGCGATGCTTGCGACCTGCCGGCGGGCGGTGCCGGAGATCGGGCATGCGGCCAATTACCTGATGCAGGTGCTGGGGGAGCATGGCGGGTGCGAGGCGGCCAGAACCATGATCAATCGCGAAGCGCCGTCGGTCCCCTTCACCGCGCTGTGGAAGCGCGGCCGGCTGGACCTCTCAGTGGAGGCGCTGGTTGTGGGCAATTCGAAATGGCATGAGTTGTTCGAGCCCGAAGAGCTCGCCCGGGCCAGGCGCCGGTTGAGCGAGTGCGGGTATGGGGAGAAGAAAGAGGTAAGCATTGAACCGTTCCTTTAATGTGGTGTCCCTCTGTCGTCTGGTAACGTTAGTCACTGTTTGTCTTGCTTCAACTGCCCAACTCGATCCTCTAAGACTTTTGAGTCAGTGCGATTCGTAAAGAACGCTTCCGATGCTCGGTCGTCAAAGAAGGTAAAGCCGGCCTGAACCATCCGCTCTTGGACTTCCTTGGCGTCCTTGCTGGTCTCGATGATCGGAAGCAACGCACTCAGCACCATCCGAGCACCGTCGGCCGTCCCGGTCATGCGCCCATGTGCGGAACCGAGGAAATAGTAGTCACCCTTGCTCAATCGATCTTCGTAGTTGGCGCGATCCTTTTCTGTCTTCTGTAGTACCGTCTCACGATTCCGCTCCATTGGTTTGCGGGTAAAAGGAACGATGCGTATGTGATCAACTTGACCATTCCTCCACGTTACATCTACGTGACGGAAATCCCGGCCCTGTTTCGCTTCTTGAACGCAAGGGAGTTCTGCGTAGGCTTTGACCATCGCATCTACGAAATCTTTGTCATGCAGGCGATTTGCATGATAGAGACGTTTTTTGTCCATGTAATCAATAAGGGCGGCGTCGCGCATGGAAGTCTTGTCAGTTATGGACTGCGGCATTTTGGGATCTTCAGTCGGGATTGCGGGTTTGTGTTGCTCGGGAATCGGCCACGGACATGGTTGCTCCACCGTAAGCGTCCGGCCAACCCCGTCCCCATTCCGCCCGGTTTCGTACGCACGACAGGAAGTGATCAGGCCTGAGGGGAGACGGGCCGCCAGTTGCCGGGGAGGAGTTCGTCCAGTTTGTGGGTCGGGTGCAGCATGATTCGACCAAAGATATCGGTCAAGTAGGCCAATGGATTGACTCCGGCTCGTCGGCACGTGGCGACCAAAGTCATATAAATGGCGGCGGCCCGCCCCCCGCGCTCACTGCCCATGAACAACCAATTCTTGCGTCCAAGTGCCACGGGCCGAATGGCCTGTTCGGCCGCATTGTTATCGATCGGCAAGAGCGGATCTTCAGTATACAGGAGGAGTCGCGGCCATTGGTTCAGCGCATATGACACCGCTTTGCCCAGCGGCGCTTTCGGCGGAGTCCTCTTAGCCCAGAGATCAAGGCGGTCCTTTATGGCGATCAACTGAGGCAAGGCCAGTTCCTGTCGCATTTTCAACCGAGCCACGTCATGCTCTCGGTCTGCGTCGACAGAACTCTCCAATCTATAGAGCAGGCGCACACGTTCCAACATCTCCGCAGACTCGAGCGGTGCATCGCTTTGGGCCTCGAAAAACTTCCGCCGGGCATGTGCCCAGCACAAGCCCCGTTTCACGTGCTGTGAATCAAGCCGTTCATAACCCTCGAAATCATCGCTCATGAGGGATCCGCAATAACCGTCGAAGAATGTCTCCACGTGACGATGTTCGCGGCTGACAGTAAACCCGAAATATGTCCACGGCCCATCTCTGGCCGGCACGGTGGTCACCCACAGACGCCCCTGCCGGATGTGGCGCCCGCTCTGCATCCCATCCGTGACCAGATCCACCGGAGTATCATCATTATGGATCACGCCGTTTGCAAAGCACTTGGCCTTTACGCACTGCGCCAGAAGAGTCAACGATCCGGAAGCTTCCAGGATGTTGTCGCACATCGTGCGCCGGCTCACATGGGCACCGAGTCGCTCGATTGCCTTCTCCTGGCGAAAAAGCGGCAGGTGGTCCACAAACTTGGAGACGACCACATGCGCCAGAAATCCGTTATCCAGTGAGCCTTTCGCCACAGGGCCTTCGGGCGGCGGTGCCGTCACCACCCCCGTCTCCTCCGCGTTGGCCACGCTGCCGCGCTTTTCGCGCTTGTAAACTTTGACAATCAGTTCCGGCGGACGGTAGTCGAGCTTCTTCGTGATCTCGTACCCGATCACCGGTCGCTCCTGGCCCGTGATCGGACAGACCCGTTCCGCGTCCGGCACCGGGATGACGATTTCTTCGTGCTTGAGCGTCTCGGGGAAGAGGCTGCGACCATGCGGGGTTGACTTGCGCGTATGCGCTTCCACCGTCACCGGGGCGGGGGTCGCCGGCACCGCTTTTACCGGCCCTTGCTCCAGAACCCCCGCCAACAACTCGTCCATCACCGCCTGATTCGGGTCCCACTTCTCGCTGCTGCGCCCGTAGAGTCGCCGCACCAGTTGTTCGACCTGCTGCTGGAGGTCAGTGACTCGGCCGTTGAGCGAGCCGATCGTTTCCAGCAATTGCCTGACTACACCTCGCAGAACGACCGCATCGTCAGGCAGGTCTTCCACTCGCGGGAGGCTTTCGGCTACGGTGGCGTTCACTCTTCATAAAACGGGTGGCCCCTGCAGTTTATTGTGAACTTTGTAGCGCGCACTTCGAAAAAGAATGCGCGCTTTCACGCCTTCCAATAACAGGGCCAACGCGGCGCGATCCACTTCCGGCGTCGTGCCCTCCGGCAGTGTGAAATGGCCTCGTTCCAACCGCTTCGCCCAAAGCGCGAAACCGTCGCGATCCCAGTACAACACTTTCACCAGGTCTCGCCGCCGGTTCAGGAACACGAACAGATCGCCACTCAAGGGATCCTGCTCGAAAGCGCCGCTGACCAACCCGCTCAGCCCGTCGAAACTTTTCCGCATGTCTATCGGCCCACGGTGCAAATAGATGCGGCCTTGGCTCGGCAACCCGATCATCTCGCCCTCAAGGCCGCGACTATCTCACGCAGTAACGCCGGGTCGAACCCACGCTCAATGCCAAGTCGGCAGCCGCCGATAACCAGCGTGACGCTCGCTGCCGGTCGCTCTGTCAACTGGATGAATCCGCCCTGGGCCTCCTGGGGAATCAGCGCCTTGCGCCAATACCAGAACTGCCACGGCTTCAGCCCTTCCTCTGCGCAGTAAGCGCGCACCGTCTTGCCGCTTTGGGAATGCCTCTCCAAATGCCCGCGCCACTGTTCCCGCCGTCGCTCTCGTTCGCTCTCGCCCTTCGTGTTGATGTCCATCGCCATGATCTCCTTCATGGCGCCAAACTGACAGGGAATCAGGAAACGCACCAGACGGGGTTCGCCGGACGCTTACGCTAATACCACCGGAGATGGTCAGCGTTCCGCCCGTCGCCTGCGTGACGATGCAACTCTGGTTCAGGGTGATCGCGCCGGAGAAGGTCGAACTGTTCGCCGTGTTGCCGCCGAGGGTGTAAATTCCGGTGGTCGCGCCGCTACTCGAACCGACCGTGACCGTGCGGGCCATCGTATAGGCACCGCCAATGAACAACGACGGACTCAAGTTGCCGCTGATGCTGGTGGCGTCGCCCAAAGCAATGGCCGAGGAGGCGTTGCCGAAAGGACCATTCCCGCTCACGGAAACCGCCGCGCCCGCAATCAGGGAACCATTCTCAACGGTGGTTGACCCCGTATAAGTGCCCGCTCCCGACAGGGTCTGCGTGCCGGCACCCGACTTGACCAGCGCCGTTGTACCCGAGCCCCAAGCCCCGTTGGCGATCACACCGCTAAAGCTACCCGAATGCCCGTTGGCACCTACCGTAAATGTCGTCGTGCCACTACCGCTCCATGTGTTATAGAACGTCCCGCCGCCGTTCAACGCCCCAATCGTCACAGGAGAAATCCCGTTATAGGATTCGATCGCGCCGTTGACCGTAAAGTCCGAACTCGCCGAGAAAGACGACGACGCGTTGACCTCCAGAGTAACATTGGCACCGATGGTGGTCGCGCCGCTGTAAGTGTTCGCGCCGCCAAAATGCAAACGCGAGGCGCCGCTGGTCGCCGGAATCGTCACCGTACCCGAGCCGCTGATGCTGTTGTTGACCGTTATGTTATACCCCGAAGAGTAGTTGAAGGTCAGCGCCGCGTTGTTTGTAATGTTGCCTGCCACTGAACCCGACGTTCCACCCGCACCGAGCTGTAGCGTGCCGGCCTGGATCACCGTTGCGCCGCTGTAGGTATTCGCGCCGCTTAAAGTCAGAGTCCCTGGGCCGTCTTTATACAGAGTGGCAACCGTCGAACCATTGTTTGCAAGATATGCGCCTATTGTGCCGGTATCGGGTACATGAACAAAAAACACTCCACCGTTGCACATTAGAAGGCCTGGATCGCCATTGCGTGTGTATGTGCCACCGTTCTGAAGAATAAGGCCGCCAGAGTCGAGATAAAGATTCCAGGCACCGAAGGTCAGGGTGGCACCCGACACCAATATCGACTTCCATGTGGATTGGTTATTAGCCAAGGTCACGTTGCTGGTGCACTTCACGTTGTTGGCATTCGCAGCGACTGGCGCAACGTAGGTGGCAGCCGTGATGTTGTTGACCCCGCTCGAACCGCTGTGCGCCCAGTCATAGGTAGTGTTGCCATTGTCAATCACCGCCCAGCCGCCAAGCAAGTAGCCACCATCTGTAGTGCTCGTGCTGATCGGGCTGGTCGTTTTGAACAGCACCGTCCCCCCCCCAGATTCGGTCAAAGCCCCCAAGGCCAGCGTGCCGCTGCCGGGATTATTGATGGTCGTGACAACACCCGCACCAATCGCAATGCCGCCAAGGGTTTCACCGGCCGCGTTGTTCGTCAGGTTGCCCGTCAAGGTGAACGCGTTCCCGCTAAAAGTGAACGCGCTCGCGCCGCTATTGAAGGTGAAGTTGTTGACCGACAGGCCGGAGATGTTGTTGTTCAGGGCCGTCGTGCTCGCCGCGCCGAACACCAGCGAGTCGCCGTTGGCCGGGGGCGTGTTGCCGTCAACCGTAGTCCAGTTGCCCGCCGTGTTCCAGTTCGCGTCGCTATTGCCGACCCAGGTATCCGTGCCTGCCGCCCACGCCGCCGGACAGCCCATCATGACCGTGAGCGCCGCCAGTCCCGCTGTGATCACCAGATGGAAGAACATCCCCGCTACGCTTGGTCGTTTCTTCATGACAGCAGCCTCCAAGTACGTCACGTCCCCCCTGTGGCAGTTGGACACAGCTCAACCTACACGCGATTATGGGCTGACGACACCGGGGCTGACCATAGCTTTGCCATGAATGCGTATTCAGTGGACATTTCACGCTATTCCTGCGACAAAGGTCAACATGACTGAGATAGCGCCAACGCGATCGCCGACGCAAAAGGATGTGGCCCAGGCTTTGGGCCTCAGCCAAGCAACTGTTTCCCGCGCGTTGCGCCACCAGCGCGAGGTGCCAGAGGCGCAACGACGCCAGATTCTCGCCGCCGCGCGCAAGCTGGGATATCGCGCCAATGCCAGCGCCACGACCTTGAGCTACATTCGGACGGGCCGTCGTCCCAAGTCGGTCCAAGCCGAGTTGGCCTGGATCAACATCTGGCCCGAACCCAAGAGACTCCGCAACCTGCCCGACTTTGACCACTACTGGCAGGGAGCCTCCACGCAAGCCTTGAAACTGGGCTATCGACTCGAGGAATTCGACGCGTGCCAGATTGCCTCGCCTCATCGGCTCGAGCAAATCCTGCTGGCGCGCGGCATCGACGGCATTCTGCTGCCGCCCTTCGCCAGTTTCACCTGGGATTGGGGCGATTTCCACTGGGATCGCTTTTGCGTCGTGCGCATGAGTCGCACGGTCACGCAACCGCGCGTCCATCTGGTCACCACGGACCAAGTCGCCAATGCGCTCATGGCGTTCCAGGAAATCCGCGCGCGCGACTACGAGCGCGTCGGCATGGCGACGTACGAGGCCGGGCCGCTCCCCCACAATCGGGTGTTCACCTACGGCTACCTGGGGGCGCAGATGTCGTTGTCGCCAGGGCTCCGGCTGCCTGTATTCGAGATGCCGGCGCCCAGCGGACCGCAGACGCAGAGGGCGTTCGAACGCTGGCTGAAGCGCGAGCGTCCCGATGCCATCCTCACCGACTCCCCGATCGCCGACTGGGTGCGTGAGGCGGGCTACCGGATCCCTGAGGACATCGGCCTGGCCTCGACTTCCGTCCTGGGGACGGAAACGGACGCCGGCATCTACCAGAATCCCACGGAAATCGGCCGCGTGGCTGTGCTCGTGTTGGCAACGCTCATCCACGACAACGACCGGGGTATCCCGCCGATCTTCCGCCAGATTCTCGTCGAAGGCCGCTGGGTGGACGGCCAGACTCTGCCGCGGAGGAAATAGCGTTGATGCAGAGCATGCACAGGTTCATGTCCGAGCGCGGACTGCAGAAAAGGCATCCGCGTCTCATTGGAAAACTTCGTCCCGTATGACCTGAGACAGGCCGTACCCATGTATGCCGTCCGTCGTCTGGCCCAGGCGGAGCGGTAGCTCATGGGGAACTTGATCGCAGGCTTACCACCGCCCATCATTGAACCTCCACCCATCAACGAGATGCGGTCGGCGTCGCCTTGATTTCCATCGCCCTGTCATGTCATCGTCCACCCTGGATGGCTAATGCGATCGTCCCTCCTCAACCGCGACCGCCAGCCGGATCCCATCGATATGACTTGCCCGCCCCAACCCGTAGATCAACATGTTGTTCGCCGCAGCGAATCCGACAAGGATTGCCCTTCAGGGACCGGATGACAGCCTGAACTAGCGCTCCGCGCTTCCATTTCAGATCGACCTCGAACCCGCCTCGGGCCCGGAGTCCCTCGACTGAACCCGTAGGCCATACGGGCGGAAGGGCAGGCAACAGGTCGAGCACATACGCCGATCGCGTGCGGACACCGACGTTCACCCTCTGGTGACTCTGAAGCAACATTTCGGTAACTCCCGCGGTGAAGGCGAAATTTCCGTCGATCTGGAACGGCGGATGCGCATCGAAGAGATTAATGTAGACGCCGCCCCGCGCCCCCCACGTTGGAGCGATGGCGGGCACGGGCCGAAGCAGAGCCTTCACCAACTGGTGCGCGCGGTCGCCATCGCGGAAGCGTGCCCAGAAGTTGATCTTCCAGCCAAGCGACCAACCGGTGCCGTCGTCGCCGCGGATTTCGAGCGCGCGCCGTGCCGCGGCGAGGATCTCTGGTGTCGCCGCAGTGATGCGCCGGCCCGGGTGCACGCCGAACAGGTGCGAAACGTGCCGGTGATGCACGTCGTCCTCCTTGAAGTCCTCGAACCACTCCTGCAGGCGGCCACCCGCGCCGATCTTCAACGGATAGAGCCGCGCCTGCGCCTTCTCGAGGGTCCGCACGAACGCCGACTCGCCACCGACAATGCGTGCGGCCTCAATACAGTTCTGCAAGTGCTCCCAGATGATGCTCATGTCCATCGTGCTGGCCATGCTCATCGACGCCTTGCGTCCAGAGCCGTCCGGCAAGAGGAATCGCAACTCGGGCGAGCCCGAGGGCGCGGTAACGAGATGCCCCTTGCCGTCCTCGATCAGCCAGTCCAGGCAGAACTCCGCCGCACCCTTCATGACCGGCCACGCACAGTCGCGGAGGAACGTCCGGTCGCCGGTGAAGGCGTAGTGCTCCCACAGATGCATGCAGAGCCACGGGCTGGACACCGCCCAGTTCGCCCACATCGGGTCACCCCCGCCGTAGTTGCCCACGGGGCCGGTCTGACACCAGATGTCGGCGTTGTGGTGGGCGCACCATCCGCGCGCGCCATAGTTCACCTTTGCCGTGTTCCGCCCGTTGATGGATAACCGCTTGATGAGGTCCAGGAATGGTTTGTGGCACTCGGAGAGGTTTGCGACCTCGGCGGGCCAGTAGTTCATCTGCGCGTTGATGTTCAGTGTCCAGTTCGAACTCCAGGGCGGACGCACTTCATGATTCCACAGCCCCTGCAGGTTTGCGGGCTGCCCGTCGGGGCGCGAACTGGCGATCAGCAGGTAGCGCCCGTACTGGAACATCAGTTCGGCAAGCCCGGGGTCTGCCTCGCCGGATTCAAAGCACGCCAGTCGTTCATCCGTCGTGAGACGCGCGTTGCGGCGGCGCCCGCCGAGGTCGATCGCCACCCGCCGGAAGAGTGCCTGATGGTCCGCTGTGTGGCGCCGATACAGCACGCCGTACCGTTTCCCTGACGCCGCCGAGAGATGCGCCCCTGCGATGCGCGCCGCATCGCAGCCCTTGCGACCCGGAGACGTCCAGGCATTGCGGAACCCCGTGCCCGCTGACGCGAACAACGTCACGGCATCTGCGCGCCACACCAGCAGCGCGCCACCTTCGTCGTAGACCGCACCGCCCTCAGCCACGGCACGAATGCGCAGGTCGAACGCCATGCCCTCATGGCGGGGGCTTTTGTCGTACCGTACCGGGGCCTCTGCCCTCAGGTAACTCGGGTCCACGTGCGAGGGAGCCCGCCCCTGCAGGATCAGTGTACCTGCACCGTCGGTCCGGACCTCGTGCCGCAGCAGGCTGTCTACCATCGCCCGACATGTCACCTTGCCTGGCTTGTCGCAGGTAATGCGGACGACAATCACCTCGTCCGGCCGACTGCAGAACACCTCACGCATGAACGTGGCATCGCCGACCCGGTATGCCGTGGTGGCCACCGACCGGTCCAGATCGAGTTCCCGGCAGTAGTCCGCCATCGACGCCATGGCCAGCCCCGGGAAATCGAGTCGCAGGTTGCCCAGCGGCAGGTAGGACTGATTGTACGGTCCCTGCATCTTCTTGCAGAGTTGATCGGCCTTCGCATAGTCGCCAGCGAAGATCGCCCTGCGCACCTGCGGCAGCACACGCTTCGCACCGGGGTTATTCCAGTCCTTCGGGCCGCCCGACCAGAGCGTGGCCTCGTTGAGCTGAAGGCGTTCCTCAGGGACACCGCCAAACACCATGGCGCCCAACCGCCCGTTCCCGACCGGTAGTGCTTCCTCCCATGCTTGTGCAGGCTTATTGTACCAGAGGTTCATCGTTCTCCCTTTTGATGTCAAACTCCCTCGCCGCTGCCCGGGCCTCTGTTAGTCCCATATGAGCGCTCATGCGATCTCCCTGAGTTCAAAATAGTCGAAATCAGCCACGGCTCGCGTGCCGGCCAGATCCTGCGCATACAGCCCTACGAAGGCCCCGGTGAAGTGCAGCCCCTGTCCGTAATCGTCGGAGAGTTTGGTCACGTCCAAGTCAGGTCCGACACGTTGCCAGCGCATGCCATCGGGCGAGGCGGAAAACGTCAAACGCGGCGCAGCGATGTCGGCGCGCAGGTACATGTCGGACCAACCGGCGACCGACAGGGTGCCCTCGGCCGGCTCCTGGTATTTACCGTCATCCGTAAGCACGACCCCAAGGATCGGCCCACGGCTCTCATCGTGCGTCATCCGCAACGCGAAGTGGGTGCGGGTATCGTACCAGCACACCAATCCTGCGGCCTGCGTGAAGTGCGTTGGCGCGAAGGCCAGACGGGTTTCCGCGACGCACCGGAACGTCTGCAGCCGTTGCGCCACAAGGCTCTGGTCATGCAATGAATGCGGGCATTCTCGGCCGCGCAGCCTCAGCCAGCCAGGGCGCTCGCGCAAGGAGAGCCACCCCTCGCTCGCAGGCACCCGCAACGTACTCCACTCCGGGCTCAACGCGTCGCGTTCGAAGTCGTCGCGTGCCGGCCGTGCGGGCCACGGCATCACGGGCAAACCTGCGGGAGCGGCCACCTCGACCAGCGGATGCACACCGCCCGTCGACAGGCGAAGCCACCCGTCAGGCGACCACACCACCTGCTGTAACGCGGTTTCGCGCCCCAGAATGCACCGGCGCTCCGGCCCGAACGCCCGGCTGCACAGATGCGCCAGATACCATTCGCCCGCCGGTGTCTCTACGAGTTCGCCGTGACCCGCCTTCTGCAACGGCCACCCCGGGTCATCGTTGGCGGTTAGGACGACCGGGTGGGTATCCAGTTCGTACGGGCCGCCGAGATCGCGGGAGCGCGCCATCGAGATAGAGTGAGCCCACCCCGTGCCGCCTTCGGCCAGCATTAAGTAGTACCACCCGCCATGTCGGTATAGGTTCGGCCCCTCGATGAGCACCTGTTTCTGCAGGATCTTCCGCACCGGCCCCACCATGCCGCCTGCTTGCGGATCGAATTCCTGCAGGATGATCCCGCCGAAACGCGGCCGCCCTTCGCGGTAATCCCATTCGATACCGACGATCCACTTCCGTCCATCGTCGTCGTGGAACAGCGACGCGTCAAACCCACGCGAATGCAGGAAGACCGGCTCGGACCAAGGCCCCTCGATCGACGAAGCTGTCACGAGGTAGTTGTGCGTGTCTTTGAAAGGGCGTCCTGCCCCCCACGTGCGGACGATCGTGTAGACCAGCCAGAACTTCCCGCCCGCGAAACTCAGGGACGGTGCCCAGATGCCCCCTGAATCTGGAACACCACGCAAATCCAGTTGCGACACGCGCGTCAGCGCCTGACCAATGAGACGCCAGTGAACCAGATCGCGCGAGTGATGGATCTGTACGCCTGGGAACCATTCAAAGGTGCTCGTCGCGATGTAATAGTCGTTGCCCACCCGCACAAACGACGGATCGGGGTTGAAGCCGCGCAAGACAGGATTGTGAATGGACGTACTCATGACAGTCCGGGCTTGTTGTCGGGTTCAGCATCGGCAGCATGCGCATGGATGAATTGCTCGGCCTCCTTCGGATGCTCGTGCACGAACGCCTCCGCAACTTCGTCGGTCGGTACACCCGCGGCCGCTTTGGCTAGATGCCGCTCATCGAGCAGCATGCGGACTTCCTTCATCCTGGCTTCTGTGAGCGGGAACAGGATGGCCATGAGCAATGTCAGGCCGGAGAAGACGATGTACATAACCATCACCATCCAGAACAACCGCTTCTGGATCCGCATGGGCGGCTGCGCCGCCAGCAGTTTGCCGCCGGCCGCGACAGCGAGCACGTTGTTCGTCCCTGCTCCGATCGAATGGATGGCCAAAGGTTGGCGATCGTCCGTCGGCGAGTGCAGTTCGATCTTCAGATATTTTGAGGTGACAGCGGCGAATGTCACGTCGCTCGTCGCGGCCGGGCAGGCGAAGCACCCAAGTGACCGGAAACCGCGCGTCGGCGCTTCATCGCTCACGTAAAGTTGAACGTCCTTCAGGTTACTGGCCACGACGGTGAGCCGGTCGAAAGTCGCGGGTTGCTCGCCCTTGAACGCAAATACGGCCGTTTCGCCCACCGGGAATACGACCAGCGCATTGGTGCCCGCGCCGGAGGTGACCGCCTCCCAGCGATGGCTGATCGTCGTATCCACGTGCGACCAGGTGACGATGTAGCCGGCAAGGACAATTGCCAGCGAAATCTCGAGTTTCGAGACAAAAGCCATGACCGACGTGAAAAGCCCCTCCCGCCGTTGGCCGGTGTGGAGTTCATCCAAGTCGCAGATGTCCGGCAGGATAGCGGCGGCCACCGTTCCACTGATGACAAGGAGCGGGGCAACGATCAGGCCCGGGATCATCCCCCAGTAGGGATGCTCAGGCGTCGTGATGAAGGGGCTCAACAAGGCCGTACCGAAGCCGATGCCCGCGCCCAGAATCAACGCCCCACGCTTGCCGATCCACTTGCTCGCGGGCTTGACCAGTGGCAGCATGGCAAAATTCCAAACCGCGCCCAGCGTGGCACCAATTCCGCCGAGTCTTGTCGAAAGGTCAAGGTCACCACGGCACACGTAATAGACGCCGAGATAGAAGCTGATCCCGCCCACGAGCCGACCGCCGAAGATCTCGCAAATTTTCATCAGAATGAGATAGACAAACGGCCGGTTCTGGATCGTGGCCCTGATCGCCGGAAGCAGCTTCACATGGGCACGGTTCGTGTGCGTGAAGCGTTCCTTCGTCAGCATTGCGCAAACGACCGCCGAGATGACGACCGCGACGGCGGCGGCCCCTCCGATCCACCGCATGCCCCAGATTACACCGCCGAACACGGGGCGAAGCGCCAGCCAGTAGATCCAACTGTTCAGGAGGCACATGATGGCCAGGAAGAAACCTTGAACGGCCTGGACCTTCGAGCGCTCGTGGTAGTCGTCGCTCAATTCGTAACCGATGGCATTCCACGCCATCGTATATGTGCCGTAGCAGATGTACAGGCACATAACGACAATGCCCAGGAATAGGAACTGGGCGGTCGGGTGCCAGTCCGGACTGGCCCACCACAGGGCCGCCAGGAAGAAACACCCCACGAACGCACCGCCGATCAGAAACGGCTTACGGCGACCCCACCGCGTGTGCGTATCGTCAGACCAGTGCCCGATGATCGGGTCCAGGATGCCATCCACAAGCCGCGGCAGCATCATGCACCAGCTCACAATCACCGGGCTCAGGCCGAACCCGACCGTGAAGATATTCATGGCCTGCCCCGTCAGTGCCACGAGCAGGAACTCCGCGATGCGGCCGGCGCCCCAGCCCCAGATCTGCTTCGCTGGCGCCGTGTAGGGCGTGGGTGCGGGGACAGCGGACTGGACATTAGTCTCCATATGGATGCAGTTCCGTATCTAAGCATTTTCGGCAGACTTCACAAGGGAGGGTCTCACGCAAACTGTTGCGCCGGGGACAAGCTTCCCCCCTGACCTCGTTGAAGCCTTGCGGGCTGAACAGCGCTCAAAGTATTACCGGTCCTGCGACTCGGTCGACCACCGCGCCGTGCATACGCATTCAGACTATACCTGCCATCAGGGCGGCGGGAAAAGGCTTCTCAGACTGGCACCCCCGGCAGGGCTTGAACCTGCGACCGCCGGATTAGAAATCCGATGCTCTATCCAACTGAGCTACGGGGGTATTGGCCTTTAGAATCAACGTCTTATGCCTTCTTGACCGAAAGCGCGCTTGACTGTCTGGGACATTTTTGGGACATTGATAGCAGATTGGTTGTCAATTCCCGAAAGGAGGATCCCAGAATGAGCAAACACTATGTCAAGACGGTAACCCATATGGGGGCGATCATACGGAAGCGCGAAAGCGGCTGGCAAGTCGAAATCAATTGGGCGAAGCAGCGCATCCGCCATACCGAGGACACGTTGGAGAAAGCCAAGTCCTGGGCCGAAGCCAAAATCACCGAACTGCAGAACGAAGGGACATCCTCTCTCGCCCTTTCCGAGGATCAACGCCACGATGCCGTGAAGGCACTGAAGGTGCTGCCTGAAGGTCGGACTCTCGATGCCATTCTCCAGGAGTACGTGGCCGCTATGGCGGAGTTGGACGGTGCCCCCCTGTCAAACGCTGTCGCGTTCTGGAAAAGCCACCACAAGCCCGCCGGAGGCGTGAAGACGGTCGATGAATTGCTGGAGGAGTACGCCCAAGTCAAATCTGAGAAGGGCAAACGACCACGGTACGTCAAGGATATCAAGTTCCGGGTGGGCATGTTTGCCAAAACGTTCGGATCCCGCCATGTGCACACCATAACCACGACGGAAATCAATGATTGGGTCAAGGCACAGGGGTATCAGGGAACGACCCAGATCAATTACCTGACCTATCTCACCGGTTTCTTCAATTTCGCCAAGCGGATGAAGTTGATCGAGGTGAACCCGGCGGACAGCGAGGCTATCGAGCGGCCTGACGTAGACGAGAAGACCACCGAAGTCTTCAGCGTCAACAATGTGGCGACGCTCATGGCCAAGACCGGAGCCGTGGACGCGGGGCGATGAGCGGACATTCGGAACGCCGTGTGGGTCGCGCGTAGCGCGACACCGGTTCAGCGTAGGGCCTGGCGCGGCACCTGGCCTCAAGCAGGTGCCGTGCCCCCGCGTACTCGCGGGGCGTAGCAGGCCCGGAGCGTCCAAGCGCAGCGCTCAGATGGTAAGCGGCATTGGTGTGCAGGCGTGAATGGGATGTGCCTGTGTTGATACCGTGTGGAAAATGGATGCCTGCACACGAATGCCGCACTCCGGTCGGTGTGTTGTAGGCGCTTGGAGACGGGATGGCGGCGCGTGGCGGAGGCTTGCCGCGCAGGGGCGGTGGCGTTGGCCTGGGTGGAACGGTTGGTTTCCCCTGCGCGGAAACGCCGACAGAACGCGACGACAGCACGGCTCGAAGCGCCGTCGGTGGGTGGCGAGGATACTGTGGGGCGACTGTGGGAGCGTAACCGTGGCGATGAACGCCAGCGGGGCCTGGCAGACAGCGCTGGACGATCAGGGGTACGTCTACGTGTCGAGTGACTTCGGCAGCACCTGGGCGGCGAAGTTGACGGACGAGCCGCGGGATTGGCGAGGGGTTGGTATCAGTACGAACGGCCAGTTTCAGACGGCGGTGTGCGAGCGGCGGGAGAATGGGGACACGGGCGCGAAGTACGGGGGCGGGATCTACGTTTCGACCAACTTCGGCGGGACCTGGACCTTGAAGCAGGAGGGTCGGGACTGGGAAGGCGTGGCGGTGAGCGGGCGCGGCGACCGCCAGGTCGCGTGCGCGGCCGGGGGGAGGATCTACGTTTCCACGGATTACGGCAACACCTGGACGCCGACAGGTGAGGACCGGGACTGGCGGGGTGTGGCGGCAAGTGCGGATGGGAAGTTGATCTTCGGGATCGTGGCCGACCAGGGGGTCCACGTTTCAGGTGACTATGGCGCCACCTGGACGGAGGCTGGGCCGCCCCGTTGGTGGGCACAAGTGGCGAGCAGCGGCGACGGGGCGTATCAGATCGCCACGATACAGGGCGGGCCTTTGTGGGTGGCCCGGGCGGATTCCAAGGTTCACGGAAATCTGACTGCAGACTGTGCCCTGGGCATTGGAAATGTGGGGCAGTTCATGATCCGTGGCGGGACCCAACTGGTGTTTGTGGCTGGCGAGGTCGTGAACGTTCTGGATGCAGACATTCTGCATCCGTGAGGAGGTCGGTCATGAAAGCGGTAATTCTGGCGGTTGTTGCGGTTGCTCTGGCGGGCGTGGTGTGGGCCGGCGGCGGTTGGTCGACGAGTCACTCGCTGGCCGGCGGGACGGTGGCCGTCACGAATGCGCAGGCCAACAGTAGTTGGGCGCCGGTGGCGGTGTTTATCCGGTACCCGGTTACGTGCACGGGGACAGTGGAGGTCCGGCGGGTGAGTCAGGGACTCGATCTGGCCGTGGGATCCTGCGTATTCGCGAACGTGAGCAGCCTCGTGTGGATCCCGGATGCTGCGTTCTCGTTCCAGTATGGAGATGCGTTGGTGATCCGGAGTAGCGAGACGAACGGAGTCGTGCAGTTGATGAGGAGGGGCGAATGAAGATGCGCGCGCGTATGGTGACAATCATGGTGGCGACGCTGGCCGCCCTGCCCTGCCTGGCCGGGTGGGTGCTGGACGGCAGGCCGGAGATGGGCGTCAGTGACGCGCCCGCGGACACGAATGTCTATGGGCGTTGCAGTAACACCTGGGTCGCGATCGCAAAGATTGTCGGCCCGTCTGGGCCGGCAGGGAGCAACGGTACGGACGGCGCCGTGGGTCCCGCCGGAACGACCGTGCATTCGGCGCTGTCGAATCTGGATTTTGCGACTTGCGGGCATACGGGGTTCGAGCCGGCCGGCAGTGCGGCGGCCGTCAGCAACGCGGCGTTCGGGCAAGGTTGGGTCAAGGCCAGCATAACGAACGGATTGGCGTCCACGAATTGGGTGCAGGCGCAAGGGTATCTCACGAATGCGCCGGGTACCGTGACTCAGGTTTTCGGACGGACCGGCGTTGTCGTGGCCGCAGCCGGCGACTACACGGCGGCGCAGGTGGGGGCGTTGTCCACCGGGGCCGTGCGCGTCGTGAGCGTCACGGTCGGGGCGGCCTATACCAGTTCGACGAACGCTGGCGCCGTGAGCGTCGTCATCCCGACCAACGCGCCCGCGGTGGGTTGGGTGAACAACATCGTGGTGAACGGGAGTACCGGCAGTGTTGCGGGAGGCGTGGCGAACGTGACGATCCCGACAGGCATCGACTCGGCCGCGGCATCAAACATCGCTCAGAACGTGGATGGTGTTACCGGGTTCGTGCCGACACCGATCGCGTACGCGACCAACATCGTTCTGGATCTCACGCAGGTTAACCTGCGGACGCTCGTGTTGAACGGGCCGGCCACACTGCGTTTGCCGGGACGGTCCACCAACCGGGTCGAGTGGGTCCGGGTCGATCTCCTGGCCGGGACGAACGCGTTCGCGGTCGCCACGAGCAACGTGACCGGGTTCTCGGCCGTGGCGATCTCCTCCAACGGTTGGACGTCGCTGTATTTCTCCGGCAAGGGCACCACGAACGCCTGGGAAGTGGTGGGGCAATGAACCGGTGTCTTGTGAGATGCGTTGTACTGGTGATCGGGATCCTAGCGGCCGGCGCAGTGTTCGCACAA
>Ga0118677_10007875_pt1 | contig 17386 bp, 15 predicted proteins | sample AliMusrvi5mmetaG_FD_86154 | JGI IMG/M metagenome (GOLD analysis project Ga0118677, IMG submission 86154) | reverse complement strand
GCCGTCGGCAGCAGGCACCGGGTATGATGCCACAGCCTCGGGCGGCAGCAATCTCGGGCCGCTGTCAAAGAAGCTGCTCGATACAGTAGGGCAGCAGGTGCGGCAGTATCGTCTTGAAAACAGCCTGGCAAACGAAGCTCTTGTGCCCGTTGATGCGGTAACTGCTTCAGGCAGCGGACTAGATCCCCATATAAGCCTTGCTAACGCCCTTCTGCAGGCGCCGCGAATCGCCAGGGAACGGGAGGTGAGCCTTGAGTCCGTTCAAAAGAAAATACGGGAGCATACGCAGGGCCGCGATCTGTTTGTTTTCGGCGAGCCGGGGGTGAATGTGCTTACGCTGAACATGTCGTTAATCCGTAACAGGTGAGAGTTCATGCCAGAAGATAAAGCAAGTTCATTTTTGCGCCTCATCCGTCACTCGCAGCACGGCAAGCTTAAGATTTATCTCGGGTATTGCGCAGGCGTCGGCAAGACCTATCAAATGCTGCAGGAAGGCCATCGGCTCAAGAATGAAGGCATCGATGTGGTCGTGGGGCTGGTGGAGACCCATGGCCGCGCCGAAACAGCACGGCTCATCGACGGGCTTGAAGTCGTACCGCGCCTGAAGCAGGAGTACCGGGGCATTACGGTTGAAGAGATGGATGTGGACGCCATCATCGCGCGCAAGCCGGGTGTGGCGCTCATTGATGAAATGGCCCATACCAATGTGCCCGGCAGCCTTAATGCGAAACGCTATCAGGACATCGAAGATCTGCTCTCCGTGGGGATCCATGTCATAACCACCCTGAACGTTCAGCATCTGGAGAGCCTCTACGACACCATAGAAAAATCAACGCAGGTGAAGGTGCGCGAGCGCCTTCCTGACTGCGTGCTTGACGAAGCCGACCAGATCGTCAATATCGATCTGGCAACGGAAGACCTGCAGCAGCGCCTGAAGGAGGGAAAAATTTATCCTCAATCGCGCATTGAAACAGCGCTCGGGAATTTCTTCATCACCAATAATCTTGAGCAGCTCCGGGAGCTTACCCTGCGGGAGCTTGCCTCCCAGATCGATTACCGCCGGCGCGAGCCGCTCGATGAGGAACCAACCATTGCCCCCGATCAGATCATGGCCTGCCTCAGCTCAAACGGCCCCAACAGCGAAATGCTGCTGCGGTATGCCTCCCGTCTTGCAGGCAGGCTCAACCGCAACTGGTATGCCGTCTATGTGCAAACGCCCCGTGAAGAAGCTACGGCAATCGACTCCCGCGTGCAGCGGCTGCTGGCGGGCACGCTTACGCTGGCAAAGCAGCTCGGGGCCATGGTCTTCACCTACAAGGGAGAGGATGTTGTCGATACCATCCTTCGCTTTGCCCGCGAGTACCGCGTCGGCCATATTGTTATCGGCAGCCCCCGGCATCAGTCGCTCTGGCAGAAAATTCTCGGCGGCAAGACCATTGTGCAGCGCCTGACGGAAGCCGCGCGCGGCATTACGATCGTGGTGTTTGATACCCGCAAAGGGGAAACGATGGCGGTTCCTAAGCCTGCGGAAGAGCCTGAGGTGGGCCTGCCTGCTGCTGCGGCGCAGCCTGCAGCCAGCCCGGCGCTGAGCAGCCTGGTCACGCCGGAGCGCATCGTGCTATGGGAGCAAGCGGCAACAAAGCAGGAAATAATTGAACGGCTGGTAAAAGCATCTTGCACGGGCGTTGATGCCGGCTACGAACAGATACTGGCCGAAGTGCTGCAGCGCGAGAAGCAGGGGTCAACATTCTTTAATGAAGCAGTGGCATTTCCCCATGCGCGCATTGAGGGGATTTCTGAGCCGGTAATAGCCATCGGCATAACAAGGCAGGGCGTTGCCGATATAAAAACCGATAAGCCCATAGAATGCGTTTTTCTTATTCTGACGCCTGCGCAGGATCCAAGCGCTCATGTCCAAATACTCGGCCTTGCAGCCGAAGCCGCGCGCAGCAGGCACCTGCTGCAAATGCTTGCCAGCGCATCAGATGCACAAGCGGTTATGTCGATGATCCGAAATTGGGAACAGATGAAAAAAATGCTTTAAGTCTGCTTGCAGCATCGCAGGACAGCGAAATGACTCCGGGCATGCCGGAATGGCGTAGTATTTTTTTCTGCAAATGACCGATAATTTTTACTCACAGGCGGTGGGGTATGGGCGAGCCCTTCCGGCTAACAGCCTGCAGCCTAAACACCTGGTCTGTAATTATAAATTATTATAAATTATATATTCTGTTCCACCCAGGCAAGCAGGCGCTGAAGGTCCACGGCGCCTGACTGGCGCGCCGCCTCGGCCCCGTTTTTAAAGAGAATCATGGTCGGTATGCTCATAATGCCGAAGCGCGCAGCAAGGGCCTGCTCCTGCTCGGTATTGACCTTTGCCAGCCGCATGCGCGGCTCAAGCTTTCGGGCCGCCTGCACAAACACCGGCTCCATCATCTTGCAGGGGCCGCACCAGGCCGCCCAGAAATCAACCAGCAGCGGCAGGCTGCTTCTCTGAACATGGCGCTCGAATTTTTGCGCCGTGAGTGCAAGGGGCAGGCCTTCAAACAGCGGCCGGTGGCATGTACCGCACCGTGCCTTTACCACGGGCTTATCGCTCGGCGCCCGGTTTGCGCCATCGCAGGCCGGACAGATAATCAGCAGTGTTTCGGCCACTGTGTTCTCCTTAAAAATCCGCAAGTAAAATTTTTGTTTATAAAATCATCGTATCAGTATAGCATGCTGCAACACAAATAACCGTAGACCGGCAACTTTCAATAAAGGAAAAACGCAATGGATGACCAGAAGCCCCTTATCGACGTGAGCATTGACAAGACCAACCTGTACCGCGAGGAGGTCTTTACCGACCTGCATGCCGGAACCATCAAGCGCCTCGTGCCCATCAAATCCGACGGCTCGGCTGACGGCGGCCGCACAGCGGTTTTTATTGGTATAACACAAATAATGTCCGGTAGCGGGCCACTGCCGATACAGTGCATGCTTGAGGCAAACAACCTTGATGAGGCCATAGCCGCATTCCCCGCATCGGTTAATAAGGCTGTCGAGGAGCTGATTGAAGAGGCCAAGAAATACCAGCGCGAGGCAGCTTCCCGCATCGTGGTACCGGGCCAGCAGCCCGACAAGAAAATAATTTTTTAATTCGCCGCTGCTGATGGGCTGCAATTACTGCATAAACTGGGGTGGGGCTGCGCGGCAGGCCCACCCTTTTTCGATTAAGGCAGAGCAGGCAGGTAGACGATAAACATCCTCTAGCGTGCCGGTGGTGAACATCCATGCTGTTTACAACTATCGACGGACATAAAACCGCGTACAGAATTTCATCGGTTGCCGGGCATGGCCGCCCCACCCTGCTGTGCGTCCACGGCTCGGGCGGCGACAGCTCAGTCTGGCTGAACCAGTTTTCGGGCCTTGCCCCCGACTGCACGCTCATCGCCCCGGATCTTCCCGGCCACGGCAAAACACAGGGCCGGGGAGGCTATACTGTTGAAGAATATGCCGGTTGGCTTGAAAGCTTTGCCGAAGCGCTGGGCCTGCGCAGCATTATTGTCCTGGGCTACTCGCTGGGCGGCGCCGTTGTCCAGACTTTTGCCCATGCCTACCCCACGCGGGTTGCGGGCCTGATTCTTGTCAGCACGGCCATGCGATTTATCGTGGCGCCGGAATATCTGAAGGTGCTGCAAAAGGACTTCCATCGCGCAGCCCGCGCCTCCTGCGACAGCGCCTATGCCCCGGGAGTTATGCCGGAGCTCTATCACCGCGGTCTTGAAATGCTGCTCAGCAATGGCGGTGAAGCCATGTATGAAGACGTGCTTGCCTGCACGCAGTTTGACAGCACGGCCTGGGTGGGAAAAATTTCCGCTGCCGGTCTTGTCATCTCCGGCAATAATGATACAATAACGCCTCCTGATTCAGGCCGCGAACTTGCGGCAAAATTGCCGCGGGGAACTTTCATGTCCTTCTCAGGCGCAGGCCACATGGTCATGCAGGAGGCAGCCGAGGGATTCAACGGCGCAGTGCGCTATTTTATAACCAGTAAAGGAGAACCCTCATGATACTTATAACCGGCGCCGCCGGGTTTATCGGCAGCGCGATCGCCTGCGCCCTGAACCGCCAGGGCAGGCACGACCTTATTCTTTCGGACCGCCTGGGCGAGCGCGAAAAATGGAAAAACATCGTCGGGCTGCGCTACAGCCGTTTTGTGCACTGCACTGAACTGCTTTCCTTTCTGGAGGAAGACCCGCAGGCCGACGCCATCGATGCCATCGTGCACCTTGGCGCCTGCTCGGATACGACCGAGGCGGACATGGACTTCCTGCTGGCCAATAATGTGGACTTTTCCATACTGCTGTGCACGTGGGCCCGGGAGCGGAGCAGCCGCTTTGTGTATGCCTCGTCAGCCGCGGTGTACGGCGACGGCGGGCTCGGGTTTTTCGATAGCGACGAGCTCACTCCCAAACTGCGGCCGCTCAACAAATACGGCTTTTCAAAATGGATGTTCGACATGTGGGTGCTTGAAAACGGCTTGGCGGGCTCGGTGGCCGGGCTGCGGTATTTCAACGTCTTCGGCCCCAATGAATACCATAAGGGAAAAATGGCAAGCGTTGTCTTTCATGCCGTGCCGCAGGCCCAGAAAAACGGCAGGATACGGCTTTTTGAAAGCCGCCAGACCGGCTGCGGCCACGGCGAGCAGGCCCGCGATTTTATCTATATCGATGAGGTAGTTGATGCCACGCTGTTTGTGCTGGGAAATGCGTCGGCAAACGGTATTTTTAATGTCGGCACGGGCTGTGCCCACACTTTCAATGATTTGGCGGCAGGCGTATTTGAGGGCCTCGGGAAGCCGCCGGTCATTGACTACTTTCCCATGCCCGAGGAGCTGCAGGGCCGCTATCAGTATTTCACGCAGGCTGATATGACAAAGCTGCAGGCTGCGGGCTACCCGCAGCAGCCAGATCGTTTTAAGGAATATGTGGCCCGGTATGTCCGGGACTATCTGGCGCCGGGCTGCCGCCATCTGACGGAACTGAAATCCTAAACTGAATCGGAAAAGGATTTGAACATGAGTGCAGTAAGCAGTGCAGAGATTGAAGAGCTTTTCAAAAAAGCTGAAAATTTTTTCCGGCAGGAAGCTGCCGCTGATGAAAAAAAGGTCTATGACGAAATACTCGGCCTTTGCGGGGAGGCGCAGACGCCGGAACTGAAAAAATTTGCGGCAAAGGCCCTTGTGAATAAGGGCGTAGTACTCGGCAGGCAGCGAAGCGATGCAGAGGCCGTTGCGTGCTTTGACCGGGCACTAGGGCTTGTGTCCGGCGGCGATGATACCGAAAGCCGCGAGCGCGCCGCCATTGCGCTGGTGAACCGTGCAATCATCATGGCCCAGCAGGGTAAAACCGCTGAGGCCATTATAGAGTACGACGCCGTAGTGCTGAAATTCGGCAGCGCCGGCGAGCCGGCCATACAGGAGCAGGTGGCAAAGGCGCTGCTGCAAAAAGGGTTTATGTATACGCGAAAAAACATGCTTGCCGAGGAGCGTGCCGCCTATGACGGGCTGATTGAAAAATTCGGCGGATCACAGGAGCCGCTGCTTGACCGGTATATCGCCAATGCCCTGTTCAGCAAGGGGCTGTCATTCGGCAAAGCCATGCAGCGAGAGCCCGCCAATGAAGCCTATGACGAGCTGCTTAACCGCTACGGCGCCTCCGAAGACCCTGAAATAAAAGACCTGGTCGGCAAAGCCAATTTCAACAAGGGCGTGAGTTATCATTTTTGATTGTTCACCGGAGCCTCACAAGAAATATTCCGCACTCTTTTCAATAACCTGCCCGCCCCGGCTGGCTTTTTCCGCTAGGGAATAATCAGGGTTAGACTCTTTTCTGCAGTTCGAAAATCACATAATTTGTCGCCATGAGCCCTACGATGCCCGGCAGCGTCGGGCTCATGGGAAGCGAGCGGCAGAGCCTGCCGCGGATATAGGCGCCGGTTGATTCGACCAGGGGCTCAGCCGCGGCAAGCAGCGACGGGCGGGAAGGCTCGGGAGAATAGATGACCGGCACATCATCTGGTATGCCCTTGGTTCGCAGGTGCCGGCGCAGTGCCCGGGCAAGCGGACAGTTGACGGTCTTATTCAAACTGGTCAGCTGCAGTTGAAAAGGATCGGTCCTGCTGGAAGCGCCAAGGGCAGATATCAGGGGGGTGCCTTTTTCAGTGCAGTGCTTTATGAGCTGGCCCTTGGGGCTCAGGCTGTCGATGGCGTCGATGACAAAATCGATTCCTTCGCTGATAAGCCCGTCCGCAGTGTCAAAGTGAAAAAAAGCATTGCAGGTTTCAAGCTGAAGCTTTGGGTTTATTGCCAAAATGCGCTCGGCCGCGGCCTGAACCTTCGGCAGGCCGATGGTGGTTCTAAGCGCGATCAGCTGACGGTTGATGTCCGAGGGCTTTACCCTGTCGCAATCAATGATGCGAAGCCGCCCACCCCTGCGCGCGCCAGAGCCTCCGCGGCATAGGAGCCGACGCCCCCAAGGCCCACCACGGCAACAAAGCTGTGCTGCAGCCTCTGAAAGCCCTCCTCGCCGAAAAGCTTTTATGATAATCCTGCCAACTACGGCTATCAAAAATTACAACTCCTCCACTGGACAGGCAGGGCCAGCTAGGGTAAATATATATGCAAATGTGAGGCCCACGGGTTTCGGACAAAAATTTTTCATAAAGGTTCCCATGACACGGAATATAGCGGTTTTGGCGGGCGACGGCATCGGTCCGGAAATAATGGCGGAGGCACTGAAGGTTCTTGCAGCCATTGAACAGAAATACAATTTACGCTTTGCCTGCACAAAGGCGGATGTCGGCGGCAGTGCAATCGATACTCACGGAACGGCATTGCCGAAAAGCACCCGGGAGCTTTGTGAAAAATCCGATGCCATACTTTTTGGCTCGGTGGGCGGGCCCAAGTGGGAGGGGCTGCCCTCAGGCGAGCAGCCCGAGCGCGGGGCGCTCCTGCCGCTGCGCAGGCTGTTCAATCTCTACATCAACCTGCGGCCCGCCATAATTTTTAAACAGCTTGTCGAGGCCTCTCCGCTCAAGAGGTCAATTATCGGCGACGGCTTTGACATGATGATCATCCGCGAGCTGACCGGCGGCATATACTTCGGCCAGCCCAGCGGCCGCGACGGCGACATAGGCTTTAATACCCTCGTGTATTCTGTCCCGGAAATCCGGCGCATCGCTAAAGTAGCTTTCGAGACCGCGCGGCAGCGCAAAAAACGGCTCACCTCAATTGACAAGGCCAATGTGCTGGAGACCATGGTTTTGTGGCGCGAGGTGGTAACTGAAATGGCCAGGGACTATCCTGATATCGAGCTCAACCACATGTATATCGACAATGCCGCCATGCAGCTGGTGAAAAACCCCCAGCAGTTTGATGTGATGCTCTGCGATAATATGTTCGGCGATATACTCTCGGATGAGGCGGCGATGATTACCGGCTCCATCGGCATGCTGCCCTCGGCGTCGCTGAACGGCACGGGATTCGGCCTCTATGAGCCCGCGGGCGGGTCAGCTCCCGATATCGCGGGCCAGGGTATTGCCAACCCCATTGCCCAGATACTATCGGCCGCCATGATGCTGAAGTACTCTTTCAATAATGAAGCTGTCTACGGCGCCGTCTTTAAAGCTGTTAATGCCGTTCTGGACGAAGGCTATCGCACCCGGGACATCATGTCAGAGGGCATGACCGAAGTCTCTACGGCAAGAATGGGCACCCTGATCGCGCAGCGGATATAGCCCGTTTACGTCGTTTTAACCGAAGAGCAGACGTATGAAAAAAAGAGATCTCCTGTTTGTTGCCATAGCTGTGACCATTGTGCTGGTCCTGTGGGCCGCGCCGCCAGAAAGCAGGCTCAAAGTCCCCTTTGATGATACGCACCGGGAGCTGAAAGCAACCCTTGAGCGCGAGGGGAAAAAGGCGGCTGAAAAAAGCTGCCAGACCTGCCACAATGAGAAGGACCTGCCCCTTTCAAAAGACCATCCGCCCAAGTACCGGTGCCTCTTCTGCCACAAGTTTGCCGAAGCGGGTCAAAAAACCGAGACAGTAGACTCGACAAAAAAATAAATTTGTCACAGTGTCTATTGGAACTATTAATTGCAAAATTGAACCGGCTGTTTTAAACTCTTTAATATGAGCCCAACTATTTCGAGAATAAAAGGATATAGATTTTATTTCTTGTCCATGAAGAATCAAGAATGCATGTCCACATAACATGAGGAGATGGTGAGGCTAAGTGCTGGCCTGAGCTGGATGTTGATCTGGAAATTGACAATCTGGAATCGCCGGATAAGTATCCATTAAAGTCACGGCATATAAAGCAGCCGACTATTCGCACCCGCACCGCCGTTGCTCACCACCGGTAGTAGTTTTGTTATCGCTCCTGCTTTTATAAGTTTGCTGCTCCAGGTCAAAAAAACGAAAGAAGCACATCTGCCAGACCTGCCGCAATGAGAAGGACCTGCCCCTCTCAAAAGACCATCCGCCAGAGTACCGGTGCCTGTTTGGCGAATTTTTGATTACGACCGCTTTCTATTTCATTAGACAATTGACCAATCAAAAAAGTTCCCTCCGCAGATATTTTTTCTATGTTAAAAAATTTCCAAAAAAAGGGAGGGTATCGTTAGGCTAACATTTTAAAAAAGCTTGTTGGGAATAAACCTTGACAAAAAAATTATTAATGGTTAACTCCAAATCTGCAGTTGTATTCCGTAACAAATTCCAGGCGCAGTCTGGATTCCCGACTGCGCGGGAATGACAAATTTTTAAGCCCTTTTTTCTCTCGCTATCATCCTCGCGAAAGCGGGGATCCAGAATCAGGACTTACAGGAGCCTTGTGGATAACCATAAAATTATATTCATACTAAAATAGTTATATACATATTTAATCAACTACGGGTAAATTCCACACAGCTTGCTGCGAATGATTTATGCAACTAAAATATTTTTGCTACCCTGTCCGCTTGCGGCGGGGTAGTTCATTTAATTAAGCGTGCTGGCGAACCTTGCATGGGAATCTTGTCAGGCAAAGGCAGATAGTTTTTTCAAGCAATAGGTTCTTGTGGGGGTACTTGTTTTCCGCCAGGGGCGGCGATTTATCATAACTGCATCATCCCTTTCTTAATTTAAAATAACTTTTTCTTAACAAAATTCAATTTGCTGGCATGATGACTGTTTCTCACAGCAAAAAAAACGGCTTTTCGTACAGGCGCTGCGATCATTATGCCCTTACCTCCATGCATCGGTTAAAAGGGGACAACCTCCCTACAGGTTATTATGGAAAAATAACGGTTGTAAAATTTATATCAGTAGTCTTCATTTTTCTCGTTTTCTTATCTGTCGGCTATGCCCAGGCGCAAAGCTGGTCCGCCATGACAAGCTGCACCACCCAAGAACTGCATGATGTCTGGGGCACATCCGTCAGTGATCTTTTTGCTGTCGGCGCTTCCGGTACAATCCTGCATTACAACGGAGCCGCCTGGACGAACATGGAAAGCGGCGTAACCTACACGCTAAAAAAAATTTATGGTGTTTCCAGCACAACTGTTTATGCCGTTGGTGCCGATGGTTCAGTCATACAATACAACGGCACGACGTGGTCCGCCACGTCGCTTCCCAAACCGGAAAAAGCTCTTTCTGATGTCTGGGGCACAAACCGCTCAAATCTTTTTGCGGTGGGGGCTGGCGGCGCGATAGCGAAGACACAAATGTTTCAGTGGGTCAGCATGAACAGCGGCACTACCAATGACCTGAATAAAGTCTGGGGGACCTCCACGAAGGATATTTTTGCCGTTGGCTCTTCCGGTGCGATCGTGCATTACGACGGCAATTCTGACAATAACTGGGATAACATGAGCTCGGGAACCACAAATGACCTGTATGGCGTCTGGGGAAACTCTCTCCGCAATGTCTTTGCTGTGGGAGCTGGCGGCAAAATTGCACATTATGACGGCATGGTATGGTCAGCCATGCCCAGCGGCACAATCAGCAACCTTGCTGATATTTGGCTCACATCCGACGTCGACGGCTTTGCCGTGGGAGCCGGCGGCGAAATTGTATATTACAACGGCATGACATGGTCAGCCATGCCCAGCGGCACAATCAACGACCTGAATACAGTCTGGGGCCTCTCCGGAAACGATGCATATGCTGTCGGGAAAAACGGCGCCATTCTACATTACAATGCCCCCTTCACAACCTCAACGGTCTTACCGGAAGAATCAACAACAACCACGACAACCGGCGTCACTAATACTTCCACATCAACCACATCAACCACATCAACCACATCAACCACATCAACCACATCAACCATATCAACCACGTCAACCACGACCATACAACAATGTCTCTTCCGCAGAGTATCTGTTGGTGATGAAAACGTGCAGAGCCTGCGGGAGCTGCGCAACCAGAAGCTGCACACGGCCATGGGGGCTATGCTTGCCGGCATGTATTATAAAAATATGAATGAAGTGGGAGCCATTCTGAAAGATGACAACGGACTGAACGTCCGATTCATGCTGATCACAGGCGAGAATATGCCTGCGGTCAGAGAGCTTGTTCGACATGGCGGCACAGCCATCAGCAGCTCGAGTCTTATTCAGATACACGATTTTTTGATCGACCTTCAGTCTCAGGCAGGGCTAAAGCTGAGCATGGATATCGAATTTATCCTGCGAGGCCTTGAATCGGGCTGGCTGCTGCCCTGGCTGGGCATTACCATTAAGCAGGGGTAGTGGTTTGTTAAGCATATACATTCTCAGCCTCCTTGTGATGCTAAAAATAATTAAACTATTCGCTTTTATTTCTTGCTTTACTCAAATGGTTTTGTGCTATATTTATCATAATTACAAACGCTTTTTATATAATAGTTGCAAATATTAAAAATATTAACTATTCAAGGAGGGAGGAAAAAAAATAATTAATAACTGTACAGTGCAACTTAATTTCACCACGTTATTTGATCACAGATCTTTTATGAAATAAATGAGTCTCATTTGGATTCCGCTTCTGCATTTGAGTTTTATTCTGGAATAACGCAATGATTATGGGTCTTTGCAAAAAAAATATTGCACAGTACGGATATTTTTATAAAAAAAGCGTCTACGTAACTAAACCGTTTACAAGGAGGAGAAAAATGAACACCAAAAGAACAGCAGTTGTATTTCTATGTGCCTGTATGGCGCTTGCATTTATTACGGGATGCAAGATCCAAAAGCAGCATCTAACAACTCTGCAGGGCACGCTCTTTAACGCTGCTACGGGGGAACGTATCGGCGGGACGGATGTAGTGTGGTACCTTCAGGAGGGCACAAAAACGATCAACAAGCCGGACGTTTTCTACACCGGTGCAACGGGCAGCGGGACTACCTCTACTGACGAGATAGGCGATTACGCTTTCAAGGATATTCCGTCCATGGATACTCTGTCAACAGGCTCTACCGATGTCCTGCCAAACGAATACCGACTGACGGTTATAAAACCCGGGTTCCAGCGGTTTGAAGGCATCATCGGCAAGGACATGCTGGCAAATCAGGACAATGTAATCAAGAACATTTATCTTTTCCCCGATGAATCTTTAATTCCCTGCTACACCTATACCGCGGAATTCAACGGCAAGCCCGTTCCCAATGTGAAGATTACGGCTGCGCCGTATGCCACGATTAATGTGAACGTATTAGCTACTGATAAATGGCTTTCCATAGGCTTGAACGATGTGCTTGACGAAGCAGGCACCCCCTACTCGATTCTTGGTTCCGCCTTTAGCGTCCTGGGTTTATTCAACAACAATTATTTTTTCCCGGCTCCCGGCTATCTGGCAAGCCTCACTCGGACAACCGATGCAACCGGCAAGGCCTCCTTTTGTACCGCTGACACAACCAAGTTAACCGCCGGCTGCGTTTATGCCGTCATCGTCCAGCCCACCGAATATTTCGTAGATACATCAGGCACGGCCGGCGTGCAGCTTGCGCCCACAGTGAGAGCCTTGGTTGCGGATTACAGTGATGCGGACCAGATCATTCATCTCACTACGACGAGGGATTATAATAATGACTACGGCCTGTATGTAACATCCATATCAAACAACGTGCTGGATCAGATTGATACCACCGGAACTCTTACCATAACCTTCAACAGGGCTGTGACGCTTGGCATAGATACTGCTGTTGCTCCTTTTACCTCGGGTTTTGGTGCGGCTCTCGCGGTGCTGCCTAGTGCCACAGTATGGCCTGCCGCTCCTGCTTCCCGGGTAAATGCCAGCCTTTCAGCCGATGGGCTGACCCTGACCCTTACGCCAACCTGGACTACGCCTCCTGCGTTAGCAACCGAGATGGGACAGGCTATTACCTATACGAACAATAATGGGTACTTAAGCGTCAAGGGTTATCCTGACAGCAAAATACTTTTGACTGACCTTGAAGATACAAATACAAATTCTATCAGCCTAGAGGTTCAGTTATCAAGGCCGTAATAAAAGTACCGTATCATTAACAAAACAGAAAACGCCGGCTTTTGCCGGCGTTTTCTGTTGCCCAAGGGGATGTGCTGACCCGCAGTGCATCCCCTTCACCCGCAATTTTTGTAGCCCGGATTATTCATGAGAACAAATCAAAGTCGTGGGGTGCCGTGGCTCCGGCACCCCACGACTTTGATGGTAAAATTCCGGTGAATAATCCGGGTATAAAAAATAATGAAGCAATTCATTGCGCCGACAATATTTTTATATTAAAGGGTAGGCAAGTGCCTGACAGGCAGGTTTAAAACGTATGGATAAAAAAGGGGAATTAGAGACAGGGTTTTGTAGGGGCTTAAAATTTTAAGCCCCTACGTGCTGTTTTTTGATTTTTACGGCTGCATCAAAACTTGATGATCGCATATGCAACTTTGAGGATGCGGCTGTAGGCTCTGTACTTTATACCAAATGCACCCCGAACTAACGGGTCTTACAGGTCACTATTATTTCATTGTTCGGTTGCATCGTAGCCTCCAGATCAATGTTTGCCGGGAGGCTTGAAGTAACTTTGCTGCCTTCTATGGAAATTTCCTCTATTATTTTATCTGGATTAGCCAAATGCAGATATGCATCCATGGTTGAGGTCATTAACAAGAATGGTTTGTAGCCATAGAATCTATGAATGTAGCTGGGTGTCACGGCGGGTAGGTCATAAATGCGTATACCGCTGGTAGCTTTAACCCGCAAATCAACGACAACCTTCGATAGTTTATACAACAGTACACGTGATAGTTCCCCCCTGTTTTTCCAATCTTCATCGGCTCTTGCTATCCAAAAAAAGCACAATAAGTAGATAGCCAGCCCACTGGCGATGATAAATGGACCGGCGCCGGCATACGGTAGCCATCGCGTGTTTGCCATCGTTTGTTGCGCTGCCGCCCTTCGCATGAAAAGCCGAAACCCTTCGATTATTGTGATGGAAAGTAGTGCGCTGAACGGAATGACAGGGAAATACATCTGCCGGTAGAAGAACGTGTTCGTCGCCAAAAATAAACCAAGCGGCAACAGCAGCCAGATGAACAGAAAGATCGAAATTTTGCCTGCTTGTGTCCCGCGCAAAAGCCGCATATTAATCAATACGATTTTCCTTTTACTGAATAGAAATACAAACAATACAAAAAAAACGCATAAAGACCCTATTGGCGCTGTGGCTGGGGTACCTACCACGGCATCTAACGGCAATAAAAACAACAGGGCGGAGAAATAGCCGACGGTGATTTGACATAACAAGGCTAAGCTATAGGGCCTCGCGTATCCGCCGATACCGCCCAAAACGTATGTCCGCCATACAATATAGATTGCCGTTACCGCGAAATACGGGAAGCATATTTTTATTTGTTGAAATACTTCGGTCCTTAATGACGTACGTTTGCCGCCGCCCCCCTGTGAGCAGGAGGGGAAGACGAACAAGTAGGCGCATATTATAAACGGTAGCAGAACCGCCAACTCTTTGGATCCGAGGGCAAGAGCGTACGCAAAAAGCGAAGCAAGCAGGCGCCAATTTCCGCGGCGTGTTGATACTGAAACATGGTTGAGGAATAATACAAACGATACGAGCAGGAATACCGTAAAAAGAAGTTCACTACCCCGATCTATGACCGGTACAATGTCCACAAGAACAGGGTGCGTTGTAAAAATAATAGCACTCAGCCAAGATAGGGCCTTTCTGCCGCGTGTCAAACGAAACATCACGGCAAACACAAGGGTGGAGGCCATGATGTGCAGCATCAGGTCTGTCAAATGATAACCGAAAGGGTTCAGCCCCCATAAATAATAATTTAGACTAAAAGATAGACTAACTACCGGGCGATAAAGTAACGCGAAATAAACTTTGCCAAACTGCGGTAGCGTAAATATACCCAGCACGTCTTTGAGAGATTGAATTCTGCTCGAATCGATTAGGCGGAAAGTGTCCCCCCCCGTAAAAAAATATCCGAGCACATAAGCATACGTTAAGAAAGCCGTCGAGGCGATTGAAAGAACCAAAAGAGTTACCATGCACTTTTGTTGAACCGACTTGTCTGCGAGAATAGAATATTGCTTCTTAAGAGAAACAAGGCCCTCTTTGAGAATAACAAAAAAACCGCGCCCGTTAATAACCTTCTTGATTTTAGAAAAGAAACATATGTTCATTTTATTGCTTTCATATGCCTGCTCAGTTGAGCAGGCAAACGTGATTTCAGGTCGGAAATAATGGCGTTATCTTTTAATTGCATATAAACATGAGTTTATTGTCTTCAGGAAAACCATCACCTTCGGCTATGGTCCCCTGAAGAAGGCAGCTTAAACACTTCGTGTTTTTAATGTACGCCCTTTGAGGGCGCCCATCAAGCCAGCCGCTGTGTGGGTGGCTGTTGCCTTCTCTATAGGATTGACACCTGGAAATGTCAAACAATTAACCATAGCAGTGTTTAACCGCTACGACCGGAACTGCCTATCAAGGCTTCTATACTGCACAGCTTCTGAGATATGCTCGGCACGAATGTTTTCAGCGGCGTCAAGGTCGGCTATGGTGCGGGCGACTTTGAGGATGCGGCTGTAGGCGCGGGCTGATAAGCCGAGTTTGTCAATGGCGCGCTCAAGCAGACTATGCGATTTTTCATCGACCTGACACCACGAGCGAAGGTGGCGAGAGGCCATCTGGCTATTGCAGTAAATGTTGGCGCGGGCAAAACGCTCCTGCTGAATAACCTGGGCACGGTTCACTCGCTCCTGTATAGCAGCAGATGATTCCGAAGGAGCAGAATCGGCAAGCTCTTTATAGCTCAAGGACGGTACTTCGATTTGCAGATCGATGCGGTCAAGAAGGGGCCCGGAAATCTTTGCCATATAGCGCTGCACCTGCAGGGGCGAGCAGGTGCAGTCATGCTTGCTGTCGCCGTAATACCCGCACAGGCACCCATGCGGGTTTTCACCAACACTTTGACTCCCCCATCCTAAAGCTGATTGCCTCAAAATATCCCGCATTTCCTTTGGGGATTTAATCCGAAAATTCAGGAAAGTCAGTGGACTATATCATATGCAGCAGCTCTGGTGGATGCAAGCCGGGAAGGGATGCGTCAGCCATCCAGAGACTTTTTATGCTTCTTCAGCAGCCGGTAGAGATTTGCCCGGGAGACTCCCGCAAGGCGGATCGCCTCGCCTGCTTTCTCCCCGGACCTTTTTATGACCTCATCGAGATAGGCTGATTCCGCAACAGCAGTTGCCGCAGTGCGGAACTGCTTGAAAGTCGGAAACCCTTCAAAGCCGCTGATCTGCTGCAGCTCAAACCGCAGGTCATCCGCCACCTTCTGCTTGTGCGAGGTTGTTGCTTTGTAAAAATGAATGCGCACCGTCTGCGGCAGATGATGCGGGTACAGAACCTGCTCACTGGTTGCCTCGGCAATGGCGGTCTGCAGCACATTACTAAGCTCGCGGACATTGCCGGGCCAGTCATACTGCATCATAAAGTCCATGAAATCCTTTGAGACCCCTTTTGTGCCGGCTCCCGACTCCCCGCAGATTTTATAGACAAAATGATGTACCAGCAGCTTTATGTCATCGCGCCGTTCCCGCAGCGGCGGCAGGTGCACCTGAAATGCCGCAAGGCGGAAATAGAGATCCTGGCGAAACTGATCCTGCTGCACCATATTTTTTATGTCCCTGTTTGTCGACGCAATGACGCGAAAGCTGCAGGACACCTCATGCCTGGCGCCCAGGGGGCGAAATGACTTTTCCTGCAGCACCCGCAGGAACGATTTCTGCACCGCGGCAGGAAGATCTCCGATTTCATCAATATGCAGGGTGCCGCCCTCTGCCTGCGCAATGAGCCCCTCGCGATCCTGGTCAGCGCCGGTGAAAGCCCCTTTTACATGGCCGAACAGGAGGCTTTCGGCAAGATTGGGGGGAATGTTGGTGCAGTCGATGGTAATAAACGGTTTTTTTGCCCTGCTGCTGTTGTGATGAATAACCCGGGCGAACAGTTCTTTGCCCGTGCCTGTTTCGCCGGTGACGAGGACACTGCCGTCGCTTTCCGTTGCCTTGGCAGCCACTGCAAGGCAATCAAGCAGCTTCGGACTGTTACCGATAATATACTCCCTCTGCAAAACCTTGCGCTCTGCAAACTGCAGCTTTTGTCGGCGGTATTCAAGAGCCCGGTTTACCAGCAGGCTGATGGTGTCAAACGAGGGCGGCTTTTCAAGAAAATACCAGGCGCCGTTCTTCATGGCCATGGCTGCGCCGTCCGGATCTCCCTGGCCCGTGATTATTATAATTTCAGGCTGCGAAGCTGTTTCCCTGAAATCCGCAATGCCGTCAAGCCCGTTGGCATCAGGCAATATCCTGTCAAGAAACACCAGGTCATAGCTGTTCTTACCGGCTTTTGTGAGCCCTTCTTTGAGTGTTCCAGCGATGTCACACTCAGGGCCGATACGCTTGACGTACAGCGACAGCTGCGTGCAGAACACCTCGTCATCATCAACAATTAAAATTCGGGCCATGGAGCCCCCTCCTTAAAAAATTTTCTCATGCAGGGACATAGCATAAGCGCTTTTGCGTCGTTTGTCTAATTTTTATGCATTACCGGTATGTTGGTTGAATGCATAAAGCTAAGGAAATTTGAGGCATTACGTACCAGTTCTATTTTTGCTGTCTCAAAAATTGAGACTCTATAGCTCCTCTTACCGTGTGTGGTTTTTACCATGATTTCTTCAGGTATCTGTAAATACTTCATTATTTATTTTTTTTACGCTTGGCATCCATCTTGAAATACCAGAGATTAAAAAAACACAGGCTGCCGACTTCCGGAGAAAGGGGTGATGAAAACATAATAGGGCAGCAAAAAACGGATTGTG
>Ga0118677_10007874_pt1 | contig 17389 bp, 11 predicted proteins | sample AliMusrvi5mmetaG_FD_86154 | JGI IMG/M metagenome (GOLD analysis project Ga0118677, IMG submission 86154) | reverse complement strand
AAAATGAAAAGATTTGATAAATGTGAAAGCCGTTTTAGGGCAGCGGAGATAAAAAATGTTAAATAAAGAATAAAAAAGATAAAGATATATTTTTTTAATCGGGCTGTCGTTTCTTACGTTATTTTGCTCTTTCGGTTTTTTAATATACTATATGCGAAAGCAATATATTTTATGAAACAAAAATGGGAGATACCGTACATGGGAGAGATTAAAAAGCTTTATAGACTACCTGAGGTTATCGGTGATAGAAGGAAAGGAATCGCAGGTTTGTTGCCTATTTCAAAGGCGGCATTTTATCGTGGAATATCAGAGGGTTTATATCCTAAGCCGGTCAAACTTTCTGAAAGAACGGTAGCATGGCGTGAGGAAGATATTCGCAAGCTGATTGAAAAGCTGTCAAATACGGCAGTCGGATAGATTGGTAAACAAAGAGGGGTAGCGTAATGAATTGCAATTTCAACCAAATAAAAAAGCCTTTAGGCAGGCTAATACGTACAGGTTTTAATCCACAGGAAGCGCGCTCATGAGAAGTACGAGAAGAAATGGAGATGCAGGTAAAAGGGCTTACTTGCCGTCATACTACAGCCATCCTGCCAAGAATCTCAATGCCTTGGACGTCGTTGACAAGCACGTAAAAGCAGCTCTGTGGGCAATGGGTGATGCCGTTGTCATGCTTACTGGTTTCCCTGCCAAAACGATAGCAGCTCATATTTGTGATGATGGCAGGTTGATAGTCCGTTTGGAGCGGAGGGAGGTATGAGCACTATTCGTGAAGAGGTTTTGGCTGAAATGCCGTCAGAATCGGTAAACTTTTATTGTTCTCCCGATGAAAAACTTTCAAACAACGTTCACGATGTTCACCATGTTCACTCTTCAGAGAATGAAGCAGATGCCAAGCGAGCTGACATAGAGCGTCATGTTTCGATTGCTGAAAGCGTGATTGTGCAGGCAAAGGACAATGCGGGACTTTACGCGGGCAGCGAGTTTATTCATGCCATGAAGTTCATTCGTGAGCAGAGTGATGAAGATTGGGTTCGTTTACGGGTGAAGATCAAGAACGAGAAGCCGAGTGGCGTGTTGCTTTCTGATATTGATGAAGCCACAAGACCAAACGGCGAAGTAATCAGCAGTGAAAAGAACACGGCGGCAGAACTCATTGTTTTGGTCGCGTCCCATTGTGATTTGTTTTATGATGAAACGACACGATTTTCTTATGTGACGGTGACCACTGATAATACTACTCTGAAGGTTGGCAGCACCGCTTTTATTGAGTGGCTGAGTTATGCCTATTACACGCAGCGTGCTTCATCGGCAAGTGATGCGGCTGTCAAGCAAGCGATAAGCACTGTTTCAGGTATTTGCAGGCATGAAGGCGAGCAACGGCGTGTTTCAATTCGAGTGGCCAAGGATGCCGGGACGGGAGCGTATTACCTGTTCATGGGTGACGAAAAGAACCGGGCTCTTGAGATTACCGCTACAGGGTGGCGGGTTCTTGATACGTACCCTGTAAAGTTTTGGAAGCCGTCGACTCAGGCCGCGATACCTGAGCCGGTCAGTGGTGGCAGTATCAATGAGTTATGGGAGTACTGCAATGTTGAGGAAGCGGATCGGCTTCTTGTTTTGGCGTGGCTTCTTGAGAGCATGAGGCCGGAAACGCCATTTCCTTTCCTTGAGTTGAACGGCGTGCAGGGTTCGGCGAAAAGCACCACACAGAAGCGGTTGAGACAGATCGTTGACCCTTCAACAGCCAACTTGAGACCTGTACCAAAAAACACTGAAGATATTTCAGTGGCAGCCAATAACAATTGGCTGATCAGTTATGAAAATGCTTCTTATCTGCCTGCAAAGATGCAGGATGTTTTTTGCAGTATGGCTACAGGAGGCGCGGCAGGGGGACGGGCACTTTATACCAATGGTGAGGAATTTCTCATCGAGATGAAGCGCCCTTGCATGATAAACGGAATACCCAGCCTTGTAACGGCACAGGATTTAATTGAGCGCACTATACACCTTGAGTTACCGAGAATCGAGCGTTACCAAAAGGAATCGGACTTGAACGCAGGATTTGAGGTTGCATTGCCAGGAATTATAGGTGGGTTACTTGATCTGTTCGTAAAGACATTGGCGATACTGCCAAGTGTTGCATTATCGAAGCCTCCCAGAATGATTGACTTTTGCTGCCTGGGTGAGGCTATGAGCCGCAGTATGGGCAATGATGCTGGTGTTTTTGAAGAGGCGTATCGTATTAACCGAAAAGAATCTATTGAGAGGGCTCTTGAAGGCAGTCCGGTCGCTTTGGCTGTTCTCTCATTGGTTGAAGAGTCTCCACTTGATACCGTTTTTCATGGAACGTACAAGGAATTACTTGAACGGTTGCTTGCATATAAAGGCGGAGATAATGAAGGATGGGTAAAGTCGGAGAAGGGTTTGGCTAATGCGTTGAAACGACAGATGCCTGCACTGCAAGAGTCGGGCGTTATGGTTATTCCTGAGCGGGGTGCTAAAAGCAGCAATAAGGGAAAGCGGGTTACGATCAAAAAGAGTGAACGTGGTGAACATAGTGAACATTGTTTGAGAGTTTCCTCTCCAGCGGAGAATAAAAGTTCATTCATTCACGAAGACGGGAGCCCATTTTGATGAGTGAATACCGCTTCGAGTTGGAAAAGGGTGGGTTGAAATACACCTGCCCTCAGTGTGGGAAAGCGCGACTTGTCCGATACGTGGACACCGTCACGGGTGAACAGGTAGCTGATCATGCAGGGCGGTGTGACCGTGAGGATTCGTGCGGTTATCACTTAAGACCGAGTGAGTACTTTCAGTTGACCGGCAAGAAGCCTTTCAGGGTTGCGATGCCCACTTACAGACCAAAGCAGCCAACACCTGAGCCGTCGTTTATTGATGCTGCGGTAATGCGCGCCAGCCTTGCCAGATATGAGCAGAACAACTTCTGCCGGTGGCTTTGTGGCGTGCTGGGTGAAGAGAGAGCCTTTGAACTTACGGCATTGTACCAGATCGGGACGTCGAAGCATTGGGCGGGTTCGTCAGTCTTTTGGCAGATCGATACGGCTAACCGTGTCAGAGGCGGGAAGGTGATGCTTTATGATGTTGAAACGGGTCGTCGTGTGAAAGAGCCGTTTCCTCATGTGAATTGGGTGCATCGTGTGATGAAGATTGAGCCTTACCATTTGCGGCAGTGCTTTTTCGGTGAACACTTGCTTACCCTTGACACGGTGAAGCCGGTGGCAGTTGTTGAGAGTGAGAAGACGGCTCTTGTTGCCAGTGGTTTTATCCCTGAGTTCATCTGGATGGCAACAGCAGGAAAGCAGAATCTCAACAAGGAGAAGTTGAAAAGCTTGCAAGGGCGGAGGGTGAAGCTTTTTCCTGACTTGGGCGCGTTTGAGAGATGGCAGAGCCTGAGCAGAGGAGTGGCAGGCGTGAGTGTATCAGATGTGTTAGAGCGGAGGGCAACTGATGCCGATAAAGCTGCAGGGCTGGATTTGGCTGATTTTTTATTGAGAGAGAAGAGAGCGGGAGTGACAGTATAAAGAACATCATTAAACAATTGAAATCATGGACAAGATTGTTCCAATGGAGGAGGTGAAAAACCCCGACTTCCTCACCATTCGCCGTGACCCAACGGACAAGCGCCCCGCCGCAGAGCTCAGGGCTGATGCGCTTTTGGGGACGGGTGCGGTTTGTAATGCAAGAGTTATCAGGTCATTTCATACCAACCGTGAGAAGCTTGATCTTGATGCTTGTGTGACGATATTGGCGGCGGCAGCGAAGAAGGTTAGTGATGGTGACTGTTCAGGGACTGAGAGTATCCTTTCGGCGCAAGCCGTGGCCTTGAACACCATTTTCACCAGTATGGCAATAAGAGCCAATAGTTGCAAGGTCATACCAGACATGGAAGCCTACATGAGGTTATCTCTGAAGGCGCAGAACCAATGCCGTTCAACACTTGATACGCTTGCACAGATCAAGAATCCGCGCCAGACGGTTATCACCAAGCAGGCGAACATCAGCAACGGACACCAGCAGGTGAACAACACGTTGCATCAGGGAGGCGAGCAGCAGCTTTTGAACTTGAAAAATTCTGAAACCGAGCAAAACAAACTATTGAAGCATGAGCAAGAGAAGGGCGAGCGGTTGGACACCGGAAAGACGGGTGCGGCAGGCTGAAGCGATCCGGCAATGGCAGCCGTGGACAAAGTCAACAGGGGCAAGAACCGAAGCAGGGAAGGCCAGAGTAGCGCGGAATGCTGATAAGGGTGGCACGTGGCGAGAGACGAGGAACTCTCTCAAGCTTATGAATCAACTGTTGAGAGAGCAGCGGCTCACTTTGAACCGGTGGTGAGCAGTCTTCGAGTTACCTCAGAGCTATATCTCCAAACACAAAGCGTGGTTCAGCCATACCAACGACGGGGGGAGCGGGGGGCCCCTTGCGGTACTTCAGTAAAGATCTTCTCACCATTTTGTTGACCTCACCAATATGGTAAAGGGCGGAGGTATTTCACCTGAAGAATATCGAGACGGCTTCGGTGAAGAACTGGTTCGCATCGGCGTGGTTTCTTGAGCGGAAGCATCCTGAGCGGTGGGGCAAGCGTGAGGCTCCTCCGGCGGATGATCGGGAGAGGGATGAGGTTGTGGTGATTGGGTAGCGGGTGGATGTGGTGTTTCAGTTTTTCACGGTATCGATTAACAACATGCGTAATTTTCAGTGTGGGTTAACAATAATTAGATTGATCCGCCTAAACTGCGGATTTTTGAATTATAGTCCACATAAGACACAACATTCATACATATAAAAACGCACTTAATCTTTTACATAAAAAAAAGTTAAACTGCATTTTGCATTTTATTTCTGCGTCTTATACTGATCCGCATAACAACACCGTTTCATGCCGCTGTTGCGGGGTGCCGTACAAGAATAATGTACGCAGGGATTTTGAGTATTCCGCTGTTGATGGCGTGTTTTCTTGGCGAACAGTGTAAACTTGGTGGATGACGGAAGAGCGGCGGACGTCAGAGGCTTTACAGGGGTTCGCTGGTGTGGGTCATTGGCAGGGATGGATGGTTTGGGCACGGATGGTTCCGTGCCCTTTTTGGTTGTGGAGGTTATTTGGGGATGAGGCCGTGTGAGAAGAAGCTGAAGTGTTGGTTGTTGCCGATGATGATGTGATCGAGGAGGTTGATGTCGAGGATGTTGCCTGCTTCGATGAGTTTTGTGGTTACCTCTTTGTCGGCTCGGCTTGGTTCGGGGTTGCCGGATGGGTGGTTGTGGACAACCATAATAGAATTTGCGTTGGCGAGGAGTGCGCCTTTAAAGACTTCGCGGGGGTGGACGAGTGAGGCGTTGAGGGTGCCTTTGCTGACCAGTTCCATGCCGATAACGTCATTTTTGGTATTCAGATAAAAAACATGGAGTTCTTCGCTGGCGCGTTCTTGCAGGCCGATGGTGTTGCATAAATCGACGACCATTTCTGCTCCGTTAATGCCTTTGGTCTAGATGATCCGGGATTCTCTGACAAGGCTGATTCCGTAACGGGGAATAGTGACAGTGGCGGCTTCAGTGGTGAAAAGCGGCAGGGTATGTGAAGAGTGTTGCATGGCTGTGAGTTCTTGGTTGAGCGATATGGCTTTTAAGCCATTCCCCGGGGGGACAAGGGCTTCCCCGTGCCAGGCAAACTTTTTGTGCATGGGAGGAAGTGAGCTGCACAAGGTACTGGAAACCTGAGAGGTGCAGGTGGTACATATTGCTCTGGATTCGCTGGCACACATTACACCGGTACGCTCATGCAGAAATTGGTTTGACGCTCTTCTTGCCAACCGCATCGGTGGGAAGCAGGCAGATTAGAGAGTGTACCAGGAGAGATATCGAAGCGAGAGCTGGCGGGCTTTTTGCTTGCTGGTGCTTTAGAGTTTCCCTGCTGTTGCATGCAAAAAGCATGATAGCACGACTCTTTTTCAACGCACGCGGCGAAGCGATTACAGGGGCCTCAACGAAAAACGTGGAGGCACGGACGATCTTTAATTCGCCTTGCCGGTACTTCGGTCATGGCGCTTTGCCTGAGAGTAGAGACTTCGCACGCCCATGAAGTGCGCTGCATGAACCGGAGCTGAAGCGCGGCTGGCTTGTGAAGGTGCCAAGTGTAGCGTACTCGCGGAGCGGCAACCGGAACAAGACAGACAAGCGGAAGCGGAGTGAACGCATGAGGGAGGGGAATGCCGGAAGCGGAGCGGCTGGGACTTCATTTTTGCTGCAATGCAAATGCGTAGCTTTTAGCGTTCTTTGTGTAAGCTGGCTATGCCACTTTTTGCCTTTACTGAATATGCTCAAGCAAGAGAATTTCGGAAAAAATGTGTACTCTTCAATGCTGGCAAATGGATGATGAAAAGGGCATCAATTGTGGGTTCGAACCGTGTGCTTCGTGGTGGTAGCTGGAACAACAATGCGAGGAACTGTCGGTCGGCTAATCGGAACAACAACCCCCCCGACAACCGCAACAGCAATGTTGGCTTCCGCCTGGTGTTCGTCCCGTAGCTCAAGGGGAAAGCTGGATGGCTGCTTATGAACAGATTGATGACCCTGACCCTGTTTTGTTTCAGGGCAAAGATGACCAGATACCATGCCGAGGTGTTGGTAGGGCGAGCCGGATAGCCGCTTCGAAGATTCCCGGCATGGTTTGTTGCAGGAGATTGGGAGATGAATGACTATGTTGACAGAGCATGATAAAAAATGACATCATTAGAATGTTTGAGCAACCGGCAATAATCGCCGAAGCGCTGGTGGGCGTCGCAGCTTTACCATTTCAGAGAGGCAATCGTTTTTTGTTTGAGCAGAAACGGCATAAGTTTTCTTTGATAAGGCGGTTATACTTGGGTTTTATAGTTTTTTTTATGCTGTTTCTGGTTGCCGGATGTGCCAAAGAGAAGCCGTTGTATTGTGTTGATGATTTTGTGAAAATCCCTGCCGGGGAATTTATGATGGGCAGCCCTGATGGAGAGGCAGAGCGAGAAAAAAATGAAACGGAGCACCGCGTGAAGCTATCGGAATTTTTCATGGCCCGCCATGAAGTGAGTGTTGCCGAATTCAGCCGCTTCATTGCAGAGAAAGGTGATTCTACTGATGCAACAAAGGATGGCTGGAGTTTTGTGTATAAGGATGGAAAATGGACACAACAAGAAGGAGTGAATTGGCGGTGCGATCCTGCCGGTAATATCCGTCCGTTGAGCGAGTACCACCATCCGGTCGTGCATGTGAGCTGGAATGATGCCGATACGTATTGTAAATGGCTCTCATCAAAAATAGGGAAAACCTTTCAATTGCCAACAGAAGCGGAGTGGGAGTATGCCTGCCGTGCCGGAACGATCACTTCATTCGCAACAGGCAGCAATCTTACCACTGACCAGGCCAATTATGATGGGAACTATCCCTATAAGGGGAACACGAGGGGAGAGTTCAGATGCACAACCGTGCCGGTCAATTATTTTGCGCCAAACGACTGGGGGTTGTACAATATGCACGGGAATGTATGGGAGTGGTGCAGAGACAGGTATGGAGAGAAGTATTACGAAGCGTGCATGGTACAAGGTGTGGTTGAGAACCCTGAAAATACCGATGAATCTAGTTCGCGCCGTGTGCTTCGTGGTGGGTGCTGGGGCTCCTATGCGGGGTACTGTCGGTCGGCTTCTCGGAGCGACTACCCCCCCGGCCTCCGCGGCGGCAGTGTTGGCTTCCGCCTGGTGTTCGTCCCGTAGTTCGGCAGTCCATTCCGGCTTTCCCCTTGAGCCAGCACGCAGCCTTCCCGTCGGATGGAGAGGAAGCCGCCGCGAGGGACGAGCGGCAGGCGCTCCATACGACAGGGGAAGGCAAGCAGCATTATGCGACGCAGAGTCACACGCATCATGATCGGAATGGCGAAGTGTTCATAGAAGATGCCGACCGAAGGGAGGCCCGCGTTAGATTTAATGTTCACCTTTTTTCCTTGTGCAGTATGGCTGGTTGTAAAATCAAACGAGGAGTTTTGCAGGTTGCTCTCCTGTTGTGCTTTGGGATCGCTTTTTTTTGTATTCCAGGGCAGGTTAAAGCTGGAAATCCTGTTGTCTGGCCTTATGGAGGAACAATAGAGAAGCAGCAAGATATTGATCCTTTAAGGCATGTGTTGCTGTTTCATGAGAAGGTAAATTTTGATTCTTTGGCATTTTCTGCGAAAACTTTTTTTTATGGGCACACGTTTCCTGGCCTCCCTGGTTTTCGTGATACTCAATTTCTTGGTGGGCCCGGGTATTGCGTTTCCCGATTCGAGAGGGACATACGGTTTCGAGATACTCATTTTAAAGACGCTGTTTTTTTTAATGAGTCGGTATTTGGTCATGATGTTGATTTTCAGGATGCGACTTTTGGGGGAAGCGCAGATTTTACGGCTTCCTCATTTGATGGAGTAAGTCGTTTTTATGCCTCCCGTTTTGATAAGCAGGTAGATAAACAGGCAACGGTCTCGTTTGGAACTTGTCGTTTCAGCAAAGCGGCATACTTCGATGGCTCAGAATTTTTGGCATCGCTGAATTTTTCCCGTGCGACTTTTAGAAGTATTGCTTCGTTCAATGAAAGCCATTTTTCCGGAACGACATCGTTCGACAAAACTACGTTTAATAGTTTCGCATTATTCAGGGGAGTGTGCTTTTCATTACCTGTCTCGTTTCGTGAGTCACGGTTTCATGAAGCGGCAATGTTTCAGGGAGCGCAGTTTTCGGGGGCTACGGATTTCAGGAGCACGACGTTCAACAATGATGTGAGTTTTCATTCAGCCCGTTTTCAGCAGCACACGGTGTTTGAAAATACAGCCTTCTACAAGGTGCTCAACCTGACATCAACCCATTTCCAGGAGGGACTCGATTTTCGGTTAAGCCGTTTTGGCGACTCATCAATATTTTTTGTTGATGACAAGACCTCGTTTCCTTCAGGGCGTTTTTTCTGTGACTGGAGTTTCTTGAAAGGGAAGTTGAGAGTTGACGATACAGCATCCGCAACGTATCAGGAGTGGAAGGCTATAACCTTGCTGCTCAGGCAATTAGATGGCTCAGCGGTCAGTTCCGACAGTTCGTCGGCGTTTGCTGTTTTGAAAAACAAACGAGATGATCTTTCCCGAACACTCAATCATCAGCGCTATGAGTTGTTCAGGATATTTTATGATCGGCTACGTGAAAATTATCTGGCGCAAGGCAACAAGGCCGCTGCCGATGAAGTTATGTACGAGCTTGCGGAAAAGGAGACAGAATTGCTTGGTGAGTTCCGTATGCAGCTCTATGGCTGGGTTTTTGGCTGGGGTTACCGCCCGCTACGATTTTTACTTAAAGTGCTGCTCCCCCTGGGGCTTTTCTTTGCATGGTTCTGGTATAACCGATACTATCATCTCGTGGCACCTCTCGTTGATGATGATATCCGCGAAGAGATGAAAAATAAAGGCATATCTATGTATGGCAGGAATGAGATTAAGACAACGGCAATAGTTCGTTGGTGGCATGTGCTTCATTTCAGCGCCTCGCTTTTGCTGAGCATCCGTTTTCGTGAAGCATGGATTCACCGACACGACAGAGATTTTCTTTTCTGGGTCACTGCAGAATGGATATTAGGAATTATTGCCTATATCACGTTTGTTGCGCTTGTCAAGAGTAATGAATTCAGTTATATCAAGGGGCTGCTTGGGTTCTGATGTGCGACTGTATATGGTATCCCCGACCGCTGGCTCAATACTGTTGTCTTCCGCCTCGTGTTCGTCCCGTAGTCAGTTGGTTGCACATTCCGGCTTTGCTTTGAAAGCTAAAAGTGGATCAAGGACAAGGTTGAGGAGAGCGGCAGCAAGGGTGCTCCGATACGGCTATGCCCTAGTCAGCGACCGGGGATGCGGCGCTTCTCAACCGAGCAGGTTGGGCAGGAACCGCAGAAGAGATCGCCTTATTGCTGTCCACTTAAGGGGTAGCGCTCGCGCGTAGCGGCGCTCTTGTACTCAAGTGCGCCTTGTTGGGTGGTGCGGCTGGGCGTGCAGAAGCGAAGGCGGTACTCCGCTTTCGCGCCAATCTGCTACTGTGCAGTACTGAGAACCATCGGTATTGCGTTGAGCATTTCATGATTTCATTTTTCATTCCGAAATTCTTCATTCTTGTCACGGCGTCGCCGTTTTACGCGGCGAGGCGTGACAAGAATGGTGTAAGAAATGTTGTCCGGCTACCGGTCATTTCTTGTCGCTGCAATGGGTAGCGGACAGTGCGAGCCGGTGTCAGTCGGCATGTGCGCCCGCAGGATGCGCGAGCGAAGCGAAGCGCCTACCTGATTTCTTTTCCGCTGAACAGCGCTTCCGACGGAGCGGAATGAAAGCGTAACGAAGTGAAGCGAATGCCGCGACAGGCGGGCGCTGTTGAGCGGGTTGCTATCACTGCACAGATGGTCGGCTGAGGTGAGCAAGTGCAGGGCTGTACTCGGCACTGCATTTGCGGGTGGTCGGGGTGAGCGTGGTGGAGTTGGGCGGGCAGTGCAGGCCAGCGTCAGTCGGCATACGCGCCTGCAGGTTGCGCAAACGGAGCGAAGCGGAGTGCAGCGGAGTGCAGCGGAAAGCAGCGCCTGAAAGAGTTCTTTGGTTTGTGTACCCTGGATTCTGTCAAAGGTACTCCTTTGCACTGATCTGCACAAAGCGTTATTTCACTTACAGAAAGACGTCCACAAGTCACACTTTCCTTCGCTCTTCAAAAGGATCTGCTCTCACCTCTCAACACTACCCTAACTTCTGACCCATCATTACTACCTAAGCATGACTCGTGGCCATGATGAGTTGTTATGCCTTTCATGTAAGTAACATTCATTTTTTGTCGATTCCAATCGGCGTTTACAGAATATCCCGCAAGCTTCCCAATTGACAATGCAACCATAACTGGTTTTTTATAATGAATTTATTTTATCTATAACGCCACCCAATTTTATTATAAGATCAACATCAACTTTTTTACTCACAGTCTTTAAATAATTAAGAATCCATCTGTACTTTATGTAAGTATTTGCGCTTTTATAGAGGTTTTTTTCTAAACCCGATACGATTTTATCCAAGTAATTATGCTCATCGATATATTCCGCCTCAAAAAAGAATGAAAGATAATCTATAAAAAGAGAGACATCTTGTTCAATAAGCAACTTATCACCATATGAATACCAATCAAATATTATTGACTTGCCCCAATTTGGATATTGCAATCCCCCCCCTTTATCATTTATTTTTTCAATAAAATCCTTAGCAGACTTGAGTTTAAACTCCTTTATTATCTTTCCGTCAATCACAATGCGGGGATATAAAGCCGTTTGTTGTTCCAGTAAGTATGCATCAATATAGGCTTGACCAACAACTTGGTATTCATGTTGATCGAAAAAAGCTTCACCACTTGATATGCCGCCTCTTAACCAGATATTTTTCAATGCTAAGCTAGCTTGAATCAAACCTACTGCAACACAAAGGTTTTGCAGCCTATGAAAATTCTCATTCTTATCTTTACCGTGCTCAACTGAAAGAATGATTGAATCGCTTATAGTAATGTATTTTATATCTTGTTTATTTGAGATTCTTTTCAAGTACTGTATCGCCGAATCAACTATTCCAAAGTAATTTTCTATTGTGCTCTTTTTGCTGCTAAACACCAAATCCTTAAAACCAAGTATATCTAAAAAAGCGACATAGCACTGCTTATATTCTATTGGCTTCCTATTCTCAAGATCTATAAAATGTTCATTTTCCATGGATTAAAGGATTTAATTTAATATAAAAGCAAAATAATTTATTTCGAATAATATCTGTTCACTTGATCCATCGCATTTTGGGTAAATTCATTGTCGTCATGCCAAAGCTCTCTTTGTATTCCTTTTCATTCATTGTTATTGCTGAAAATAATTTCTACTCACAATATCACTGGGATAAATCATCGAGAAATTCAGATGCCGGATCGGTTCCTGTTACAAGAAGAAAGTCACGGGCTCTGGTGCAGGCTACGTAAAGCAAGTGGCGTTCAGTGTTATAGACTTCTTCAAGGTCAGTGTCGTCGGTGACTTTTTCGATTCGTTCCTGGAGTGGGATGACTTCGTCGTCACAGGCCATGACGGCAACGGCACGGAATTCGAGCCCTTTGGCAAGGTGCATGGTTCCGATTGCTATGTGGCCGGAGGTTGTTTCGAGATGTTCGTCAAGGACTTTATAGGGGATGTTTGTCGCTTCGATTGCTTGGCGGGCCCGGTTGATTTCGGCTGAAGAGCGAACAAAAATTCCTATCTCATAAGGCATTAATCCTTCTTGTGTTCGTTCCAGTATCCAGGTGCTCACAAGCTTGATCTCTTCTTCCGGGGTGTTGAGCACTTTGATAATAGGGGCTTGGCCGTTGAAGAGTGAAATTGTTCCGCTCCGTTTTTCAACGTTGCCATCGACATCTGAGAGTTCAGGTGATAATAAACGATCTGCCTGTGTTCTGATTTGGTGTGAAGTCCGGTAATTGATATGTAGGGTTCGTGACCTGCCGCGTATATCAATACCAAGTGCTTTCCATGAAAATGGTAACTGAAAAATCCGCTGGCCAAGGTCTCCAGCAAAAAAGAGGCTGTTTGGTTTGTTGGGTGCGAGTGCTGCAAGAAAGCGCAACTGGGCAATGCTGATATCCTGCGCTTCATCAACGACGATGTAGTCGAATGGCTTTTTCTCACTTGACCCAAGTCTAACGGCCAATCTGAAGAACATCGCTGATGCGGTCATGAGATGTTGTGCGTTGAGCCTGGAACGAACTTTTTCGAAGATTTCCCATAACAAGATCCGCTGTTGCTCGGGCAAGCGAGTTTTCCTGCCTAATCTTCTTACATCACGATATTCTTCCCAGTTGTGCAGTTGCCAGGCATCGACGACGTCATCCCATTCGGCGAGAAGAAAATGCAGACTGAATTTCTGGCCATCTATCTCTTGAGCGGCGTCATGCATGAGTTGCCGAAGTGTCTCTCGATCGGCGATCATGAGCCGTGTTTTTGGGACATCTGAAAGTCGTTTGGCTATGACATCTATGGCATGAACTTCGAGTCGTTCTGCAATACGAGGGTCATGGCTGATCAGCCGGCGCAGTTTTGTGTTCAGCGCATGGGCAAGTGTTTCGGAAAAAGTAGTGAGCAATACCCTTGCTTCAGGATTGGTGCGGGCAAGAAAGTATGCCCGGTGCAAAGCGACGATGGTTTTCCCTGTGCCTGCTGAACCAGAAACCTTCGCTGGTCCATTATAGTCACGCTCGACCAGCTCCCGTTGGGATGGGTGGAGAAAGATCGTCCATTTATCCCAGGGATAGTCGAGGGCGGATTCTAACTCATCAACGTTGCTCATGACCCTGAAGCGTCTCAAGGCGTCTGGGTGGTTGAATGGATTTGTACCAACTGGTAGCGCTCGGGCAAATTGTGGCTTACCTCCTGTAGCAATTTCAAGCAATGCTTCTGATGCTTCACCGGGAAGATGAACTCCCAATTCAAGAATGGAGTCTTCATCAGCATTGTGAACGGCATCTATCCACTCTTTTGGTACTCCGTAGGATAACAAGTCGGCCTCCGAGATTCCTGCAAAAAGAGGTGGTTTTGGTGTTAGAACAGCCGAACCGGGTGCCGGATAGGTATTGGTGATTATTTCCCTGACCGTTTCACGAACCTCAACGAGCTGTGCTGCACCGGTTTTTGGGTGGGTTTCAAGTTTTCTCCGGTTAGCCCAGCGATAGGCTTCGTCATGGTGATCGACATAACAAAGCAGAATACTTGTTTCTGTTCTGTGAACGATGATGCGAAGATCACCGCTGACCCTGACGGACCAGAAGTCTGTCAGCCGTGCAAGGCTATCGGTAAAGGTATCGGCAATACGAAACTCCATAACTGCATCTTCAATAAATTATTTTACTCGAAAGACCTTCATGACCTCGTCACCAAGGTGGTTGATGACTTTTACGGCAATTCGACCAGTTTCCGGCTTATCGAAGGGGCGGGAGATGTTGCTGTGGAGCGTTGCCCAGGCATCTTCATTAATTTCGGCCTTGAGGGTGGTTTTGAGCGATTTGTAGGGGTCGTTGGCACCAAGGAAGTAGGCGTGGCGGACAAAGAATGATTCCATGTTGTAGTCTGTGTCGATGAACCAGCAGGCAATACCTTCGGCTCCATCGCTGCGGACTTCGCCGGTGTTGGGGTGGAAGACGTCAACACCGTTGACTTGTACCTGAATCTGGCCATTATCTGACGGGATGATGTCGATATCTGGCTCACCAAAGATGACAAAGAGGTTACCTTTGCCGGTATTTTTCAGGTCATCGGCCATGTGCAGATCGGCGTTCATCCGGGCCTTCAGCACTGGAATACGACCCAGTTTGTTGAAGTCCGCGGAGTGGGCATCGTAGTTGAAGGCGCAGGTGATCAGCACGTCAAAGTCGGCATCACCCGCTTCACGGGCAGCGGCGACAAGGTCAGGACGTGAAACGGTGCCGAATTCGGGGCCGATGAAAATGGCTGCCCTTCGTTCAACACCTGCAAGGGCTTCGATATATTTTCCTTCAGCACAAATAAGCTCGCCCGGCCAGGGAGTGAGGGAGGTAAAGGTGACCTTGTCACCCTTGTGCGCCTGTTGTACTCCGGCGTTTTTGAGGTTTTCGAGAATCATCTGGACAAAACTGCGCTCTTCGCCATAGGCGTTGCCAGAATTGCCCAGCGTGTCGAGCAGTTCATCGTTTTCACCTACACCAAGCACACGGTGAGGAGAGATGCTTTCAACCGTAAACGGACCAGCGACACGGACTTTCTTTTTATCGATGTAGGGTTTGTCGTAGAGATATTCAGAATCAGCTTTCGCCGCAATGGAGGCATCAATTTCCTGCTGCCGCGCTATGCGCTCTGCCCACCATGCGGCATGAACTGTTGTTGCCTCTTCAGACCATTGCTTGCCAGCTTCGCGAGGGATTTCCCACTCCTGCCAGCTCTTGCCAAGCGCCTTGTTGAGCTTTTCACGCAGTGGTTCAAGGCGGAGTTGATACTTCTCCCAAATGACATCAATTTCAGCATTGTTGGCTATTGACTTCAGAGTGATATGCGGCACCCGCTCATAGACAAAGCCATGACGGATATCGCCTCTTGTCGGTTGGGATGATGGAGCTGCATCAGTCAATGCCGCTTCCTTCAGTTGCCCTTCACGGCTGTCGGCAAGCAGGTAGTAGGAATAGCGGGCGCCCATAATGCGAGCGCGAGCCAAGGCAAGTGCAACGCGAGAAGTGTCTATCGTGATCCAGCGACGGCCCTGTTGTTCTGCGACATAAGCTGAAGTGCCGGAGCCGCAGGTTGGATCGAGGACGAGATCGCCAGGGTCGGTGGCCATGAGGATGCAGCGCTGGACCACCTTTTCATTTGTTTGCACCACATAAATCTTGTTTCCAAAACTGGCTTGTGTATCTGTCCAAATATTGCTGTATGTTACACAGGGAAAGTCGTCTAAGAAAAGGCGCATGAACAAAGTCCGCCCGCTCGGATGAACTTTGTTTGCGCGTACAAGTGTTTTCATGCGTGATTCATCAGTTTTCCAATACCCCGGTTCAGGTCGAAAAATCTTCCCAAACACATTAACATCATATCTGGACCCAGGATTTTGTGAGACTAGCGGACTGAAACGAAACAATTTAGAGCCAAATGGCGGTGCATCTATCTCAGTTTCTGTTGCTTTTCTCGAAAATCCGTCTATAAATAAAAGCCATGAGTATGCGTCTCTTGCAGTGGTCATGTCCATCTTGCCTTTATATGGCTGCCGAAACTTGACCGTATCCTTGTTTTTTGCGAACCACAAAATGTAATCACAAACCCCAGGAAGTAGATTAGACGATTGAGCTGCTGTTTTTGAGAAAGTAATTTGACTTATAAAGTTTTCAGCTCCCAACACTTCCCCCATTAACTCTCTTACGTGATGGAGATTTTCGTCACTAATCTGCACAAAGATCGAACCTGACTCCGTCAATAAATCGCGTGCTACGGTCAGACGATCGCGCAGATAGGTGAGGTAAGAGTGAATACCATCACGCCAAGTATCACGAAACGCTTTGACCTGCTCAGGTTCACGGGTGATATGGTCAGTATTGCCATCTTTCACATCGCGGCTGGTGGTTGACCACTGAAAGTTGGAGTTGAATTTTATTCCGTAAGGTGGATCAAGATAGATGCACTGCACTGCCCCTCGCAGCCCTTCACGTTCGGCAAGGCTTGCCATGACCTGCAGACTGTCGCCAAGGATCATGCGGTTTGCCCAGTGGGCATCGTGCTGGTAGAACTCCGTTTTGGCATTGTCATCAGGGAGACCATTGAAATCGGCAAAGAGGTCGCACTGGGTATCGGCAGCCTTTGCGTCGGCTTTGCTTCGACGTAAGAGGTCGTCAATCAGGACTTTCGGGTGAACCTTCTCCTGGATATAGAGTGGTGGAGCCTGCACAACAAGGTCACTCCAGTCCTGCTCGTCTTTGCCACGCCAGACAAGCTGAGGGTCGAGGTCACGGTTGCGACGGTCATAAGCAACACTAACAGGGCTCTGTTCATTCTTTTCCATGACCGACTGATGTTCGGCTGTTGGAATGTTTTTGCGTGTTGCTTCGTCGTGCCGGATGGTTGCGACGTCCAAATATGATGCTGGTTTTTTTGCCATGGTTATCTTCTTCTGGTCTGGTTTTCCTGTTTGTGTTTGCCACTGCAAGCTTTGGATTCTATGATGCCTCTGCCGGAACAGGTGGTGAACAGTGCTCAATCATTGCGTTGAATGATTCGGCAACTTTTGTTTCGAAGTCTGGTTCAAAGGAGTAGATCTCGGTGAATTCTGCAAATGCCCATCGGCCATAAGTGACGAGATTGTTCACTCCCGGAATCCAGTAGGTATCCATGGTGGATTTTTTCTCTTTGGCGTCTTCCCGGCGGTATCCTTTGATTTCAACAATGAGATGCAGCAGGTCGTTTTCGCCGTGGCCGTCATCGACGAGTACAATAAAGTCGGGGCGGTAACGGCGCATTTCGGAGCCGTATCGGTAAGGGACTTCAAAACCGAGGCTGTGGTTTTTGACATAAGCCCGAACTTTTGGGTGTGATTCGGCTATGCGGCAGAATTCTGCTTCCCAATCACTATCAAGAATAACCCAGTTGACATGGCATCGGCGGGCATCGGTTTCCCAACGGTCAAGTTTGGATGTATTGAAGTTTACATGCATGGTTGAGCCTGTTGGATTATAGGGCTCAAGCACGGCTTTGATGGGTCGTTTGCCTATTTGGGCAAGGGTTATGGCTGTTGTTATGCGGTTGCAGGCCATGTCTGCAAGCTCCTGATAGAGA
>Ga0118677_10006014_pt2 | contig 17390 bp, 13 predicted proteins | sample AliMusrvi5mmetaG_FD_86154 | JGI IMG/M metagenome (GOLD analysis project Ga0118677, IMG submission 86154) | reverse complement strand
AGGCTGGAGGCGGCGGCGACCCGCAGGGTTCCGTTGCTCACCGTCACGCCGCCGCTCAGGGTGTTAGCCCCCGCGAGGATCAGGATACCCGTGCCGTTCTTGACCAGGCTTAAGGCACCGGCCAGGCTTCCGTCGTAGGTGTTGGTCACCGCGGTGCCAGAGGGCGTCACCGTCAGCGTGGCGGGAGCCGCACTGGTCACCAAGCGTGCGCCGACCGCAGGACTTGTATTTTTAAACAGGCCGACGGTCTGGCTGTTGCCGTTGAGGTCGACCACCGCATTGGGGCTCAGTTGGAGCGTCGCGGCGGCGGGCAGGGCGTTGGCCCTGTCGATCCGCACGGTGCCGCCGGACACTTCCAGCGTGCCCCACGCGTTGCCCGTCACGTTGAGAATGAGGAGCCCGTTGCCATGGGCGTAGAGGGTGGCCGACGACATGACAAAGGGCTTGTTGGAGAGCCGCAGTGTCGTGCCCCCGTTCTGTGAGAAGGCCAGCCCCTGCGAGCCGCTGAAGCCGCCGGTCACATCGAGGCTGCCGATTGTCACACCGATGCGCGTCATGCTGCCTTGCGTGATCGCACCGCTCCAGGTGTTGGAGCCGCCCGTGGAGCGCATAGCGCCGGCATAGGAACTCGCCTGGTCGCCGCTGAGCGTGGAAGGTCCCATGGGGCGAACGGTGGAAGACGTAGCGCTGTTTCTTTCCGCGCTGGCCGGTCCCGACGCGCGGGCTCCGTTGTCGGACGAGACGCCCGGGGCCGTCTTCGCGGGAGATCTGAGCCGCGATTTCAGAGGCGTGCGCGTGGCCTGGTGGAAAGATCTGGGCGGCGTTCCGGTGGATCCGCAGGTGCGGCGGATTACCAACGCGCAGCGCACGGTTTTTGAACAACTGGGCTGCATCGTGGAAGAAGCCGAGCCCGATTGGGCCGGCGTGGACGAAACCTTCCGCACGCTCCGGCTCTGGGCCCGCGAACTCCAGATGGGCGAACTGGTGAAACAGCACCCGGAGTTCATTAAAGAAACGATCCGGTGGGAGGTGGAGCAGGCGACCGGCCTGACCGCGCACGACGCCGGTGTCGCGCTGCTGCGGCAGACCGAAATCTATCACCGGATGCGGCAGTTCCTGTCGCGTTATGAGTTCTTCGTGCTGCCCGTCAGCCAGGTGCCGCCATTCGATGTAACGACGGAATACCCGGCGGAAATTGACGGCGTCCGCTTGGACACCTACATCGACTGGATGAAGAGCTGTTACTACATCTCCCTGACCGGCGCGCCCGCCATGTCCGTGCCGTGCGGCTTCACTGCGGAGGGGCTGCCGGTGGGGATCCAGATCGTGGGCCGGCATCGCGACGACTTCGGTTTGCTGCAGATGGCGCATGCGTTCGAGCAGGCAGTCGGGATTCAGGGGAGACCAAATCTTTGAGACTTTTCACATGGTTGCTGCTTGCGGGAATGCTGGCGATGAGCGCGCCTGCTGCGGACAAGTGGGTAGCCGCGTGGACCGGCGCTTCCCACGGTCCATATCCTTCGGGCAATGCTGTCGCGCAGCCGGATCTCGCGGCGCTGCTGCCCGGCGCGGTGGCGAATGACCAGAGTTTCCGCCTGATCGTGCGGCCCGGCCTCTGGGGAAGCCGCGCGCGGATCCGCCTCAGCAATGTGTTCGGCTCGCAGCCTGTCACGCTGGACGGCGTCTTCATCGGCGTTCACGGCATGGGCGGTAGTCTGGTCCCGGGCACGAACCGCCCCGTCAAGTTCGCGGGCGGCAAGACCGGCGTGACCATTGCGCCCGGAGCGCTGGTCTGGTCGGAAGCCGTCGACTTGCCGTTCGTGAAGAAGGCGGCCAGCGCCGAATGGATGGGCCGGAAGCTGGCGGTCAGCTTTCATGTGGCCGGCAAATCCGGACCGATGACCTGGCACGCCAAGGCCATGCAGACGTCTTACCTCTCGCGGCCTGGCGGCGGGTCGCACGGCGCGGAAGAGAGCGCGGACGGCTTTCCGTTTTCCACCACCTCCTGGTACTTCCTGGACGCCGTGGAATTGATGGCTCCGGCCGCCACGCAGGTGGTGATGGGCTTTGGCGACTCCATCACGGACGGCACGAATTCCACCCTCAACGGCGACGACCGCTGGCCGGATTTTCTGGCGCAACGCCTGCACGCTGCGTTCGGTGCGCGGGTGACAGTGGTGAACGCGGGCATCGGCGGGAATCAGGTGGTGGGACCGCCCACCTATGACCCGGCCAAACCGATCGGCGGCGGGCCTTCCGCGCTGGAACGTCTGGAACGCGACGTTCTGACGGTTTCCGGGGTCACCACGGTGGTCTGGCTGGAGGGGATCAACGACCTGGGCGCGGCGAAGGCTTCGGCGGAAGACGTGATCGAGGGTTTTCGGCGTGGGGTGGAGAGGCTGCACGCGAAAGGGATTCGCGTGGTTGGGGCGACCATCACGTCGGCCCTGAACAGCACGCCGGCGCAGGGGACAGCCGAGGTGGATGCGAAGCGGAAGGCGATCAACGAATTCATCCGGCACGGCGGTGTGTTCGACGGTGTGGCGGATTTCGATGCGGCCACGCTCGATCCGCAAACCGGGGCGTTGCGCGCCGAGTTCCGCCCGGGCAGTTCCGTGGGCGGGCCAGGCGACGGACTGCATCCGAACCGCGCCGGTTATCAGGCGATGGCGAACAGCATCGACTTAAAGACGCTCCTACCGCGCTGATGCGGCCTTGACCACGCGGCGAATGGTCACGCGATTCAGCAGTACCGGCTCCACCGGCTTCTCGCCGACCGTGCGCACCCGGTTGAGTTTCGAGACAACCGCCTGCCCGGAAACCACCTGGCCGAAAATCGTGTACTTGTTGTTCCAGGAAGGCACGGCCTGATCGGTAATAAAGAACTGGCAGGCGCCGGAATCGGGCTTCCCCGTATTCGCCACGGCCAGCCGGCCGGGACGGTCGAACATCAGGCCGGGCAGAAACTCGTCCCGAATGGTGAACCCGCAGTTGTGCGTGCCCAAACCGGTGGGATCGCCCGACTGAATCATCTCTTCGCGGACGATGCGGTGGAAGGTGATGCCGTTGAACATGGCGCGCTTCACCCAGCCTTTGACCTTGGGATCCCACCAGGGCTTGACACCCGTCGCCAGGCCGACGAAGTTATTCACCGCCAGAGGCGTGTATTTCTCATAAAGCACGGCCGTGAAGGAGCCTTGCGGCGTATCGAAAACGGCGTAAAGGCCCGGTTTGAGCTCGGCATCCGGCTGCGCCTGCGCCAGGCCGGCAAGCGCGAACAGCAGAGCGGCAAGGCCCGGAATGAACGGTTTCCCCATGACTGTTCCGAATTATAAGTGGCGGCCTGAACCGGAAGGCTTATGATGTGTTCCATGTTCGATAAGAAGCTGCGTGTACCGCTGCCGTTCGCGTGCGTCCTGCTCATGGCGGGCGGCGCGCTGCCGGTTCCGGCCCAGAAAACCTACTTCCCCGCCCCCGGCAAATGGCAGCAGAAAGCGCCCGACGAGTTGGGCTTCGACGCCGCCAAACTGAGCGAAGCCGTGGCGTTCGCGCAGTCGCACGGCAGCGCCTGGGACTTCGAAAAAGATCAGGTGCGCACCTTCGGCACGCCGCTCGGCCCGTTGCCGAAACAGCGCGCCGCCACCAACGGCATCATCCTGCGGCACGCCTACGTCGCGGCGACTTTCGGCGATATTAAAACCAACGACCCCGTCTACAGCGCCGCGAAGAGCTTTCTGTCCACCGTCTGCGGCATCGCGGTGGAGCGCGGTCTGATTAAAGACGTGAACGATCCGGTCGCGAATTCTATCCATGACGGCGGCTATGACTCCCCGCACAACGCGAAAATCACCTGGAAGAACCACCTGCAGCAGGAGAGCGAGTGGGAAGGCAGCATGTGGGGGAAGAACGCGAATTTCATCGGCGCCGAGCAGTTCGGCCGCGGCGAGCGGAAGCCGCGCGAGATTCAGGATCCCGGCACGTTCTACGAGTACAACGACGTGCGGATCAACCGGTTTTCGCTCTCCCTGCTGCGGCTGTTCGGGCGCGGAATTCCGGATGTCCTGAAGACGGAAATCATGGATCCCATCGGCGCTTCGCACGAGTGGAAGTGGGTGCCCTACGGCAACTCCACGGTGGAGATCGACGGCAAGCAGATTGGTTCCGTCAGCGGCGGCACGCGCTGGGGCGGGGGGCTCTGGATCAACTCGGAAGACATGGCGCGCTTCGGCCTGCTGATTCTGAACAAGGGCAAGTGGGACGGCAAACAGATCGTGTCGGAAAAGTGGCTGGAGCAGGCGGTGCAGCCGAGCGCGCATGGCCCGGATTACGGCTATCTCTGGTGGCTGAATACGAAGAAGAAGCAGTGGCCGAGCGCGCCGGCAAGCAGTTTCGCGGCGGTCGGCAACGGCGGCAACATTATCTGGATCGACCCGGAACACGACATCGTGGTGGTCTGGCACTGGCACGAAAATTCCGCCGTGGACGGGATGCTGCAGCGCGTGGTGGCCGCGGTGAAGGCGGGTTCGTAAGCGGCGCTGTTAGCCGATCCCCCGGCTGGAAACGGAGACCGAGTTCCCGGCCGGATCTTTGATGTTCGCAAATTCGATGTTCGCGAATTCCAGGCCCGGGCCGTGATCTACACGGTGCACCGGGCCGAACGGCAGTCCCTTGCGGGCGGCTTCTTCCGTGAACGCGCGCACGTCTTTCACGCCGAAGACGAGTTTCATGGCGGCGCCGCTTTTTTGCGATTTGGCTGCCTGATGGAGCGCCACCAGACAGCCACCGGAAAGGCTCCGCAACTCCAGCCAGCCGCGCCCTTCCGATTCGATCCGCTCCATCCCGAAGAGCGTTTCGTAGAAGAGCGCGACCTTTTCAATATCCCGGACGTACAGAATGACGCGGCTGATCGCAGGCGTTATCGACATGCGATCAGAACGCCGGAATGGCGACCGGGGCGGGCATCTTGTCTTTCGCGAAGCGCGGAATCATTTCGTCCCGCGTTGCCACGTGCCACACCGAGGCCGCCAGAATCGCCGCGGCTTTCTTCACATCGTCCGGGATGATCCGTTCGTACGTGTCGAGGTTGGTGTGATGCGTCATGGTGCCGTATTCAATCGGATCCTGCGACATACCGATGCCCGGCAGTCCGGCGTTGTTGAAGGATGTGCTGTCGGTGCCGCCCACCGCGCGGCTGTTGCTCGCGCTGGCGCCATAGATGCCCCATTCGGAGAACTGCGCCAGTACCGGACGCAGTACAGCCGCCGCTTCCGGAGGACCGAACACGCCCGCGCCGCGCAGACGGCCAGTGCCCGAATCGACGTTGAAATAGCCATCGAGCTTGAACCACTCGGGCTTTGGCGCTTCGGCGGTGCCGAAGTGCTCCTTCACGTAAGCCAGTGAGCCCAGCAGGCCCTCTTCTTCACCGGACCAGAGAGCCACGCGAATCGTCCGGCGCGGCTTCAGGCCGGCGTTCTGAATCAACCGAGCGGCCTCCATCATGATGGAGCAGCCGATCGCGTTGTCGGTGGCTCCGGTGCCGGAATGCCAGGAGTCCAGATGGCCACCGAGCATCACCACTTCATCGGCCTTATCCGAACCGGGGATCTCCGCCACCACGTTGTAACTCGTCTTGCCTTCGGGATAGATTTTATTCGTGATCTCGAACTGCATCTTCACGTCTTCACCATCGGCGAGCAGACGCTCCACGCGGCCGTAATCGTCGTTCCGCAGGATCACGGTGGGCACGGCCGTCGCGATATCGTAACCGCGATGCTGCACGGCCACGATCACGCCCTCGCCGCGCGCGGCATCGTTAACCTTCACCAGAGCGCCGCCCGCCACCAGCATGGCGTCGATCTGCGCTGTGACCTCGTTCGGCGTGTAACGCTCGGGATCGGGTTTCGCCGCCGGACCGCGACCGAAACCGCCGCGTCCGCCGTTGGGATTCGCCGGGTCATACATAGCCTTCACCTGGTCGTCGGGTCGCCGCTTGGACGGCGCATCGAAGTTGACCGGGATCACCGCGGCTTTACCCACCAGCACCACCTTGCCCCGCACCTTGTCTTTGTTCGCGGCAATCCACTGCGTCAGTTCGGTCTTCAGCGGACCGAGCGGCGCGGGCGCGCCACGTCCACCGCCGAACGCCGCCGCTGCGGCCGCGGCAGCCGGATCGACGGGCGGCACCGGACCCTGCGGCGGCACCAGCTGAATCGCGGAGGCCATGACTTTGCCGTTCGTGGAAGGCGTCCACGCCAGCACTTCGAATTTGACGTTCTCTTTGACCGGCGCGACGATGTGGGCCGTCGCATACTCGTTCAGCCAGCCCGGATGTCCGAACTCCCAGGGCTCCAGATGCGCGTTTTTGAAACCCCACTGCGTCAGTTGCGTGACCGCCCACTTCGCCGCCAGTTCGTGGTTCGGCGTGCCCGTGACGCGCGGACCGTAGCGGTCGGTCAGCACATGCAGCGTGTGCATGATCTGCGAATGCTCCAGTTCCTCGCTCCGCATTTTCGCGGAATTCACGTCGTCAACTTTTTCCTGGGCGGTCAGGACGAGCGCCGCGCCCAGCACGAGTGTCAACTTCTTCATGATCGAATTAGAATAACCCGATCCGGGCGGCTGAAACCACAAGGCCCAAAAAATGCCGGTAAGTCAGTAGAATCTGACCAGCGGCTAAGCCGATAAATATCAGAACTGTCATCTGTTCTGTCTATTGAGAGCATAAAAGGCAGCCCTGGCTTGACACGACGTCTCTGCCTCGGCTAACCTTCGATCTACCCTGTAAACCGGCAATCGCTCCGCTGCGGCTCCCGGTGGATTCCCACGTAGTTTTCCCTTCGTTCTTATCAAATTCCGATTCTCTGGAGGCATCTATGTGGAAAATACCGGCCCTTGTGGCCCTTCTCGCGTCGGGCGGGTTCGCCCAAACGTTTCGCGGCGATATCGCCGGCACGGTCACCGATCCCAGCGGCGCGGCGCTGGTCAACGCGATTATCAAGCTCGAAAATCCCGCCACCGGCTTCAGCCGCGCTCTTCCCACGGGCGCCAACGGAAACTTCCTGTTCGCCGAACTGCCGACCGGCATTTACCGGATCGCGGCATCGATGCCGGGTTTCGAAGTCAAAGAAATCGGCCGCATTGAAGTCTCCGTCGCCAAGACGACAAACATTCCGATCCAGTTAGGCGTGGCCCAGCAGCAATCGGTTGTGGAAGTCTCGGCCTCCGCGGTGTCTCTCGAGACCACGTCCACATCACTGGTTGCGGTGGTGGATGAGAAAGCCGTGCACGACCTGCCGATGAACGGCCGCGACTTCAAACAGATGGTGAAACTCGCCCCCGGCGTCACGCCGTCCGGCACTTCAGTAAATGGGATGCGCACCAACGGCGCGAACTACCAGATCGATGGCGCGGATAACAACGACGCCTACTCCAACGCCGTCGCGGTCAATCAGGGCGGTGTTTCCGGTATCGCCGGCGCCCTGGTTCCGGTGGAAGCGATCGAGCAGTTCTCGGTTTCCACGAACGCCAGCGCCGACACCGGCCGCAACGGCGGCGCGTCCGTTCAGATGGTCATCAAGTCCGGCACCAACAGCCTGCATGGCGATCTCTTTTTTTTCGATCGCAACGAAGCGCTGGCCTCGCCCTCCCCGGTGCAGCCTTCCACCAGCCCGAAGCAGGAGATCCGCAATAACCAGTTCGGGTTCGCCACGGGCGGTCCGATTCTGAAGAACAGGACCTTCTTCTTCCTCACCGGCGAAGTGCAGTTGGCGGTCGCCGGCCTCTCCGTTCTCGATACCTCTCCTTCCGCCGCCTGGGTCGCTTCGGCGCAGAACGTACTGCAGAAGTACGGCGTGCCGGTCAGTCAGGTGTCGCTGAACCTGCTCAGTATGTTTCCGGCCAACAGCCGCACCGGTCCGGCCACCGCCAATAACTATCTGGCGAACTCACTCAACACTTACAACAGCTACAACGGCATCGTGAAGATCGATCACCGCTTCAACGACAAGCATTCCGTGGCCGTGCGTTATCTGGGCGGCACCGGCACACAGGTCGCGGACGTCGGCTCGCACTTCAAAGACTACTTCCAGGCCGCGCCCATGCACGTCCATAATTACTCCGTGGTGGAGAATTCGATTCTCTCGCCGAAGATGGTCAATCAGGTGACTCTGGGCGTCAACTACTTCCTGCAGACCTTCGGCGATTACAACACCAGCTTCAACCCGGGCGCTCTTGGCCTGAACACCGGCGTTACGGACCCGCACTATTCCGGCGCTCCGGCGCTGCGCATCAGCGGCTTCGATGTCACCGGTTCCACGCCGCCGCTGGGCCGCATCGACACCACGGGTCACATCACCGACAACCTTTCCTGGACGCTCGGCCGGCATCAGATCAAGCTGGGCGGCGAGTTCCGCCGCGCCGTGGTGGATGTCGCGTACTTCAGCAACTCCCGCGGCACGTTCACGTTCGATGGCACCCGCGGACCCTGGGCCACCGATTCCACCGTGTCCGGCACCTTGCGCGCCATGGCCGATTACCTGGCCGGCGAACCGAGCAATTCCAACGGCGCGACCATTATTCGCGGCACACCGCAGCGCGTCTATCACGTGAACTCCGGCGACGGCTGGGCGCACGACACGTTTGAAATGAGCCCCACGCTGACGCTGAACTACGGCGTCCGCTATACCTTCCAGGGAGCGCCCCACACCGTGGAAGCGCCCATCTACAATTTCCAGCCCTCCACCGGCTTCACCACGGCGCCGCTCTACACGCCGAACAAACTGAACCTGGCGCCCCGCTTCGGCTTTGCATGGAGCCCCAAACGCAGCAGCAAGTGGGTGGTTCGCGGCAGTTACGGCATCTTCTACGATGTGCCCAGCGTGAGTGAGTTCACCGCGGGCGGCGGCACGGGCAACGGCGGCGCATCCGGCGCGGCCTACAATCCCGCGGGGGACAATCCGGTCTTCACGCTGAGCGCGAAGAACGTCGTGTTCGCTCCCGGCGTGCCGGTCTTCGGCTCCGCCGCGGCGACACCACCGTTCGGCGCTTACTCGGTCAATCCCAACTTCACGATGCCGCACATCCAGAACTACAACCTCAATGTGCAGCGTCAGGTGACCAGCTCTACTCTTGTGCAGGCCGGTTACGTGGGCAGTCAGGGCCGCAAGCTCGCGGCGGTGCTCGATATGAACCAGCTGGTGAACGGCGTGCGTCCGCTGGCCGCGCAGTATCCGAACCTCACCGCCATCAATCAGCTCAATTCCATCGCGGATTCCAACTACAACTCACTGCAGGTCACCGTGCGGCAGCAGGTCTGGAAGGGTCTGACCGCCAACGTAAATTACACCTACAGCCACGCGCTCGACGACGCTTCGTCCGTCGGCACGCCGACCAACAGCTACAACCTGAAGAACGACTACGGTTCCAGCACCTTCGACACGCGCCAGATTCTCACCAGCTTCCTGAGTTATGACGTGCCGCGCTGGACGAACCACCTCTCCCGCCTGACCAACGGCTGGCAGGTCAACTCGCTGCTGACCTTCACGAGCGGTTCCCCCATCAACCTGACCGCAGGCACCAACGTCAGCGGCACCAGCGAAGGCAAAGACCGCGTGGATCTGGTGGGCGACCCCTACTCGAACATCCCGGTGCTCTCCAACACGCTGGCGCGGCAGTACTTTAACCCGGCCGCCTTCGCGAAACCGGCAGCCGGCACCTTCGGTAACCTGGGGCGCGATGTGCTCTACGGACCGGGCTTCGGCGCCGTCGATTTCTCCGCGTTCAAGAAGATTCCGATTACCGAGAGAATCGCCATGCAATTCCGCGTGGAAATCTTCAACCTGACGAATCGCATCAACTGGGCCAACCCGACTACCACGCTGACCAGCGCCACCTTCGGGCAACTCACGCAGACCAAGAACGGCACTTCGGCGCCGGGCCTTGGCTTCGGCGAACCGCGCAACATCCAACTGGCTCTGAAACTGAGCTTTTAATATAGGACAGCCGTGAAAACCTGCCTCCCTCTGCTCTGCCTGCTGCTCGCCCCGGCGCTCTGCCGGGGCGCGGATCTCAACGGCGACTGGATCGCCGAAATCAATGGCCCCGGCGATCCGCAGTACGCCCGCGTCTCGCTCCAGGTGTCGGCCGGGAAAGTCTCCGGCAGTTGGGGAGGCGCGAAGGTCGAGGGCACGGCGGAGGGGGATCAGGTCACGCTCTCCGTGCTGCGCGGGAGTCTGGAAGGCAAAGCGGTAAGCGACACCTGGACCGGCCAGGGGACACTCGCCGGTGGACGCGGACGCGGCGGCGGTGGGACCACGCTGCAGAACGTCATGTGGAAACTCACGCGCGCTTCGCACCCTCCCGCCGGTGGTCCGCGCACTGTCGATTTCGACCCGAAAGGCTTCTCCGGCTACTACTCCGCCGCCATCCCCCCGGTTCTCCACGTATTCGCGGGCGACACCATCCGCACGCGCACGTACGATGCCGGCGGCAAAGATCACGACGTTCGTTCACCGGGCGCCAACCCGGAAACCGGTCCCTTTTATATTGAAGGCGCTCTGCCCGGCGATACGCTCGTCGTCAAACTGAACAAGGTCCGCGTGAATCGCGACACGGCGCGTCAGGGAAATCGCATCAACGGCCGTACCGTGACGCCGCAGTTCGTCGCGGCTGCCAAATATGCGGACGCCTTCGACAGCGAGTGGAAACTCGATCTCGCCAAAGGCACGGCCATGCTCGCTCACCCCACCGAGCGTATGAAGAATTTCACGGTGCCGATTCTCCCCATGATCGGCTGCCTTGCCACCGCACCCGCGGGAAATCTTTCGTACCGGGCCACCGACCTCGGCCCCTACGGCGGCAACATGGATTACAACCAGATGGGCGAGGGCGCCACGCTCTACCTGCCGGTGTTTCAGCCCGGCGCGCTCTTCTTCCTGGGGGACGGCCACGCGGCCATGGGCGATGGCGAACTCACGGGCAGCGCGCTTGAAACCTCGCTCGACGTGGAATTCACCGTGACTGTCCAGCCCGGTTTCGCCACCGCCAATCCGCGTCTCGAAAACGCCGGCTATCTGATGTCGATGGGCATCGCCGGTTCCGTCGCGGATTCCATTCAGCTTGCCACCGCGCAACTCGCGACCTGGCTCAAGACAGACTATAAACTGGACGACAACGAAGTGGCTGTTTTGTTGGGCGCAGTTCTGAAATACGACATTACCGAGATGGTGGATTCCCAGTTCAACGTGGTCGCGAAAGTTCCGAAAAGCGCCCTTGCCGGGTTTTGAACTCTCGGAGGAGCATACATGAGTTTTCGAAGCCGCTGGATGATCTTCATCCCCTCTCTGCTCGCGCTGGCATTTGCGCAGCCGAATAATCCCGGAGGCCAGTACCCAAACAGCCTGCTCGCGGGCCTTACCTGGCGCGACGTCGGGCCCATGCGCGGCGGCCGGACTTTCGGGGTCGCGGGCCACGTCAGTCAGCCGGACACCTTTTATTTCGGCTCGGTCGGCGGGGGTGTGTGGAAGACGGAAAATTCCGGTCGCACCTGGTTTCCCATCTCCGATGAAGGGATTCCGATCGGTTCCATTGGCGCGATCGCGGTGGCGCCCTCGAACCCCAACATTCTTTATGTGGGCACCGGCGAAACCGACATCCGCAGCCAGAACTCCTACGGCATCGGGATGTTCAAATCGATCGACGCCGGGAAGACCTGGACGCACATCGGTCTCGAAGGCACGCGGCAGATCGGCCGCGTGGTGGTGGATCCCGTCAACCCCAACCGTGTCTATGTCGCGGCGCTCGGCCACATCTACGGACCGAATGCGGACCGCGGCGTTTATCGGACGCTCGACGGCGGCGCGCACTGGAAGAAGATTCTCTCGAGCGCCACCGATCCGGAGAACGTCGGCGCGATCGATCTTGCGGTCAATCTGAAGAATCCGCGTATCCTGTATGCCTCGATGTGGGGCACGCGGCGTCCGCCATGGTCCGTCTATGCCCCTACCAATCTGCCAGGCGGCGGCCTGTTCAAATCCATCGACGGCGGGGACACATGGAAGCGCCTCGCGGGCGGCCTGCCCGCGGATAACTTCGTCGGGCGCATCGGCATCGCGGTGTCGCCCGTGAATCCGAACCGGGTCTGGGCGATTGTGGATGACAACGGCAGCGCCGTTCCCCCGGTTCGCGGCAGAGGCGGCGCGGCCACCGCGCAGGCCACAACCGGAGGCGGACTCTACCTGTCCGACGATGCCGGCGCCACCTGGAAACTGGTCAACGCCGAGAATCGTCTGTGGGGCCGCGGCTGGTACTTCAACGGCGTCACCGCCGACACCACCAACCCCGATCGCGTCTACGTCATCAATACGGCGACTTACATGAGCACCGATGCTGGAAAGAGCTTCGTGCCGGTGAAAGGCGCGCCCGGCGGCGACGACTATCACCAGCTCTGGATCAATCCCAAAGACAGCAACCGCATGGTGCTGAGCAGCGACCAGGGCACCGTGGTCAGCGTGGATGGCGCGAAAACCTGGAGCACCTGGTACAACCAGCCGACCGCGCAGCTTTATCACGTGGCCGCCGACAACCGCTTCCCGTATTGGCTCTACGGCGCGCAGCAGGATAGCGGCGGCGTGGGCGTCAGCACGCTGTCCCGCGAAGGCGTCCTCTCCTTCCGCAACTGGGAACCTACCTGCGAGGCCGGCGAAAGCGCCACCGTTGTGCCCGACCCGAAGGACGGCAACATTCTCTATGGCAATGGCAACGGGCGCTGCGATCAGGCCCTGAACGTTCCCGCGCCGCTGGGCGGCGAACTGCCTCCGCCCGACCCCTCCAATCCGAACCGCAAAACGTGGACGCTGCCGCAGGTGTTCTCGCTGGCCGATGAAGCGCTCTACTACTCCAACCAGTTCGTGATGCGGTCGCGCGATCGCGGCAAGACGTGGGCGAAGATCAGCCCGGATCTTTCCCGCGTCCGGCCGCCCGTGCCCGCGACGCTCGATCCCGCTACCGCCAAAGACATCGACCAGCCGATGACGGAACGTTTCGGCGTCGTTTATACATTGGCCCCGTCGCCGCTGCAGGCCACCTTGCTCTGGGCGGGCACAGATGACGGCCTGATCCACGTCACCCGCGACGACGGCAAGACCTGGACCGACGTGACGCCGCCCGCCATGACGCCGTGGAGCAAAGTCTCGCAACTGGAGGCCGGGCACTTCGATGTCGCAACCGCTTATGCCGCCGTGGATCGCCATCGCCTCACCGACGACAAACCGTACATCTACCGCACCCACGATGGCGGCAAGACCTGGCAGAACGTGACGGCGGGCATTCCGGTGGGCGCTTACGTGAATTCCGTCAAAGAGGACACGAACGTGAAAGGCCTGCTCTTCGCCGCCACCGAACTGCGCGTTTACGTGTCGTTCAACGATGGCGACCAGTGGCAGCCGCTGCAGAACAACATGCCGGTCACCTCGATTCGCGATCTCGTGGTTCATGGCGATGATCTTGCGATCGCCACGCACGGGCGCGGTTTCTGGGTTCTCGATCAGATGACCCCGCTGCGTGAGATTGCCGCGCAGGGTCCGCAGATCGTTTCTTCCGCCGGCTGGCTGTTCCGCCCGGGCGAAACCATCGCGGTGCGCGAGGGCAGCATGAACGGCACTCCGTTGCCGCACGAGGAACCGCAGGAACTGAATCCGCCGGCCGGCCTTCTGGTCTACTATGCGCTGAAGACGGCGGCCGCGCAGCCTCTAAAGCTGGAACTCCTCGATGGCGCGGGAGCCGTGCGGGCCTGCGCGGCGAGCGATACACCGGTACGCCCGCCGGATACCGAAACGCTGAACGTTCAGGCGGTCTGGGAACAGCCTGCGCAACCGCCTTCGGCCGCGGCGGGAATGCACCGCTTCGCCCTGGGCGGCGCCTGCAGTGCGCGATGCCTGCACAACGGCTGCCAACACGACGGCTCCGGCGGGTGGACGCGGCGGCGGTCGTGGCGGTCGCGGGGCGACCGGTCTGCAGCCGGGTCAGTTCACGGTCCGGCTCACGGTGGACGGAAAGACGTACACACAACCGGTCACGGTGAAGGCGGATCCGCGGGGCCAGCGAATTATGTAATCCGGCTTATCCGGAAAAGAACTGGATATTAATAACCGGCGCGCTTGTCGACCACGTTCTTCAGCGGCTCCCCTTTCACGAAGCGCCCGAACTGCTCCATGAAGAACGCCACGGAATCGTGCAGCCAGGTTTGCGTGTGGTCGGCGGTGTGAGCGGAGATCAGCACGTTCTCCATATCCCACAGAGGACTCTCAGAGCCCAGCGGCTCCACCTCGAACACGTCGAGCGCGGCGCCGCGGATCACGCCGGTCCGTAAAGCCTCCGCGAGGGCTGCTTCGTCGATCACGGGGCCGCGGCCCACGTTCATCACCACCGCCGAAGGCTTCATCTTCGCGAACTCGGCGGTGCTCAGCATGTGCTTCGTGGCGGGCGTCAGCGGTGCCGTGGCCACCACGTAGTCGCACTCCGGCAGCATCTCATGCAACTGTTCGGTGGCATAGAGGCGATCCACATCCTCATCGCCCGGCCGGGGCGAAATATCGCGGCGCAGAGCCAGCACCCGCATTCCCATGGCTTTGGCGCGGCGCGCGGCGGCCCTTCCGATATCGCCATGGCCGACGATGCCCATCGTCTGCGTGCTCAGTTCGAAGACGTCGAACACATCCCAGCGGTGTTCCGCTTTGCTGCGCAGCATGCGCGGCAGATCTTTTGCGAAATACAGCGCGCCGGCGATTACAAATTCGCCCAGCGACTGGCTGAACACGCCGCTGCCGTTGGTGAGCGGAATCGGGCTCTCGATCAGTTCGGGCGTGAGGAATGAATCCAGACCCGCGCTGCGCGACTGGATCCATTCCAGTTTCGGCGCGCGCTCCACAATCTTCGCGATCTCCTGCCGGTTTCCGATGCAGCTATAAAGGATGCGCGCCTCCGGCAACGCCTCCGCCAGTCCGTCCGCGGTCTTCGCGATCGAGAGCCGGACAGCGGGACCGAGTTCATCCAGCTTCTTCAGCGCCAGTTCGGCGGGATCGCCCAGCACAACAACGGTAATTTGGTCCATCAGGAGAAAACTACCACAACGCGTGCATTTCCTGCGAACCCGCCCCTTCCGCCGTGCGTAATCATGGGGCAGAGGCAAATGTATGGCAGTCACGAAAGACCCCCGGCGCGGCGGCATTCTGGGCGGTTTGCTTTTCACCGTTTTCGCGATCTTCGTTCTTCTGGTTGCAGGCGGACTCTTCATCGCGAGGAACGTAAGGATTCAGACCGCGCACGGTCATGGCGGCGACAATGTCTCGATCGAAACGCCCGGCGGCCATCTCAGCATCCGCGCGCACGAAGATCTCGATCCCGCCGTCATCGGTCTGCCCGTTTATCCCGGCGCCAGCAGGACGAAGGATTCCGGCATGGCAACCTTCGAATGGACCTCGCCGGACGGCAAACAGGACAAGGGAATGGCCGTTGGCGGCGGCAGCCTGATTACGGACGACCCGCAGTCGAAGGTTCTGGCCTGGTATCGCGAGCAACTGCCGAACTGGATCGTGATCACCGACAGGGACGGTTCCACACGTTTCGAACTGAACAAAGGCGGCTTTAAACGTATGGTGATTATCCACGAGAAAAGCGACGGCACGCACATCGGGGTTGCCTCCGTGGGAGACCCTGCGTCAAACTGAAGATGTGCCCGGCGTTGCCGGGCCAGTCCTCATGTCTGAACAAAGCCAGTCTGAACAAAGCCAGCCTCAACAAAGACTGTCTGAAGAAATCGAATACTGCACCTGCGGAACGCGGCTCGTGGAAGCCGCCCGCTTCTGCCATCGTTGTGGCCGCCCTACCTCCGAACCCGAATTCGTCGCGCCTCCGCCCCCGCCGCCACCTCCCACGCTGCAGGCGAAACTGGCGCAACTGCCGGTCAGCTTCAGCAATCCCATCGCTCTGCGGGTGAGTTTTCTGATGTCCCTGGCGATCATGTTCCTGGACATGATTCCGGTAATCAATATTCTTTTCCCCGTCTGGTGGCTGGGCGCCGGCTCCTGCGGCGTGTTGCTTTACCGGCGGCTCACCGGAAAATCGCTCAGCGTGTCGGCGGGGGCTCGCCTCGGCTCCATCACGGGCGTGCTGGCCTTCGTCAGCATGGCCATCGTGTTCACGCTGACCATTGTTTTCACCGGCAAACAGTTCATGGAGCTGATGGTTCAGCAGGACCCGCGCATGTCACAGATCATCAACGATCCCCCGATGCTCGCGGCCGGATTTCTGTTTTTCCTGTTCATCGCCTTCACCTCGGTGGTCGGCATCTGCGCGGCGGGCGGAGCGCTCGGCGCGCGGTTCAGCGCCCCGAAAGCGTAATCATCGCGAAAAGGCATACGCGCGCTCCACTTTTGCGACGCGCAGTTCGAAGTGCTCGTACCAGTCCCGCTTCCCCCGGTTCTGGGCTTCCTGGTGTTCGGATTCCGCTTTCCAGTTGGCGATGGCGTCTTCGCAGGCCCAGTACGACACGGTGATTCCCAGCCCGTCCGCCCCTCGAGCGCTCTCGATTCCCAGATAGCCGGGCATCTGTTTCGCCAGTTCCGACATGCGATCCGCCATCTCACCGTAGCCCTCCGCCGGCGCGCGCAGCTTCGACGTGAAAATCACGGCATAGTAGGGTGCTTCCGGCGTTTCCGCGAACAGGCTCATGGACTATAGAGTAAAAGATCATGCAGCACTCCAGAAGAGCCTTTCTGCTTCGTTCCGCGCTGATTCCGGGCGCGTGCGCCGTCGCCCGGGCGGCAACACCGGCTATCCGCTTTCCCACCGCGCCGCGCGAACGCCTGGCCATCGCGTCCTATAGTTTCCGGTCTTTGATGGACACGCCGCGCAACCGGGCACGCATGCCGCAGGCGGAACTGATCGCCCTGAAGGACTTCCCTGCCCGCATGGCGCAGAAGTACAACGTGCACGCCGTGGAGTTGCTGAGCCAGCACTTCCCCTCCGTCGAGCCGGCGTATTTGCAGGAACTGCGGGACGCGGTTCGCGCCGCCGGGTCCCGCATCGTGAATCTACCGACCAGCCTCGGCGCCAGCGTCTACGACGCTGAAGAGTCTCGCCGCACGCTGGCCGTGGAAACCGCGAAGCAGTGGGTGGACCGCGCGGTCGCGCTCGACTGCCCCAGCATTCGCGTCCACATCCAGGGCGCGAAAGGCGTGACGCCGGATGCCGCTCTCACCGCGCAAAGCCTGCGCTCCATAGCGGCGTACGGGGAAGCAAAAGGCGTGGTCGTGAATCTGGAAAACGACGATCCGACGACGGAGGACGCGTTCTTCATCGCCAAAGTCATCGACGAGGTCCGTACGCCCTGGCTG
>Ga0118677_10007872_pt1 | contig 17394 bp, 19 predicted proteins | sample AliMusrvi5mmetaG_FD_86154 | JGI IMG/M metagenome (GOLD analysis project Ga0118677, IMG submission 86154) | reverse complement strand
GGTAAGGTGCGTGGCGATGCGCCACAATTACGGAGGCTGTTCTCTAACTTGCTGGACAACGCCTTGCGACATGGCCCCGCCGGTGGTGAAATTCAACTGATTCTCCGCCGCCGCGAGACCGCCGTAGAAGTCATTGTGCACGACCGGGGAGGCAACATCATTCCCGCAGACCTGCCCCACCTGTTCAACCGCTTCTATCGTCCAGACCATTCCAGGGAGAAAACAAAAGGCGGAGTCGGCCTGGGCCTGGCGATTGCCAAAGCGATTGCGGAGAGGCATGGCGGTACTGTGCAAATTGTGTCGAGCCCTGCCAGTGGCACATCTGTTGTGGTCAGTCTTCCCTCGGAAGCTACGACCTGACAAGTAACTCTGTCAACAACACCTTCGAATTAAGGCTCGCCGGGCAAGCTATCGCGAGCCCGTTCTTGACGCAGCCCTGCGTTCGCGCTGAGGCCGTACGCCGAATAAGTTTGTAGTCTCGCCGCATGTGTCGCATCCTGCTGCACCTGCAGTATGCTTGATCGAAGGAGTTGGCTATGTCCGGAATGAAGAACGGTGTTCTGCACGCCGCGGAACTTATTGAGGCCTCCCGATCCATAAGTATGTCTTGGGCATCATATACTCGCATCAGGCTGGCGCATCTGCTCGTGCTCAGCATAGCAATTCTGCCGGGGAGAGCGCTCGCCGGAGAGGAGGCCCACCAAGAGGCTCCAGTGAATCCACTCGTCTTGTCCGGCTGTGAGTTGGACTATCCGCCCTACTGCATCGTCACGCCTGACAACCATTCGACCGGGTTCTCCGTGGAACTGCTCCAGGCGGCGCTCAAGGCTGTTGGTCAGGAGGTCGTCTTCAAGACGGGGCCATGGCCGGAGATCAAGCAGGACCTGATCGACGGGCGCCTGCAAGCGCTGCCGCTCGTGGCCCGGCGCTCGGGGTTGATGGATGCGATCCGGGAACTCGGACGAGCGGGCGTCGTTCAGTCGGCCGACTGGGCGGAGAGCGTGCAGGTCGCACAGCGTTCTCTTGAGGAGGCGGCAGCCCAGCAGCAGCGTTCCGAGGCATCGCGAGATGGATTGAAGGATCGACTTGATGCACTTCCGGTCGTCAGTCCGCTCCTGGTCGCCGCTGAGCGGATCGACGTGCTGCTCGAAGGCATCGGCCGGTTCCGCAAGGATCGTCTCGATCTCCCTGGTCTGGAGGGACAGCTGGCGGCATCCCGAGAGGCGCTTGCGGGGCTGCTTGAACGCCTGGGAGTGGACGAGGCTGCGGCGCGAGCCGTGACCGACGCGCAGCTCGCCACCGTGGAGGAACTGGCGCAGGCACGAGCGGCTCTCGATGAGCGGCTTGCTTCGGCTCGCGACGAATTGGACGCTCTCGCGGAGGGCATCGACCGCGAGACGCGCGCGCTGCAAGAGCTCCCGGAGGCCATCGACGTTGGTGAGCTGGAGAAGGTCGCCAACGTGGCCAGGCCGTTCGTAGAGCGCGAGCGACAGCTAAGCCGTGATCGGGCCGAGATCCAGGGCCTCGCTGGCGACGCCGGCGCCACTTCTGAGCGACTTGGTCTCAAGTCGGGCGATCTCGACGCTCTGGAGCGGTTGTCGACGCCGATGGCTTCCGCCCTGCGCGGTCACAGGGAGAAGCGCGCCGGCGTGTCGAGCCGGGAGGCCAATCTGGAGCGACGGGTCGCGGAGCTTGACGAGGCTGAGGCCGGCCTCAAGGAGCGGCGCGAGGAGATCGTCTCGGACTCGTCGGTGCCCGACCCTGAGGACGTCCCCGCGGCCCGGGCGCGGCGCAATGAGGGCTGGAGCCTGGTGCGCGCCGCATGGATGACGAGTGATGTCGATACAGCTCGAGTCAAGAGCTGGGCGGGCGACCGGCCGTTGGAGGACGCGTTCGAGGGCTCGCTGCGCGAGACCGACGATCACGAGGATGCCCGCTTCGGGCACGCGACTCAGCTGGCCAACCTGGCGCAGATCGACGCCGAGCTGGCGGAGCTGGTTGAGAAGCGTCGAGCCGCCGAGGCTGAGCAGCTCGGGATCGACGAGCTGGCTTCGCGTCTCGACGACGAGTGGCGCGCTCTTTGGGAGCCTGCCGGCGTGTGTCCCGAGACCGTCGATGCTGGCGAGGAGTGGCTGGCCGCCTTCAACGATCTTCAGCGCAGCCTTGCGGAGCTTCGCAAGCGCAAGATCGACCTTGACGCAGTCGCCGCCGAGGTGGAGGCACATCGCGCTGCGGTCGTGGCCGCCATGACCGGTGCCGGCGTCGCGAAGAAGGCCGAATCCTTGGCCCTCGCGATCGAGTACGCCGACGGTGTGGTGGCGGAGGCGGACCGCGCCACCGATGCACGCCGCACTGCGCTGCAGGCCGTAGAGCAAGGCAAGGCTGGGAAGCCGCGTCGAGAGCTGGCGGTCCAGTCTGCGGAGAAGGCTCTCCGCGGCTGGCAGCAGCAGTGGGCGATCGCGCTTGATGCCTTCGGCCTGTCGTCGGGGACGGGGCTGGCCGCAGGCCGGCAAACCCTGAGTCTCTTGCGCGAGTTCCGCGCTGAGCACCTCAAGGCCGAGGCGCTGCGCGGACGCGTCGAGGGGCTCGGCGTGGACATCGCGAAGTACGCCGCGGCTGTCGCCGACGTGGCCAAGGAGGTCGCGCCTCAGCTGGCCGAGCTCGACGCCGACAGGGCGCTCACCGAGCTCAGGCCCGGTCTGGACGACGCGCGCAAGGAGTCGCGTGTGCGCGATGAGTTGCACGACCAGATCGACGCTGCCAAGGAGCTGGTGGTGGCCGCGGACGAGGATGCGCTTGAGGCGACGGGAGACGTGACTCGACTGCGTGCTCAGGCGGGCCTTGGCGCCGATGCGAGTCTCGCTCACGAAGCGGAGCGGGCATCGAGGCATGCGGAGCTGCGCGCGGGCGTCCGCTACTTGGAGGATACGCTCGTCGCTCAGAGCGGCGGACTCACCGTGAGAGAGCTGCTGGAGGCGCTCGAGGCGCCGGGTGTCGGCGAGGGCGAGCTCGAGGCGCAGCGCGATGCTCTGACCCTCGACATCGAACGCGTGGAGGAGCGCGTCGTGGACGTGAACCGCCAGTTTGGCGACGCACAAGCCACGCTGGCGTCTCTTGACCACGGCGGCAAGGCCGCCGAACTGGATCAGGATGCCGAGCTCGAGTTTGCTGCGCTGGCCGAGCACGTGTCTGAGTACGCTCGCGTTGCTCTGGCCGGCAAGGTGCTGAGGCGCGTCGTTGCCGACTACGGGCAGCGCAATCAGGGACCCATCCTGAGCCTTGCTGGGCAGAACTTCTCGACGCTCACGGACGAGGCGTTTGACGGCCTGGAAGTTGACATCGAAGGGGACAAGCAGCTGCTGCTCGCCAAGCGGCGCAACGGAGAGATGCTGCGCCTTGGCGAGCTGAGCGAGGGGACGGTCGACCAGCTCTATCTGGCGCTTCGTCTGGCGGGCGTGCAGCATCACCTGAGCCACAGTGCAGAGAACCCGCCGGTGATCCTCGACGACTTGCTGGTCAACTTCGATGACGATCGCGCTGCCGCTGCCCTCCGCTTGTGCGCCCAGCTGGGGCAGCAGGCACAGGTCCTGCTGTTCACGCACCACCGGCACATCGGCGACCTCGCGAGCGAAGTGCTGGCGCCAGACCAGGTGCACGTCTCCGAGCTCTCGGCGCGCGACCACTCGGCGCTCGTCGTGGCGCCCGAGCGACCTGTCTCGCGTGCGCGGAGCGGGCCTCGCGCGGGCGGTGGCGAAGGCGAGGCGCACGAGGCGGCCATTCTCGACGTGCTCGCCGGCGCTCAGGCGCCGCTAGGCAAGTCCGAGATCCTGCAACGCGTTGACATGGCTGACTCAGCGTGGACTCCCGCGATCCGCAATCTCGTTGAGCGCGGAGCGGTGATCCAGGAGGGTGCAAAACGCGGAGCCAAGTACAGACTGGGGGCCTGAGATGTACATGATCCCGCCAACCATCGACCCGAACACGCCCAGTCAGGGGGAGAGGAAGATCTTCCGCATGCTCGCGGAAGACGACGCGCATCCCGACTGGATCGTGCTTCACTCGCAGGACGTCGCTCGCCACCGGTCTCAGATGGAAGGCGAGATCGACTTCCTGATCATTGCCCCTGGCCTCGGCGTGCTCGTGCTCGAAGTGAAAGGATCTAGCGGCATCTACCGGGACGCCGGTGTCTGGCGTGAACGTCCGGGCGCCAAGGGTACCGCAAGAAGCCCGTTCAACCAGGCCTCAGAGGCCATGCACAGCGTCCGCGAGCGCGTCGCCAAGCGTGACAAGAATCTCAGCGATGTGCTTTTCTGGTCGGCCGCCTGCTTCCCCAACCGCGACTTCTCGATGCAGAGCGAGGAGTGGGAGTCGTGGCAGGTCCTCGACAGGCCGAGGCTGCAGCAGCGGCCGATTGGGGCGTGCATCGAGTCGGTACTGTTGCAGGCCCGACAGCGTGCTGAGGAGCTGGATCTCAACTGGTTCCGGTTCTGCAAGCTCAGGCAGGAGCCGACGATCCGGCAGCGTGATGCCATCGTCGACATCCTCAGGCCAGACTACGAGCTTCCCGAACAGCCGAAAGACCGGTCGAAGCGCATCGACGAAGAGGTCCGCAAGTACACAGAGGAACAGTTCTACGCACTGGACCTGATGCGCAAGATTCCCCGCGTCGTCTTCGACGGGCCGGCTGGTACCGGCAAGACCGTGCTCGCCATTGAGCAGGCAAGACGGAGTCAGGCGGAGGGAAAGAACGTGCTGTTCCTCTGCTTCAATCGCGCGCTCTGTACCTGGCTACAGGATCAGATGAGAGAGCTTACCGGCGATAGGCTGACTGCCGTCGTCACAGTGCGGACGGCCCATCAGTACATGGAGGAGCTGATAGGACCGAAGGGCGTCCGGGCGCTCAGGGATCAGGAGGGCTACGGGAAAGGCGCTCCGCGGGAAGTCGTGCAGAAGTACTGGAACAAGGCCCTGCCAGAGTCCGCGGAGACGAAGTTGCTGGAGAACATGGACGCGCTGGCGCTCGCTGAGGCATCAGGAACGCTCGACCCCGCGCTCGCGTCGCGCCTGGGAATCTACGACGAGTTGGTCGTCGACGAGGCGCAGGACGTCGTGCGCGAGAGCTTCCTCGGGGTCCTCGACCTGTGTGTCCGCGGCGCACTGTCGAAAGGCAAGTGGCAGGTGTTCGGCGACTTCGAGTGGCAGACCATCTTTGACGACACCGTTTCTCTAGACAGCTTCTGTGACAGTCGCGACTGCCACTCGGTCCCGCTGTCCAGGAATTGCCGGAACACGCGGAGCGTCGCCGGTCTGGCCTGCAGGCTGGGAAGCGTCGACCCCGGCTACAGCACCATCCTCCGCGAAGACGACGACTCCATGCCGGTCGTGCACTACTACGCCGACGACTCGCAGCAGACAGCACAGCTCGTGGCGGAGCTGGACAGCCTCATGGCGGCAGGCTTCTCGGGGTCGCAGGTCCTGGTACTCAGCATGCATTCAGACGACAAGTCCTGCGCGGTGTCACTCAACGAACAGCCCTGGAAGGACCGGCTGCAGTTGCTTGTCGAAGGGCACGACGCGGACGGTCCGGTCCATCTCGACACCGGCCAGACGCACTACTGCAGTATGCGCCGGGCGAAGGGGCTCGAGGCAGATGCCGTCGTGCTCACGGACGTCGATGATCTCTCGGAGCAGATGGCGCGGCGCATCGTCTACGTCGGCGCCTCCCGTGCGGTGGACCGGCTCGTGATCCTGGCGCACGAGTCTGTGCGCGACCAGTTGCAGCAGTCGTTTGTGACGAAGACGTAACGGCTGGGTGGCTGGGAATCCGAGTTCGAGTACTGCAGGCGCGCTGTCTTCAACGAGGATTCCGGCCAGCCCACGTCCATCGACTTGGCGCTGCGGTCCCCTGAAGACGGAGTGAACGTTTTCGTCGAGTGCAAGTTCGTCGAACGCGAGTTCGGCCACTGCTCCGTGTTCACCGGTGGCGACTGCGACGGCCGCAACCCGGCCTCGGATCTCGGCCTGTGCTACCTGCGCCACATCGGGCGCCGGTACTGGGAGGTGGCGCTCGAGCACGGCCTCATGGACGGCCCACTCAGCAGCGAAGCGCTGTGCCCCTTCGCGGTCCACTACCAGTTCTTCCGCGAGCTGCTGCTGGCTCTGAAGGAAGGCGGCGTGTTCGTCCTCTTGAGCGACGCCCGCAGCCCGGTCTTCTTCCAGGACGGCTCTCAGGGCCCGAGGGGCCTGATGCCGGTCGTGACGAGCCTGTTGCCGGAGCACGTGCGGCGGCGGGTGGTGCTGGTGACGGTGCAGGAGGTCCTGGAGCAGATCGTCGATGCCCCAGACCGTGCATGGGTCCCCGAGTTCCGGCGCAAGTACGGGCTCATCTGACGCGCCGGCTTTGACCTGGCTGCGTATTCCACGCCAAGCCGAACAGTTTCTGTGCTTCGCGTGGAAGCGATGGCCGGCACCTGAATCGGCGCACGGTCGCGGCCGCCAGACTCTCTTCAAGCCTGACGGTCTGCCCGTCGGCTCACTGGCGGTCCCGACGGAAGATGACGAAGTAGAGAACCACGAGGACGACGATGAACAGGAAGAGCAAGAAGAAGAAACCGGCGTTGGCTCCGATGACGTGGAAGACCGCCCTGATGGCGAGATAGGCGGCGATGAAGGGGCTCAAGATGATCGCGAGGAGCGCGAGAAGGAAGTAGCCCGCATCCTCACCTGCCGTTGACTTGCCGCTCATTCTGCAAGCACCTCCCCCAGTCGCCCGGACCCGAGCACCACGCTACCGCGCAGCCAGGACAGATAGCTGGCGCTGGGGTCCTCGGGTCGTGTCCACTGCCGCACTTCGAACCGGCGTTGGCTGCGGGAACATTGTGTGGCGGTTCCGTCCGTCCCACCTGCTATCGTGCCCATACGAAGTCGAGCGACCACTTGGAGTACACATGACCGCGGACTACGAGCGCTTCTGCGAAGAGATCACCCTGACCTCGGTGGCGGAGACCGTCGCGAAGTTGCTCGCCTACCCGTTCGGCTTTCACGGCGACACCGGCATCCGCGACTTCCTCTATGCCCGCCTCCACGTCAATGGCGGCGAGCGGCTCTGCGCCGACGACGAGAGGCCCGGATACTCCACGCTCCTGCTGCAGGCGGAGCACTACACGGTGGCCAAGTACATCAGCTCTGGTGAGTCCGCCCGGGGCGCGCGGTTCGATCTCGCCCTCGTGCGCCCGCCGGCGGCATCGGCTGCCATCGACGAGCGGTGCGCCGAGAACCTCGACGCCTTGTTCGCCTTCGAGCTCGGCAAGAACAAAGCCTTCGGCAAGGTCATCGACCCGGCGATGGTCGACCACAGCGTGGAGACGCTGACCGGGACCAGCGACGTCTCCAAGCTCTACCGGGAGCTCGCCCTGCACGGCCTGCAGCAGGGCTGGGCGATCGAGTTCTACGACTCCCGCGGCGGCAGCGGCGCCGCGATCATCCCCAAGGCCCTCGAGATCTGCGAGGGGCTCGAGCTCAGCGCCGGCAGGAGGCTGGTGGTCGTCTTCGTCGGCTTCTCCATCGACGGCCAGCACCACGTCTCGTCGAACGACAAGGCGGTGCAGGCCGAGCTCATAGCGAGGCTCGAGACGCGCGGCATCGAGGCCAGGCCAGACCTGGTGCCGGCGCTGAGAGTCGCGACGACTCAGCAGGGGAGCAGCGGCTGGGACGCCGCGGCGCTGCCTAGCGCGACGGTCGCCGAGGTGTTCGGCGATCGCGACGAGTTCGCCCAGCGCATCATCGAGCTCGGCGGCATGACGGAGGTCGGCCGCAAGTCGCGGTACGTGAACCTCAGCGGCGCCGGCAAGACGAACATCGCCCAGATCCACCCGCAGAAGGACGGCATCGGTCTGGTGCTCAAGCGGCGCAGCGACGCCCTGCCCGCCACCGACCTCCAGGAGATACCGGTCTCGTCGCTCGGCGGCTACGCCGGCGCGAACGCCCGCTGGCTGGACGGTGCCGGCGTGCCCTACGACAAGAAGGGTCCGGCCATCGCCTACCTCATTCCGGACGCGGTGGACGAGCTCGGCGACGACGACCCCGAGTGGCTCGAGGTCGCGAAGCTCCTCGAGCATGCCAAGACGCTGTGACGATGCTCTCGCTCGACAACCTCGGTGCCAGGTACGGCGAGCTCTTCGAGCTTTTGGGCGAGCGCAAGGCGCAGGTCCTCGCCTTCAAGGAGTACATCGAGCGCGAGACGAGCTGGCTGACCGCTCCGGCGTCGACGCGCTTCCACCTCAACATCGAGCGAGGCCTGCTGCTGCACTCCGTCGGCGTCGCCTGCAACGCGCTCGGCATCAGAGACCTTTTCGCGCCGGACATCCCCGACGAGTCGATCGTCATCGCGGCGCTCTTCCACGACCTCGGCAAGGTCGGGTATCCGGGCAAGCCCTACTACCTGCGCAACGACGTGCAGTGGGAGATCACGAAGCGCAACATGACCTACAAGGTCAACCCCGAGGCCACGACCATGAACCTCGCCGTGAGGAGCCTCTACCTCATCAGCAACCGCGTAGAGCTCACCGAGGACGAGGCCCAGGCGATCGTCGCCCACGACGGCATCTACCCCGTGTCCGGCGGCGTCAACAACCTGGACTACCACCACAAGGAATGTCGCCTGCAGATGATCGTCCACTTCGCCGACAAATGGACCGCCGCGGTGGACGAAGAAGGAAGACAGTAAGGCTCCTGGGCGCGCCCACGTTAGCTCCGCGCCGCCAGCGCGATCCTGCAGAAACGCCTGAGGAGGACGTAGTGACCTGCACCTTGCTCGAAAGAGGCGCGTCAACGATCTCGCCTTCACGCGCATGGTCGGTGGGCATCGGTTCTCCGGCCGCTCCCGCCATGGTCGCACGCGTGAGAATCAGGCGCGGGCTGCTGCGCTGGGACTTCCGGAGTCCGACGTGAATCGTCTTCGTCCCGGGCGTGACAACTGGCTCGCGGTGATCCAGCTCTCGACGAGATGGCATGAAGGATGCGGGCGCACAGGTTCCCGGGCCGTCGGACGCCCTAGCGGCGACGGTGCTTCAAGGCCTCTCCAGCGGCAACGGTCGCTGCGTGAAAGCGCGCATTGTCGATCGGCGCGAACTCCACGCTGAAGTCGAAGCTGAGGGGCGAGCCCGGTGGGAGAGCCACGGCAGCGTCGCACTGGCGCAGGATGCTCGGCCCGTGTGCCTCGAGGGGTCTCAGGACGGCGTCGGCGAAGACGGCCATCTCGTCGGCGCACTGCCGGTACACGGGGTCGAGGTCAGCCTGCTGCACCACGTGGCGCCACTCGACTGCCTGCCTGTAGTAGGCGGCCATCCGCCGGGCGAAGCGCACGTCGGCCTCCACGTTGCCCGCCTCGCCGGGCGCGCCGAAGGCATCGTCGTGACTGGAGTTGAAGTAGTTCGTCGCCGCCTCGACGAGCCGGTCGAGAGCGTCGAGCTGCGCGCTCATCCACGCGGTGGTGTCCTTGAAGCGCGGCGCCTGGCGGGTCACTGCCGTCGGCGCGGCGAGCACGTGCTGGATCAGGGCGATCTCGTCGATGAGCACCTGGGCGTAGAGACGGAACTCCCAGAAGGGTGGTTGCTCAGAGGCCGAAGCGGCTGCCTGTGGGGAGAGCGTCTGCCGGGAGTCATCCATGCGAGCACGTTCCTTTCGGGGGGCGCTGGTGAGGTGCGGCGAGCGCTCTTCGTTCCATCCTGCTGATGCTCCCCGTGTTCCTGACGCTGGCCCTCCTGTTCGTCACCCTACAGGAAGCGGCGGACGGGACTCCCAGCGTCCACCAGGTCAGCCGTTCGTCATTCTCCCTGAGCTGAATCCGGCCGGGTACGCTCGGGACCGTGAACGAGCGCTCGCCGATCGACCGCCAACGTCTCCCGGCGCCTACTCTGCTTCTGCCTGGGAGCTTCAGATGACGAGGCAGGCCGCCTGTGCAAAAGTATTGACAGTTACGCGTAATTGTCGATACTTCTACACATGGACTACCCTGACACCGACGCCGATCGTCTGCTCCGCCTCAGCACCGAGATGGGCGCCTTTCGCCTCGCCGACGCCCGCGACCACGGCGTGCACCCCGAGACAGTGTACCGTCTGGTACGGCGAGGCGAGCTTGAGCGCGTGGGGCGAGGCCTCTATCGCGCCGCAGAGGCCATGGTGACTGAGCACCACGGACTGGTCCTTGCCGCGATGGTGGTGCCCAATGGCGTCGTTTGTCTCCTTAGTGCCCTGTCGTTCCACGAACTCACGACTCAGCTGCCGTTCGAAGTGTGGATGGCGCTCGACCGTCGCGCCGCGGCTCCGCGGGATCCTGCTGTCCAGGTGCGTATCATGCGCTTCTCTGGTGCCGCCCTTGCCCTGGGCATAGAGGCGCACGAGATGGAGGGCACGCAGGTGCGCGTCTACTCAGCGGCCAAGACGGTCATCGACTGCTTCCGCTATCGCAATCTCGTTGGCATGGACGTCACCATCGAGGCGCTACGCGACTGTCTGCAGCAGCGCAAGAGCTCACCCGGCGAGCTGTGGGAGCTGGCGCGGGCATGCCGCATCGGGTCGGTCATTCGGCCCTACATCGAGGCGCTCGCGTGAGCCGGCGCGAGATCACGAACCTCGCGGCGTCCGTGCATCATCGGCTGCTCGCTCGAAGCCACGCGACGGGCGCGGAGCCCAACGACACCTTCCTGCGCTATGCCCTGGAGCGTTTTCTCTACCGACTGGCAGTCTCGCCGCATGCCTCGTCGTTCATGCTCAAGGGGGCGACGCTGTTTGCCGTATGGGAGGAGGATCCGCATCGCGCTACGCGCGACATCGACCTGCTGGGCTTTGGCGAAGACTCGGCGGAGGGGCTGAACGCGGTGTTCGCCGACGTGTGTCGAGTCTCTGTGCTCGACGACGGCATGACCTTCGATCCGGCCAGCATCGTCGTGGCTGACATCCGACAAGGGCGGACCTACCAGGGCAAGCGAGTCCGGCTTGCGGCAAGACTCGGTGCTGCGAGGTACACCGTGCAGCTCGACATTGGTTTCGGGGATGCGCTGGCGGCATGGGGCACGGAGATCACGATGCCCACTCTGCTCGACTTTCCGGCGCCGCGCCTGCGCGCCTATCCGGCGGAGGTCGTTGTGGCGGAGAAGCTTCACGCCATGGCGCAGCACGGCATGCTGAACAGCCGCATGAAGGACCTCTACGACCTGCAGGCGCTGGCGGCCAGGCTGGCGTTCGGCGGCGAGAGCCTTGCCGAGGCCGTGCGACTGACGTTCGAGCGGCGCGGGCGGCCGATAGGCGCTGAGCTCCCCGCGCCGCTCACGCCTGCATTCGCTGCCGATCAGGTCATGCTTCAGCGGTGGGCCGGCTTCTTGCGCCGGAACCGGCTCGAAGCTGTCGATCTGGCCGTTGCCGTCGAGCGCCTCCGTGCGTTCCTGCTCGAGCTTTGGGATGCACTGGCAGGCGGCGCCAGATTTGCCAAGGATTGGCCGCCGGGTGGCCCTTGGCGGGACCCGGCGGGAGGGTAGTCACCCACTTCGTTTGGCGAACTCCGATACATCCGGCGTTTCTCGTCGCCAACCAACAGCCGGCGCCGATCGGCGCCGGCTTGACGAGGTGTAGCCTACTGGCTACAGTGCCTGTGCACTGAACTCCGCAAGCTTGAGGGAGAGTCGTCGGTGAGCAGGACCGTCACCACCAGCTACGACGTCGCCGACCACCTCCGCACGGCGGAGGAGATGGCCGCCTACCTGGAGGCTTGCCTCGAAGAGTCGCAAGGTGACGCCGCATTCATCGCCAAGGCCTTGGGCGATATCGCCCGCGCCAAGGGGATGACCCAGGTGGCGCGTGATGCCGGCCTGTCGCGCGAGAGTCTCTACAAGGCGCTCTCCGGTGCGCGCAGCCCTGACTTCGACACGATCCTCCGCGTGGTCGACGCATTGGGGCTCCAGTTGCATGCAGGAGCTGCGCGAGACTCGCTGCCCTGACCTCCGAGCGACCCGGACCGATCCCGTCCGGGCCACCTGCTACTCTGAGGATGTCCCCCGATCCTGCTGCACCTCGGCGTGCCGCTGCGGGCGCCGGACGGCGGCCACTCGAAGAAGCTCACGTGGGCGCGCACGGACGGCGCGACTCCCGACGGACGACCCCGTGACCTATCCGCCCAAGCTGCGGGGCTTCGTCGACGAACAGCTCTGGACGTTCGCCAGGACGATGCCCGAGCGGCCCTACGAGTACATCGTCCGGGACCGTGTCGAGGAGAGGCTCTTCGAGGACCTCGTGCGCCAGGTCCGAGCTCGCAGGCGGGAGGGCAGGTTCTACGCGACGGTCATCACCTACTACGACGAGGCGCAGACCTACGAGGCGCGGCTCGCGGCTGGGACGCTACCCGCACAAGCAAAGGAGACAGATGAGTGAGGAACGCAAAATGACGCCGCCGCAGCTGGGGCTCAAGTTCGTGGACGCACTGACGTGCGCCGTCCGGGTCCATGACGGCCAGTTCCGGAAGGGCGCAGACAAAGACGCGGATCCGCACGCGGACCCAGGCGCAGAAGCGGACGCCGGCATCCCCTACATCGCCCACCTGCTCAGCGTCTGTGCCCTGGTGCTAGAGCACGGCGGTGACGAGGACGAGGCCATCGCCGCACTGCTCCACGACACGCTCGAGGACCATCCCAAGGAAGTGACGAGGTCGGACCTCGCGCGGCGCTTCGGCCCCCAGGTCAGGGACCTTGTCGTGGCCTGCACGGACACGACGCCGGACTACACGGGAGGTCCCAAGGCGGAGTGGCCCGTGCGCAAGGCCGCCTACGTGAAGCAGATCAGCGCAGAGAAGTATCCGCTCTGCCGGATCGCGCTGGCCGACAAGCTCCACAACACGCGAGCCATCGTCCTCGATCACCGTTGCTACGGCGACGAGGTCTGGAAGCGGTTCAACGCGACCAAGCAGCAGGAGCTCAGCTACCACCGGGCTCTCGTGGGCGCCTTTCGCGAGGCGGAGGCGCCGAAGTACCTCGTTGACGAGCTGGATTCGCTGGTGAAGGAACTGGAGACGGGCGACGCCTGAACGTCACCTCTGCGGCCCGATGGTCATCCTCGTGCGGTGCGGCGACTCCGGCTAGGCTCCGGGTCGCATGGACCGGGCCGACGAACACGATGGCGGAGAGATCGCGCTTTCGCAGTCGCGCGAAGATCGCCATCACGATCGACGAAGGGACGCTCGGCGCCATCGACAGGCTGGTGTCCGAACACCGCTTCCCAAACCGCAGCCAGGCCATCCAGGAAGCCCTGGACGAGAAGCTCTCGCGGCTGGCTCGCAATCGCCTGGCGCAGGAGTGCGCGAAGCTCGACCCAAGCCTCGAGCAAGCTGTCGCCGAGGAGGGCATGGGTGGGGAGCTGGCCGAGTGGCCCGAATACTGAGGGGCGCCGTCCACTGGGCCGACTTGAGCCCGACTCGCGGGCACGAGCAGTCGGGCCGGCGGCCCGTCCTCATCCTGAGCGCCGACGTGTTCAACGAGCGCTCGGGCACCGTGATCGCGGTCGCGCTCACGACTCAGCCTCCGCGAGCCGGCTTCCCACTCACTCTGGAGGTGGGTCCCGCGCAACTCCCCAAGCCGGCGTGGATCAACATCAGCCAGATCCGCACGCTGTCGGTGCAACGCATCGGCCGCGAGCTCGGGGCCGTCTCGCCGGAGGAAATCACCCAGGTGATCGAGGGCTTGAACGAGATCCTGGGAGCCTGACCAGGCTGCCGCGTGCGAGGGCGTCTTCTTCGTGCGCCCGTATCGCACTGTGACCCTCCGCGGCGTCCAGAGCTGTTGCCCGCGCGAGAGCCAACCCCTAGTATCGAGCCATGGGTGCTCCCGCCATCGACATCGCAAAGCTCACGCCGGACGAGCGACTCCGCCTCATCGACGAGTTGTGGGAGAGCCTCAGGGCGACTCCTGAGGCCGTGCGTCTCACGCCTCACCAGAAGGACGAGTTGGATCGCCGGCTCGACGAGCTCGACCGCGGCGACGTGGCGCTCGTGCCGTGGGACGAAGTCAGGCGTCGGCTCAGAGCCCACGTGGAGTGACCAGGGTCTGGTTTCTGCCGGCGGCTCTCGCGGACGTCCGCGCCGCGGTTCGCTGGTACGAGGCCGAGCAGCGGGGTCTCGGTGATGCTTTCGCGTTAGCTGTCGAGAGGGCCGTCGACAACGTCCTCAGATTCCCTGAGGCGTGTCCAGTGGTTCACCGTGAAGCACGGCGCTACCTGATCGAGCGGTTTCCGTACTGCCTGTACTTCCGCGTCGAGGGCGACGGCGTCATCGTCGTCGCACTGCTCCACGCGTCTCGTGATCCCGAGACCCATCTGGGTAGACTGCCCGAGTGAGTCTCGTGCCGAGCGGCGGCGAGAAGCTCATCTGTGAGTGGGTGCGACCGGGAAACGCGGCCGAATCGCCGGTTCTGCGTCAGAGATGATCATGAAATGGATCGGGCGCCTCTGACGACCCGCCTTCGGTCCTGTCTGCGGAGGGTCCGTCCTCGTCCCCTTCGCCGTCCTGCTCGTCCTCGTCCTCCGGCTCCGCCGGTTCGAACAAGTCGGCGGCGCCGAATACGGCCACAGACTCCTCGTCGCTGAGCTGCTCCACGGACCTCAGCTTGCGCTCCATGGCGCGGGTGCGCGCCCCGGTCTTCTCGATCGTGCGCGAGGCTGTGTCGAGCTGCTTCTTGACCCTGTCGAGCACCTCGCCGAACTTGGCGAACTCGCTCTTGACCGCCCCGAGGACGCGCCAGACCTCCGCCGCCTGCTGCTCGATGGCCAGCGTCTGGAAGCCCATGCGCAGGCTGCTCAGCAGCGCCGCCAGCGTAGTGGGGCCGGCGACCACGATCCGCAGGCGCTGCTGAAGGTCCTCCACCAGCGCCGGCTGCCGTAGGACCTCGGCGTAGAGGCCCTCGGTGCCGAGGAACAGCAGCGCGAAGTCGGTGGTGTGGGGCGGGTCGAGGTACTTGTTGTGGATGTCCAGAGCCGCCAGCTTGATGGCCCGGGCGAGCGCCTCCGTGGCCTTCTGGGCGGCGACCGGGTCGCCCAGCTCCGCCGCCTCCTGGATACGCACGTAATCTTCCTGCGGGAACTTGGAGTCGATCGGCAGCCAGACGCAGGTGTCGGGCTCGTCCTTGGGGCCGGGGAGCTTGACCGCGAACTCGACCATCTCGGCCGACCCCTTCTTGACGTGCACGTTCTTCGCGTATTGGCCGGGCGCGAGGATCTGGTCGAGCAGCGCCTCGAGCTGCACCTCCGCCCAGGTGCCACGCGCCTTGACGTTGGTGAGCACGCGCTTGAGGTCGCCGACGCCGGTGGCCAGGGCCTGCATCTCGCCGAGGCCCTTCTGCACCGATTCGAGCTGATCGCTGACCAGCTTGAACGACTCGCCGAGGCGCTTCTCGAGCGTCACGTGGAGCTTCTCGTCCACGGTCTTGCGCATCTCCTCGAGCTTCTTCTCGTTGCCCTCCTGGAGCTCGCGGAAGCGCAGGTCGACGGTGGCGCGCACTTGCTCGAGCGAGGCGCGGTTGGAGTCGGCCAGCTCCTGCAGGCGCTTGGTGACGCCCTCGAGCTGGGTGCGCTGGACCGCGCCCATGCCGGCGAGCGTCGCCGCCAGCGTCTCGTTGGCCGCGGCGAGGCTCCTCTGCAACTCCTCGCGGGAGGCGCGGGCCGCCTGGCTCGCCTCTTCGCGGCCGGCGCGCAGCTCGTCGCGCAGCGCCCCGCCCTTGGGCGCCTCGGCGGGGCGCACCAGCACGACGACGATCAGGCAGATGGCGACGACGATGAGCGCCAGAAGCGCCCAGGAAGGTGCTGCGGACATGGTCGGTCCCCCAGATCGGTGCCGGAGTGGTCAGCCTACAGGACCGGGGGGACGGCACGGCGGGGGAGGCGGGTCGGCACTGCTTGTCGGCCTGCTCCTCGGCCCGATCGAGCCGCCCGATCCCCACACCAGTGACGACCCGCAGCGCATCAGGCTGGCTGACCTGCGCTGCGAGTCGTCTAACCATAGACTCGTCTCAGATCACTCCGGGCTAAATGGGACGTTCCGCTACGTGGGCGGACGCGTAGAGCCGTCTCGCGTCACCCGTGCGCGATGTTGACGGCACGCGCGACGATCACGGCCAGCGTCGCGAACGAGAGCAGGTGCTCGACGCCCATCGCGAACTTGGCCCGCCGCGTGTACGGCATCGCGTCGGTGGGCGAGAAGGCGATCGAGGCCGTGAGCGAGAGGTAGAGGTAGTCGTAGAAGGTCGGCTTCCACGTGGCCGGGGCAAGCCCCTGCTGGTCGGACTGCTGCTGCGGGAAGACGAAGTCGGGGTAGTCGTCGGGGTAGCCGGCGGCGCGCGCCTCCGGCCCGCAGCCGTCCATCTCCCAGTACAGCAGCGCGAACACGGCGACGTTGACGATCCACAGGGCGAGTCCGGCGAACAGCAGCGCCGGCGGCCGGAGGCTGGAGCCGAGGAAGACGCCGCGCACGAGCAGGACCAGGCTCACGGCGTTGGCGAGGACGAGCACGGCGTTGAAGGCGAAGGTGAGCGCCCGCGCCGTGCGCCCCGGCTCGTCCTGGCTCTCGTACACGGCGATCGACGCCACGAGCAGGACGGTGGAGATCGCCGGCAGCAGCCAGAACGGGTCCAGGCGCAGGCTGCGCGCCACCCACGCCTGGCCGGCGATGACGACCACGGCGGCCGCGAAGACCGCCCGCCGCGACTCCGGGGCGGTCTTGACCTTCCACTGCGGCTCGGCGATCACGCCCCCGGGCCGCCGGGGCCGCCCGGCCCGCTGATCACGCTGCCGGCGGTCTCGCCGCCGTCCATCACGATCACGGCGCCGGTGAAGTAGGTGGCCTCGTCCGAGGCGAGGTAAGCGAAGAGGCCGGCGATCTCCTCGGGCGCCGCATGGCGCCCGAGGGGGATCCGGCCGTTGACCTCCGCCAGCATCTCGGGCGTGTACTCGGCCTCCTGCATCGGCGTGAGCACGTAGCCAGGGCACACGGCGTTGACGCGCACCTTCGGCGCCCACTCGAGGGCGAGCGACTTCGTCAGAGCGACGAGCCCGGCCTTGGTGGCGTTGTAGTCGGCGTAGTAGCGATAGCCGACCAGGGCATTGGTCGAGGCCGTGTTGATGATCACGCCGCCGCGCCCCTTGAGCATGAGCCGGCCGGCGGCCTGCGCCGCCCAGAAGGCGCCGCTGAGGTTGGTGGCGACCACCTCGTCCCACTGCTCGGCCGCGATGTCGAGCGCCGGGTTGCGCACGCTGAGCCCGGCGTTGTTGATCAGCACGTCGAGGTCGCCGACGAGCGCGAAGGCTTGCTGCACCTGGTCGCGGTCGCTCACGTCGCCGGCGATGCAGCCGGGACTCGGGCGC
>Ga0118677_10007870_pt1 | contig 17398 bp, 25 predicted proteins | sample AliMusrvi5mmetaG_FD_86154 | JGI IMG/M metagenome (GOLD analysis project Ga0118677, IMG submission 86154) | reverse complement strand
GAACTCGATTTCGAGGACACCGAAAAACTCCCGCCGCTCACGCTCGACCGCGGGAAAAGCGAGCAGGTTCTCTACAACCTGGTGCAGAATGCCCTCCAGCACGGGCAGCCGGGAGGTACCGCCACCGGGCGGGTCCGGACAGATGCTGGCAAATACGTCCGCTGCGAGGTGGTCGACGAAGGGCCGGGAATCTCTCCGGACGAACAGACCCGGATCCGGGACCGCTTCCGTCGCGGAGCCGGCGCGGAACCGGCATTGGGCTGGCGATCGTCAAATCGATTCCCGTCGCGCATGGGGGCGCCGTATGGCGTCGAGAGCGCAATCGGCAAAGGCGCGTGCCTGCGTCCGACCAGGATGACTTCAAGCATTCTTCCGACCCGGTTCACGCTTCTTTCACTTGTTCCATCCAGAATGAGGACATGATCCGCGGCAAGCGGAAGAAAGAGAGGAAATGGATATGAACGGAAACAGGAACATCAGGAGAAGTCGCAGGACCATCGGCGTGCTGGTCGCACTGGTCGTCGTCGCGGCATCGGCAGGGGCGGTATTCGCCACCACGCAGTCCCCGACCGCGAGTCCTCCGAATGCAGCGGCGCTCGAAGCCCGCCAGGCGCTCTGTCTGGAAACGCAGAAAGCCGTTCTCGCCGAGCGCGTCGCAGCGGGTACGCTGACTCAGGCCGATGCGGACGCTCAGTACGCAGGGATCCAGGAACGCATCGAAGCCTGCGATGGAACCGCGACAGGTGTCGGTGCGATGCGGCGTATCGGTCAGAACGGGACCGCAGGAACCACTGGAAGCGGTACCGGATATGGACGCGGTGCCATGAACGGCAATCGAGGCGGCAACGCCGGAGTGTGCATCGTCACTCCAGCCGCCTGAGTCCGGAATTGGACCGTCCTCGAAAGCCCTCGGGCGCACATCCGTGCATCCGAGGGCTTTCCCATGAGCCATAACGGGTCCGGGGCTCAATTGAAACCAGTACCCTATGTTATATTGCAAAACCGTCTTCGGGAGTATGGTGGCAGAAGTCGTTCCCTTGGGGAGCGAACTACCTTGCAAGGAAGTGAACAAGATGTCGATTCTCATCCATGCTTCCCGTTGCCCGCAGAACCACCGCTGCCCCGCCATGAAGCATTGTCCGACCGGTGCGATCACCCAGAATGGGTATGCAGTTCCAGTCATCGACCCCGAAAAATGCATAGAATGCGGGAAATGCGTCATGGTCTGCCCGACCGGCGCTATGGAAGACCAGAACGACTGAAGCCCATGTCACTTCCCTATCTGTTCGCCTTGCCCCCCTTGGATTACGATTTCTTCACCCGACCGATTCGAAGTAGACGAAGCCGCCACCCAGCGCAGAGGTCGCATGCCACTTCGCGAGGTCGATCCAGATCGACGCTGTTCCATCGAATATTAGCGACTGCGCATCGTCGGATTCCGGGCCGGTCTTCAACGCAACAATCGTCATCCAGTGCCAGCTCTCGATTTTCCGCACGCGCCCGCTCGACAGGTTGAGGAACGCGACCGGACAATCGAGGCGCAGACCGGAGGCGAGGAAGCGGGTCATCTCGCCAAGGTCTGGACGGTCAGCCTTCTTCGAAGGAATCTCGAGGGTGCGGCACAAGAGTGCCTGCCCGATCGAGCGCGCGAAGTCTTGAACGCCGGTACGGAAGCGCTCCACAGTGTCGACGCCGTTCGACGTCGGCGTGACGTGCTTCCACACGGACTCCATAAGACCGATGCAGTCGGATTTTCCGTCGACGTCGAACGGCAGGTGGATACGCTTCGTACGATGCAGGTAGTAGAGGATTCCGGAAGCCACGCTCGGCCCGCACCCTGACGCGCGTTGCCATTCGGACCCGTACCAGTCCTGGTCGCACCCCCTGGAGGGGCGGCCGGAGTCGTCCACGATATGGAATGCATCCGGTTCCTGTATCGAAAGGATCCGTTCGTCCAATTGCTGGTTCCTCTCCAATCCGACTTCCTGGCGGGAGCACTGGGCCTGCCTGCATTGTATGGACCCGTGGACCCCTTTGTCAAAACAACGGACCATAGACGATTGCATTTCGACATTGACATTCTTCTATATGACGCGTACTCTCAGATAGATATCTTTCTATCTCTACCGTTCGACTCCGGGAGGACTCTCACATGAAAGACGCCATCGACCCCGTCACCCTCTTCAAAGCGCTTGCGGACGAAACGCGGTTGAAGATTCTTCGCTTGCTCGTGGACAACGAGTTGTGCGCCTGCAGCATCCTCGAGGAATTCCGATTCACGCAGCCAACTCTCTCCTACCACATGAAACTGCTGGTCGGCAGCGGTCTCGTGCGCGCTTCCCGCGACGGCGCGTGGGTGCGCTACTCCCTGGACGAGGAGCACTTCAGCGAACTCTCGGGCTATCTAGCCGGATTCTGCGGCGAACCGGCAACCGCCTCCGGATCGGAACCCGCGTCGGATGGCGCGGCGCGCCGGGGAGCCTAGCCCATGGAGTTCCTCTCGACCTTCTTCACGTTCCTGAACGACCAGTTCCTGCGGATGGTCTGGCTGTCCGATCTGTTCAAGTGGCTCGTCGAAGACGTCTTCGGTCTGGACACGACCACACGCGTCGGTGGAAGCCTCCACTTCTTCCTGTATGACGTCGCCAAGATCTTCATTCTACTGTCCGTTCTGATCTTCACCATTTCCTATGTGCAGAGCTTCTTCCCTCCGGAGCGGACGCGGCGGATCCTCGGCCGGTTCCATGGTGTCGGGGCGAACCTCCTCGGAGCGCTGCTCGGGACGATCACGCCCTTCTGCTCCTGCTCCTCCATCCCGATCTTCATCGGGTTCACCAGCGCGGGACTGCCCATTGGCGTGACCTTCTCCTTCCTGATATCGTCGCCGCTCGTCGACCTTGCATCCGTGCTGCTGCTGGCCAGCATCTTCAATTGGAAGATCGCCATCGCCTACGTCGTGGTCGGGCTGGTCCTGGCGGTCACCGGCGGGACGATCATCAGCAAACTCAAGATGGAGAAGTACGTCGAGCCCTTCGTCTTCAATGCCGCGATGATGGACGCGGAAGTTCCCGAGATGACCCGGAAGGACCGCGTGGCTTTTGCCTGGGCCCAGGTCAAGGAGATCGTCCACAAGGTCTGGCTCTACATCCTGATCGGTGTCGGCATCGGTGCGGCCATCCACGACTGGATTCCCGCCGACATCATCGTCTCTGTGCTGGGCCAGAAGAACATCTTCTCCGTCCTGATCGCGACCCTCGTTGGCGTGCCCATGTATGCTGATATCTTCGGTACACTCCCCATCGCCGAGGCGCTGGTCGGGAAGGGCGTCGGCATCGGGACGGTCCTGTCCTTCATGATGGCCGTCACCGCGCTGTCCCTGCCGTCCATGATTCTTCTGAAGAAGGTCGTGAAGACACGTCTTCTCGTGACCTTCGCCGGAGTCGTCACGGTCGGGATCCTGATCATCGGCTATGCATTCAACGCCTTCGCAGGCTGGTTCATCTGAGAAGAAGGAGGAACTACCATGAAGCCTTATATCGTCAAGGAGCGCTGCTCCGCTCAGCCCGACATCTGCCCTCCGATCAAGGAGTGCCCCGTGAAGGCCGTCTCCTACATCGAGGACGAGGACGAGCCCATCGGTGGGCGGATCGAGATCGATCTTTTGAAGTGCAACGGGTGTGGAATCTGTGTGGACGTCTGCTGCGGTCACTGCATCGAGATGCGGGACGAATAGAACTCAAGGAGGATTCGATCATGTCCACTGGCTGATATCCGGTCATCAACGTGGAATGAAGTGCCCGGTCGGAGCCATCGAGTACTTCGGGGCCGGGGAATCAATTGAGGATAGCGATGCTTGTGGATGTTCCTGTGGTTCGGACTCGTCGTGCGAGTCCGGAACGTGTTGAAGGGAGAACGGAAATGGAAATCAAAGTCGTAGGTTCAGGTTGTGCCAATTGCAAGAAGTTGCTCGCGTCCGTCAAGGAAGCCGTAGCGGAACAAGGAGTCGAAGCCGATGTCCTTTATGTGACGGAACTTGCTGACATCATGGCGACAGGCATCATGAGGACGCCCGGACTGATCATCGACGGGAAGGTCAGGGCAATGGGACGAGTCCCGTCCGTCAAGGAGATCGGTCAGATGATCTCCGACGTGAAGTAGGCGGAAGGCCCAGGCGAATGGACGTCTCGACGATCATCCTCTATGTCGTGACCGTGGTCCTCTTGCTCTTGTCCTTCTGGAAAGACCGCAAGAAGACGCTGACCGCCCTGAAGAAGGGCCGGAAGGCATTCGAGAACATCATGCCGCAGTTCCTCGTCATTCTGATCTTCATCGGGCTGATGCTTGCCGTACTGACGCCGGAGCAGATCTCCTCGGTGCTTGGCAGTCAGTCGGGCTGGTTGGGCATGCTCCTTGCCTCCCTGATCGGATCCATCACGTTGATCCCAGGATTCATTGCCTTCCCGCTCGCTTCGGCGCTGTTGAAGAATGGCGCCGGGTTCATGCAGATCGCGGTCTTCGTCTCCACCCTGATGATGGTCGGCATCGTCACTCTACCCCTGGAAATCAAGACTTTCGGACGAAAGGCGGCCGTGACCCGCAACCTGCTCGCCTACGTCTTCTCTTTCGGCGTGGCGATCGTGATCGGGGTGGTGCTCGGATGAAGAGCGACGCGAAGTGGCTGAAGGTCTTGAAGCGGTATCGCATCTTCCTGGTGCTGGTCGTCATCAACCTGTTCGTCCTGCTGGCCTTCCCGACGATCGGTACCCGGTCCCTCTCCCTGACCTGGGCCAATACCCTCGAGATGCTGTCGATCATCCCGCCCGTGTTCATCCTTCTTGGTCTTCTGGACGTCTGGGTGAAGCGCGAGACCATGATCAAGCTGATGGGCGAGGGCTCCGGGCTCCGCGGCGTCCTGCTCGCGTTCCTCCTGGGCTCCGCGGCCGCTGGCCCGCTCTATGCCGCCTTCCCGGTCGCCGTCGTCCTGTTGAAGAAGGGAACCCGCTTCTCCAACGTGCTGATCTTCATCGGGGCCTGGTCGACCACGAAGATCCCGATGCTGATGTTTGAGGCCTCGGCCCTCGGCTGGAAATTCATGCTGACACGCTTTGCCATCGACCTCGTCGGCATCGCCCTCATCGCGTGGATCACCGGCAAGGTCCTCTCCAAGGAAGAAATCCAGAAGATCCGCGCGCAGGCGGAAGCCGCCGAGACGTGATTCCCCCGACGAAAGGAAGGACCCCTTGAACAAGAACCGACTCGTTTACCTCCTCGGATTGGCCGGATTCATCGTGATGGCCGACAACTGGGTCGTCTCCCCGATCCTGCCCGCAATCGCGGGAAACCTGGGTGTCGACGTCGCGCAGGCGGGGCTCCTGATCACCGCCTACATGATCCCCTTCGGCGTCTTCCAGTTGCTGTTCGGCCCGCTGGCCGACCGGTTCGGCAAGAAGCAGGTCATCCTCTTCTCCGTGCTCGCCTTCACGGTCGCGACAGGTCTTTGCGCGCTAGGATCCTCCCTCACCGGCCTTGCCGTCTTCCGCGCCCTGACCGGCGTCTTCGCCGCCGCCGTCATGCCGATCTCGCTCGCCATGATCGGCGACGAGTTCCCCATGCAGGAGCGCCAGAGCGCGATCGGCACCTTCATGGGCATCTCCTTCCTGGGCCAGGGACTCAGCATGGCCATCGGTGGCACCATCGCCTATCTCCTGGACTGGCGCGGCGTCTTCGCGGTCTACGCGGCGTTCTCGATCCTCCCGGCCGTGCTGCTGCTCGCGAACTATCGGAAGCTGCCGTCCACGAAGCATCCGGACAGCAAGTTCCTCGCTCCCTATGGAAAGCTGCTCGGCACGAGACGGAGCCTCTTCACGTACCTCGTGGTCCTGTTGGAGGGCCTCTTCATCGTGGGCGGCTTCTCCTACGTGGGCGCCTATATCGCCAAGACCTACGGCTTCAACTTCCTGACGATCGGCCTGATCATGACCGCCTTCGGCGTCCTGACCGTCATCGGCGGCCGCGTGAGCAGCAAGCTGGCGGCGAGGTTCGGCGCGCGCAACGTCCTGACCTTCGGCCTCGCGTCGGCCGCCGCAGCGGACCTCCTGATCTTCTTCTTCGGCGGCACGCTACCCCTACTGGTCCTGAGCGTCGCCCTGCTCGGCGCCGGCTTCATCTTCACGCACTCCACCCTGCTCACGCGCGCGACCGAATTCGCCCAGAAGGCGCGAGGTGCGGCCATGTCGCTCGTCGCCTTCTTCTTCATGGGCGGTGGTGGCATCGGAACGGCCCTGGGCGGTCGCATCGTTGCTGCATCGAGCCTCTCGACGCTGTACCTTGTCTACGGTATCGCGCTGATCGTCGCGCTGGCCCTGAGTTTCGTCCTGATCCGCGACCGCGTCGTCGAACCCGACGAGAACAAAGAAGAAATCGGAAATCTGTGATCGTGGTTTCATCCACGGGAGGATCGTCCATGGAAAAGGGAAAAGCCTTTGAACTCATCGTCAAGGAAATGGGTGAACTGCCTCGTCCGCTGGAGAACCTTGGAAAACTCGATGAGAATCTCCTGACGGGACATCTGGAGGCAAAACGAAACGCCTATGCAGGCACCTGTCTCGACTCGAAGACCAAGGCCCTCATCGCTCTGGTGGTCGGCATCGCACTGGACTCCCAGAGCTGCATCATGAACAACGTGAAGGCAGCGAAGAAGAACGGAGCTTCGACTGGGGAAATCATGGAAGCCTATGCCGTCGCGAAGTTCTCCAAGTCGTCTTCCTCGATTTCCGGTTTTGCCGCGGCAATGGAATGGCTGCTCGCGAACCACGAGGGATGAAGGACGACCGAATTCATGAGGAGCATGCCGCCATGGACGATGTCCGAAGCCTCCGGGTCTTCTCCTGGATCGCACCCGTCTACGGCCTCTTCTATCAGCGCCAGAAGCGCCACTACGAGTCGGTCCTGGACGCCGTCCTGCCGCAGATCGACCTCTCCCCTTACCGATCCGTCCTCGATGTCGGGTGCGGCACCGGAGCCCTGTGCGCAGTCCTGAGCCAGCGTGGCCACACGGTGACGGGCATCGATCCCGTCCGGAAGATGCTGGCCATCGCGGCAAGTCATACGCTCGAAAATCCAGTCGGTCTCGTCCGGGCTAGCGTACTTGAGAGACTTCCCTTCGACGACAAGAGTTTCGATGTCGTCATCGCCTCCTATGTGGCCCATGGTCTCAAAGAGGACGACAGAAAGGTCATGTATGCCGAGATGGACCGGATCGCACGGTATCTCGTTGTCTTCCATGATTACAACCACCGGAGAGCAATCATCACGGATCTCGTCGAATGGTTCGAAGGCGGTGACTATTTCAACTTTGTCAAGAAAGCCCGGCCCGAGATGAAAGCGCATTTTCGAGACGTGCGCGTCATAGACGTAAGTAAGCGGGCCGCCTGGTACATATGCGTTCCAAATGAATAATATATTTGACCTTCCCAGCGGTCTAGCACTTTGTTATCACTAATACTTTACCATCTTTGATGGAACGGGTATGCTATTCGTAGAAGAAGAGGTGGGTAGCATGCCAAAGTCGAAGAACCATGTCCGGCTACCGGCAGCCGACAGGAAATCGTTGCAGGAAATCGTCAACAAGGGCAGTTCGACGGCCAGGACGATCCTGCATGCCAATGTGCTGCTTGTAGCGGACGAGGGAAACGCGAAGGGCAGGATGAGCGAAGCGCAGATCGCCAGGCTGCTCCACGTGTCGAGACAGACGGTGCATTCCATCCGGCAGCAGTATTCCGAACAGGGTCTTGCCTTGGCCATCCACAGGAAGAAGCGGGAGACGCCGCCGGTACCGGCGAAGATCACCGGAGACGTGGAGGCGAGGATCATCGCCTTGAGCTGCAGCGAACCCCCGCAAGGCCGGGCAAGATGGACGTTGCGGCTTCTGGCGGACAAGGCGGTCGAACTGGAATACATCGAAAGCATCTCGTACGTCGCCGTAGGAAACGTCCTGAAAAAAACGAGCTCAAACCCCATCTGAAGAAATGCTGGATCATTCCTCCGCAACACAACGCCTCCTTCGTCGCCTGCATGGAAGACATCCTGGAACTGTACGAGCTGCCATACGACTCTGGGATCCCCGTCGTCTGCATGGACGAGAAACCCTACCAACTGCTGGGAGAGACCCGAGCGCCCATCCTGATGAAGCGAGGCCGACCGGAACGCCGTGACGACGAATACATCCGCAACGGCAGCTGCTGCATCTTCCTGTTCACGGAAGCCCTGTCCGGTTGGCGGCATGCGGAACCGCAGGAACACCGGACGCGGATCGACTGGGCGAATCAGGTCCGGTATCTTCTCGAAGTCGACTACCCGGAATGCAGTACGGTGAGACTGGTCCTGGACAACCTCAACACCCACTCGATTTCCTCCCTGTACGAGGCCTTTCCCCCGGATCTCGCCCGTAGCCTGGCAAGACGTCTGGAAATCCACTACACCCCCAAGCACGGCAACTGGCTGAACAAAAGGCTATCGACTCCATAGATTGCAGCTCTGTCTTTGAGGTTTATTGGGTTCTGACTGTTCAACTTCTTTCACCTCCTTAAAAAGAAAGAGCCCCTGATCGATCGATCAAGGGCTCGAGAATCTGTCATTATTTCGCTGAGTAAACCAGTCATAAACAAGTCCGTCGTCGATGGGACTTAGTTATGAGACCTTGAGTGCTGTTCTAAAAACGAAGAGCCGCTCAGCTGTAAGCTGAACGGCTCTTGCCCCTGGTGCGCCCGGCAGAGATCGAATCCACAACCTTCTGATCCGTAGTCAGACGCTCTATCCAGTTGAGCTACGGGCGCGCGTCTTGGGCATGGTGATTATAGTATCTTTCGCCGCTGCCTGTCAATGACGCGCAGGGCGATTCTCGAGGCCTTTCTCGCACGGGTCGCACGCTTTCACGATGCGGTCCGCTCGACCCTTCCATCTCGCGCGGCACGGACCGGCGAGCCCTGCGAAGAGCGGGGTGCGCGGGACCTCCGGACGGATCCGGAGGTCCCGCTTCCCTGCAGGCTGGAAAAGCCTACTTGACCTCGACGACGGCGCCGGCGTCCTTCAGTTTGGTCGCGATCGCGTTCGCGTCGTCCTTGCCGATGTTCTCCTTGACGGCCTTGGGCGCGGTGTCGACCAGGTCCTTGGCTTCCTTGAGGCCCAGACCGGTGAGTTCGCGGACGGCCTTGATGACGTTGATCTTGTTCGGGCCGGCTTCCTTGAGGATGACGGTGAACTCGGTCTGCTCCTCGACGACGGGAGCGGCGGCGGCGGACGCACCGGGAGCGGCGACGGCCACTGCGGAAGCGGACACGCCGAACTCGGTCTCGAGCGCCTTGACGAGCTCGTTGAGCTCCATCACGCTGAGGCCCTTGACTTCTTCGATGAATTTCGCGATCTTATCGCTGGCCATGGTCATTTCCTCCATTCATTCCGGACGTCCGGACGGACGTCCTGTTCTTCTCGATTCCTTCGGACAGAGGTCGAAAGGTTCAGGCTTCGGCCGCGGGAGCGGCTTCGGCGGCAGGCGCGGTCTCGGCCACGGGTGCGGCTTCGACGGCGGGTGCGGCTTCCGGTGCGGCTTCGGCCGTGTCTGCGGTCTCCGTCTTCGGGGCGCCGTTCTTCTCGGCGATGGCGGCGAGCAGCATGGCGAGCTTGGTGATGGGCGAGTTGAGGGTGACGACGACCTGGGCGTAGAGCACTTGTCTGGGCGGAATGGCAGCGAGCATCTTGACCGTGTCGAGATCGACCGTTCTGCCTTCCAGGACTCCGCCGCGGATCTTGTACTTGTCGACCTTGTCCGCGAATTCCTTCAGGACCTTCGCGGGGGCGACTTCGTCCGTGGTGCTGTAGGCGATTGCGGTCGGCCCGACGAGCAGCGTCTCGAGGCCCTTGATCCCCGCGTTCTTCGCGGCGATCGTGGCGAGCGTGTTCTTGACCACCTTGTACGTGACGCCCGCCTTGCGCAGGTCGTTGCGGAGCTTGGTGTCCTGTTCCACGGTGAGGCCGCGGTAGTCGGCGATCACCAGGGACTTGGCGCTCTTCATCTCGGAGACGAGACCGTCGACGACGGTCTGCTTGGCTTCCAGGATCTTCTTTGCCGGCATTGTTTGTTCCTCCTTCTCTTCAAGAATATGAATACCCCTCGTGCCGAAGAGCCCGAGGGGTACGCGGAAGGTCTCGAGGACCGGTTGCCCGGTACGGGAGACCGCCTTTCGCCTCGGCTGGACGTCCGATCGTTTGCGCCTTGCGGCTCCAGCTGTCTTCGGGTCGGCGGCGATTCACTTGTGGGACGGGGCGGGTCTGGCTTCCGGGGACGTCCGCTACATCAGGCGAGCGGGGTTGATCCGGATGCCGGGGCCCATGGTGCTGGTCAGGACGACGCTCTTCAGGTACTGGCCCTTGGACGCGGAAGGCTTCGCCTTCACGATCGCATCCATGAGCGTGGTGAAGTTCTCCATCAGCTTGTCTTGTCCGAACGACACCTTGCCGATCGGGCAGTGGATGATGTTGGTCTTGTCGAGTCGGTACTCGATCTTGCCGGCCTTGCTCTCGTTGATCGCCTTCGCAACGTCCATGGTGACCGTGCCGGCCTTCGGGTTCGGCATCAGGCCCTTCGGGCCGAGCACCTTGCCGAGGCGTCCGACGACGCCCATCATGTCCGGGGTCGCGACGACGACGTCGAATTCGAACCAGTTCTCGCCCGTGATCTTCGCGACCAGGTCCTCGGCTCCGACGTAGTCGGCACCGGCGGCCCTGGCCTCGTCGGCCTTGGGTCCCTTGGCGAACACCAGGACGCGGACCGTGCGGCCCGTGCCGTGGGGCAGGACGACGGCGCCGCGGACCTGCTGGTCTGCGTGGCGCGAATCGACGCCCAGACGAACATGCAGCTCGACGGTCTCGTCGAACTTGGCGTATGAGGTCTTCTGGACGAGTTCAACGGCCTGCGGGACGTCGTTCAGGACGGCGCGGTCGAAGAGCTTGGCCGAGGCGGCATACTTCTTGCCTCTTTTCATGAAACTCCCTCCTCCCGCGTCAATCGACGACGACGATGCCCATGCTGCGGGCCGTACCGGCGACCATGCTTGCACAGGCCTCCAGACTCGCGGCATTCGTGTCGACCATCTTCAGCTCGGCGATCTTCATCACCTCGGCCTTGGTTATGGTCGCCACCTTTTCCTTGTTCGGCTTGCCCGATCCGCTTTCGATCTTGCAGGCCTTCTTGAGCAGCACCGGCACCGGAGGAGTCTTCGTGATGAACGTATACGACCTGTCGCTGAAGACAGTGATGACGACGGGAATGATGAGCCCGACGTCCTTCGCGGTACGTTCATTGAATTCCTTGACGAACATGGCGATGTTGACGCCATGCTGGCCAAGAGCTGGTCCTACCGGTGGAGCCGGCGTGGCCTTGCCCGCAGGTATCTGAAGCTTCACATACGCTACGACTTTCTTTGCCATGCTTTCCACCTCCCATGCATATTGCGCTCGCGCGCCTTATCGTTTCGCCCCTCGCGGGGCGCGACAAGCTCCGTGGTCCGCGGATCAGATCCGCATGATCTGGGTCAGTTCCAGTTCGACGGGCGTCTCGCGTCCGAACATCGAGACCAGCACGCGCACCTTCTTCTTCTCGAGGTTGATCTCCTCGACGGTGCCGATGAAGCTCTCGAGGGGTCCGGCGATCACCTTGACGCTGTCCCCGGTCGTGTAGTCCACGACGGGTTCCCAGCCGGTCTCGACGCCCATCAGGGCCAGTTCCTCGTCGGTCAGCGGGACCGGCTTGGAGCTCGGGCCGACGAATCCGGTCACGCCGCGGGTGTTGCGGACGATGTACCACATCTCGTCGGTCAGGATCATCTTGACGAGCACGTAGCCCGGGAAGATCTTGCGCAGGACGGTCTTCTTCTTGCCGTCCTTGATCTCGACCTGCTCCTCCATCGGGACCTCGATCTCCTGGATGAATTCCTGGATCCCGCGGTTCTCGACGACGCGCTCGAGGGTCGCCTTGACCTTGTTCTCGTATCCCGAATAGGTATGAATCACATACCAGCGGGCTTCGTTCTCGATCGGTTCCATCATCTCGCCTCTATTCCGCTGCCGGTCAGGCCGCAGGCGTGAGGGTGACCGTCACGCTGGGTGCGGCTGTGGGCGTGAGGGTGGATGTGACGGCAGGAGCCGTGGTGGGGGTAGCGGTGGCCGTGTTGGACTTGAAGAAGCCGACGGACTCGAGGACCAACGACAGAATCCCGTCGACGACCCAGATCACGATGCCGAAGACGAGGCAGATCGCGACGACGGTCATCGTGCTCGAGACGAGCTTGCGACGATCGGGCCAGATCACCTTCTTGAGCTCGGAACGGATATCGAGGAAGGTCTTGCCGATCTTCAGTCCGAGCTTCTTCACCGCACCGATGAAACCCTTCTGCTGCGTGTTGTCCGCCATGTCAATCCACCTTCATGCGTACGCCGCCGCTCAGGGTCACTTGGTTTCCTTGTGGTTGGTGTGCTTGCGGCAGAACCGGCAGTACTTCTTCATCTCGAGACGTTCCGGGTCGTTCTTCTTGTTCTTCATGGAATTGTAATTGCGCTGCTTGCAGACCTCGCACGCCAGCGTGATCTTGTCCCTCGCACCTGCCTTGGCCATTTCCATTCCCTCCGCTGTACGTGCCGGCATTCACCCGCACAAAAAATAAGCGCTTCGGTGATAAAGCATGGAGATTCTACTATACGAACCGCGGTGTTGTCAAACCAGCGGCGCCAAGCTCGTACGGAGAGTCGGGAGACGTACGATGACCGCTCTGCGGGCATCCTACAGCAGCAGCAGCAGGGGGTTCGTGCGGTACAGGAAGCCGACGACCGGCGAGCCCGCGACGAGCTTCGCGGCGTCCGGGAACCAGCCGGCCGCCATCGCGACCAGTCCCAGCACGACGAACACGGTGACCAGCCCCTCGATGAGACCGAGCACGGCGCCGGCGAAATGGTTCGCGCCCTCCAGCGCCTTGATGCGGTGGAGGCCTGCCTCGATGGCCTCGGTCGCGATCCAGAGCAGGATCATGGCGGCGACGAACAGGACGAGGCCCACGACGGCCGTCAGGGCGTACAGGAAGAGCGTGGCCGCGAGGGGATCGGCCATGGAGGACAGCGACGCGTTCGGGTCGGGGACGCCGACGAGCACCAGGGACTGGAGGCGGTCCGGCAGACCGAGCGAGGCGACCGCGTGCTGCACGGTCTGGGCGCCCGACGCGCCGACGTGCTGGAGCAGGAAGTCGCGGACCGCGGCGCGGGGAGCGTCGAACAGCGGGAGGTGCTGGAGCGCGGCGGCGATCGGCGGGGCGAGGAACAGGAAGATCAGGAAGGAGACCACCATCGAGGCGAGGCGGTAGAGCATCCGCACGAGGCCGCGGAAGGCGCCGACCAGCGTGGAGAGGCCCAGGAAGGCGAGCAGGACGATGTCGGGGATGCTCATGGCGGATTCCCCTCCTCCAGGATGCTGCGGGGATTGAAGACGAACAGGCGCTCCGCGACGGCCGCCCCGCATCGGGCTGCGACGAGGCCGAAGGCCTTCTTCAGGACGGGGGGGCGAAGATCCGGGCTATGCGTGTCGGATGCGACGGCGAAAACGCAGTCCTCGGCGAGCAGGCGCAGGGCGGTGGCGTGGCGTCGACGCTGGCCCCCGCGCTTGTCGGGCGGAAGCGTCTCGGGCGGCAGGAAGGCGCCGGCGTTGACCTGGAGGCGCAGGCGGTCCTGCGACACCCAGTCGCACAGCGTCGCGGTCTCGGCGGAAGAAAGGTCCATGCGTTCCGGGTGCGCGAGCACGGGCGTCAGGCCCGCGAGCTGGATGTGGAAGAGCATGCGGTCGATGGCGCCGAGGCTGCCCGACAGGTTCACGGGCGTTTCGACGAGCAGGTGGCGGGAACCGGCGAGGCAGCTCACCGCGGCGAATTGCTCCAGGAACCGCGGGAAGCCGGAGGACAACAGCAGTTCGGCGCCGGCGTGCAGGCGGATACCGGGGAAGCGCGAGGCGGCGTGGCGGCGCAGGAGGTCCAGCGCGTCGTCGCGGCGGTCCAGGTAGATGCGGCAGGCGTAGGAGGTCGCGTCGGGGTCCCCCGGCGGTGGCAGGTGCGGCGTGCAGACGACGTCGGTGACGCCCTGCTCCTGGTAGAGCCCGAGCAGCGCGAGCGACGCCTCGAGGTCGGCGGCGCCGTCGTCGAGGCCGGGCAGGAGGTGCGAGTGGATGTCGACCATGGGAGGTCCCTCCACGGGAAGGTCAGGCGTCCGAGTGGTCGTTCTCCTGGCCGACACGCAGCCCCTGGGGCTCGCGTACGGTCGGGACGGCGTCGGCGACGGAGCCGCCGCGCTTCCCGCGGACGCGGCGCTTGTGGCGCTGCGGCGTCTGCGACTGGCCGTAGTAGCTGTTGTAGTAGTACTGGTAGTAGTACGCCTCGTTCTCGCGGGTGATGCCGTTCACGACGACGCCGAGGACGTTGGCCTTGACCTGGTCGAGCTGCTCGCGGCAGCGCTTGAGCAGACGGCGGTCGACCTTGCCGGAGCGCACGACGAGGACGACGCCGTCCACCTTCGTGGACAGGATCGCCGCATCGGTGACGATCGTGGCCGGGGGCGCATCGAAGATCACGTGGTCGAACAGCGGGACCACCCTCTGGAGGAACGCCGTCATCGCGGCCGTCATCAGGAGTTCCGCGGGGTTCGGCGGAATCGGACCGGAGGGCAGCACGCTGAGGCCGGGGACGGCCGTCGCGTGGGCGAACTCGAGGGGGTCGCCCTTCTTCAGGAGGGACGTCGTGATGCCGTGGCGGTTGTCGAGCCCGAAGATGCGGTGCAGCGTGGGCCGGCGGAAGTCGGCGTCGACGAGAAGGACCTTGCGGCCCAGCTGCGCGAAGGCGACGGCGAGGTTCGAGGAGACCGTCGACTTCCCTTCCCCTTTCATGGAACTGGTGATGAGGAGGGTCTTGATCGACTGGTCCACGCCGGAGAACTCGATGTTGGTGCGGGCGACGCGGAAGGCCTCGGCCACGGGCGAGAGCGGGTTGGAGAGGGTCTGGAGCGTCCTGTTGTCGATCATCGCGCGCCTATCCTTCCGTCTCGAATTCGGGCACGACGCCGAGCAGCGTCTTCCCCGTGATCGTCTCGATCTCCTCGATCGTCTTGACCGTGCCGTCCAGGAAATCGATCAGGAAGGCGAGGCCGACGCCGGCGGCGAGGCCGACGATCAGGGCGATCAGCATGTTCATCGGCTTGTTGGGCGACGAGGGCGACGACGGGACCAGCGCGGTGTCGATCACCTGCACGTTCTCGGCGCCCATCTTCTCCACGACGACCTTCTGGAAGGCGGTCGCGACGGAGTTCGCGACGTTGGCGGCGAACACGGGGTCGGTGTCGGTCACGGTGATCAGCAGAAGGCGGGTGTTGCTCTTGGTCGTCACGTCGATCTTGGAGGTCAGCGCGGCGGTGTCGGTCGGGCCGAGCCCGTTCGCCTCGGCGACCAGGGAGGTCACGGCGCGGCTCTTGCAAAGCTCGCGGTAGTCGCTGACCAGGTTCTGGTTGATCAGCAGGTCGTTGTAGGTCATCGTCGATCCGGTCGAGTCGGTGCTCTGGTTCTGCCAGACGAACAGCACGGTGTTGGCCGTGTACTGTGGCCGAGCGAGGAAGAAGGTGTATGCGCCGGCGGCCCCGAGGGCGACCACGACGGCCAGGACGACGACGAGCGCTCTCCGCTTGAGGAGCAGAAGGTAGGTCAGTAGGTTGACATTGCCTTCCATCGGTTTCCTCCTTGTCTGGAATGGGGACACCAGAGGATTATGAAGGAATCGGGCCCATGTTACAAGGTCACGCGGCGGTCGATTCCACGATCGGCTCCGGCGTCGGCGAGAGGCCGGGGGTGTTCTCCGGCGAAATCTCCGGCGAAATCTCCGGCGAAATCTCCGGGCTGGGCTCCGGCGTCGGTTGCGGCGTCGACGTCGGGGCGGCGGACGGAGTCGGCTCGGGCGAGAGCGTCGGCGTCGGGGACACCCGGATCGGCGCATAGGTCACGAACGGGAACGTCTGCTCCCAGATGAACTCCTGGATCTTCGGGATCATGCTGTTGCGGGAAGGGACCATGAACCAGCCGCCCTCTCCGTGGATCATGTAGTCGCCGTCGGTCGGGAGGTGCATCTCCTTGACGCCGTTCGGCAGTAGCGGCAGGACCTCCATCGAGAGCCAGGTGATCTCGCTCGCCGTGAGGTTGGTCGTCACGCAGGAGAGGCCCTTGCGGAGGATGTTCGTCTTGGTCACCAGGTCGGAGGCCGAGAACTGGGCCATCATGGCCTTCAGCACGTCGCGCTGCCGCTGCGTGCGCTCGAAGTCGCTGTCGAGCTTGCGCACGCGGGCGTAGCTGACGGCCTGGCGCCCGACGAGCCGCTGCAGGCCGCCCTTCGTGAGCAGGGGCACGGCCGCGGAGTCCGGGAAGATCGTCTCGTTCTCCTCGCGGATTCCCTTGTTGACATAAGGGATCTCCGCATCCTTCACGTCGATCTCGACACCGCCCATGGCGTCGATCAGGTTCTCGGCGCTCTGGAAATCGACGACCGCGTAGTCCTGGATGTCGAGCCCGAAGTTCTCGTTCACGGTGCGGACCGCGAGTTCCGCGCCTCCGACGCTGTAGGCCTTCTTGATCTTGTCGCCGCCGTAGCCCGGAATCGGGACGTAGAGATCGCGCAGGATCGACAGCAGCTTGACCGAACCATGCAGCCGGTCGACCGTGAGCACCATGAGAATATCCGAATCGCCCCGCGACGTCGCCGGGTCGCGGCTGTCGGTCCCGATCAGGAGGATATTGAGGATCCGGTCGTTGTGGGGCGCCTCGCGGGTTGGGCCGAGCGAGGAGGCTCCGGACGCGCCGAGCGGCTCGGTGACCAGGCCGGAGAATACGTAGGACCAGAGGCCGTATGCGAGGACGGCGAGCACGGACAAGACCGCCATGGAGACTGCAAACGTTTTCAAGAGAAGACGCCTTCTGGACATGGCTCGTATCATACCACCGTTCCGTTCGGTTGGCACGCGTCCCGCGCCTCCGCCCGGCGCTGCCAGGCGAGCAGGAAGAGGGTCAGTCCGCCCGCCGCGGCGGCGAGCAGGCCCGTCGGCACCCAGATGGCCGTGATGCTCCCGCGCAGGGAAGCATAGGCTCCGGCCAGCGCCGGTCCGGCCGCGAAGCCGATGCGCCGAATGATCGGGAAGATCGCGTTGAAGCGCCCGCGGTGCGACGCCGGCGTGTGTCCGGCGAGGTAGACGTTCGTGCTCGGCGAGACCAGGATCTCCCCGAGGGTCCAGACCAGCGCGGCGGCCAGATAGAGCGGCTCGGTGCGGACGCCGACCC
>Ga0118677_10007869_pt1 | contig 17400 bp, 9 predicted proteins | sample AliMusrvi5mmetaG_FD_86154 | JGI IMG/M metagenome (GOLD analysis project Ga0118677, IMG submission 86154) | reverse complement strand
GCTGAAGTCACCGATGCCGATGGTGATCGACGCCAGCAAGCAACCGGTGCGCCTGGCCCAGAAGGACGAGGTGCCGAAAACCCAGAACTCCACCGAGGGCCGCGACATTCCCGGCCGGTTGCGCAATTACGAAAAGCCGGTGCTGCAGGACAATCCGGGCGCGGTGATCGCGCCGCCGCCCGAAGCCTTCCCCAGCGAAAGCTGGATTCCGGTGGCGGACCGCTGGCGCATCGTGGACGCGCTGGGCGTGGGCGGGCAGTGGTGGGACCCCTACAACCAGAACGTCATCAAGGGTGACCGCCCGATCCTGGGCACCGACGATTGGTTCCTGGACCTGACCGGCGTGTCCGACAGCGTGGCGGAGCTGCGCTCCTTCCCCACCCCGGTCAGCATCCAGACCACCCAGCGCCCGGGCAGCCTGGACGTGTTCGGCCAGGCGGACTCCAGCCTTTATGTCCAGACCTTCATCGCCGGCGCCGATATCTACAAAGGCTCCACCGCCTACAAGCCGCCGGAAATCGAATTCCGCTTCGCCGTGGCGATGAACGTCAACTACGCCATGGTGTCGGAGCGGCGCGTGCTGTCGGTGGATCCGGCCCAGCCGACCCATCGTCTCGACGGGCTGGTGGGCCTGCAGGAAGCCTTCCTGGATTACCACATCCGCAATGTGGACGACCGCTACGACTTCGACTCCATCCGGGTCGGCATCCAGCCCTTCACCTCCGACTTCCGTGGTTTCCTGTTCCAGGACAACCAGTTGGGGGTGCGCCTGTTCGGCGACCGCGACAACAACCGCTACCAGTACAATCTGGGTTTCTTCGCGCGGCTGGAGAAGGACACCAATTCGGGCCTGAACGACATCACCCAGATGGTCCGGAACGACTATGTCGCCGTAGCTAACGTGTATGCCCAGGACCTGCCGGTGCCCGGATTCACCTCCGAAGCGACGGTCATCTACAACATGAACCGCGAAGCCAACGACGTTCACACCGATTTCAACGGCTTTCCCTCCCGTCCCGCGCTTTTGGGAGACATCCGCGGCCGCGACTATGACGCCGTGTACCTGGGCTATTCCGGCGACGGTCATTGGGGCGACATCAACCTGACCGTCACGGGCTATGGCGTGTTCGGTCAGGATCGCAACAACTTCTTCACCGGCCGCTCGGCGGACATTTCCGGCTATTTCCTGGCGGCCGAACCGTCGATGGATTTCGACTGGATCCGGGTGCGGCTGTCGGCGCTCTATGCCTCGGGCGATGACAATCCCTATGACGACAAGGAAGGCGGCTTCGACGCCATCTTCGAGAATCCGCAATTCGCCGGTTCCGACACCAGCTATTATATCCGCCAGTCAATTCCGTTTGCCGGCGGCGGCCGCGCCATCTTCCTCAACAGCCGCAACGGCATCCTGAACGACCTGCGGTCATCCAAGGAAGAAGGACAGTCCAACTTCAACAATCCGGGCACCATCCTGCTGGGCGCGGGCGCGGACTTCGACATCCTGCCGGAGCTGCGGGCCGCGGTGAACGTCAATCACCTGTGGTTCAGCGATACGACCGTGGTGTCGGCCCTGCGCCAGGAAGGCACCATCTCGCAGGACCTGGGCTGGGATACCTCGCTGGCGCTGACCTATCGTCCCTGGCAGACCCAGAACATCGTGTTCCGGGCGTCAGGCGCGGTGCTGTCGCCGGGGCCGGGTTTTGGCGACCTGTTCACCAACTCCAGCCATGACGGCCAGTATTACTCGATGCTGTTCAACGTAATTCTTACCTTCTAAGGGCGCATGGCGGCGGGCTGGCACAAGAAGGCACTGTTGCTGGCGGCTTTGGCCCTGCTGGCGGGCGCCGCCACGACCCGTCTGCTGGCCGGCGATGAAGATGTCGCGGTCGAGCGCCATTACACCAAGACGCCGGACGCTCCGCGCGGCCAGACCCAGGCCGAAGCCGACGCCAAGAGTGCGGGTTGCATTTCCTGTCACAGCGCTTCGGATGCGCCGTCGATGCATGACAACCAGGCAGTGCTGCTGGGCTGCGCCGACTGCCATGGCGGCAACGCGGCGGTGAAGGTGGAAGCAAGCCTTTCGAAAACCGATCCGCAATATGCGGTGCTGCGGGACCAGGCGCATGTGCTGCCGCGCTATCCGCAGAACTGGAAATATCCCAGCTCCGCGAACCCGAAGGAAAGCTACACCCTGCTGAACCGCGAGGCGCCCGAATATGTGCGCTTCGTCAATCCGTCGGACTACCGGGTGGCGCGCGAATCCTGCGGCGCCTGCCACATGGACGAGATCACGGCGGCGGAACGCTCGCTGATGTCCACCGGCGCGATGTTCTTCGAAGGCGCTTCCTACAATAACGGCATCGTGCCGATGAAGGGCGGCTTTGATAACGTCTATGGCGACGCGCTCAAAGGCGTGGGCATCGGTGAGGCCTATACCCGCGACGGCGAGCCCGCCAAGATCGTGTCGCCTGGCGCCCCGCCTGGCACCGTCACGCCCGAACAGCAGAAGCGCGGCGCGCTGGCGGCACTGATCCCGCTGCCGACCTGGCAGGTAATGCCGCCCGGCGACATCTTCCGCGTTTTCGAACGCGGCGGCCGCAACATCGGCACGGAATTTCCCGAAATCGGATTACCCGATCCCACCGGCTCGATCCAGAAGCTGGAAGAGCCGGGCCGTCCTGACATCAAGCAGTCCAATCGCGGCATGGGCACGGGCCTGCGCGTCGCCATTCCCGTGCTCAACATCCACAAGACGCGCCTGAATGATCCTTTCATGTGGTTCATGGGCACCAACGACCAGCCGGGCGATTACCGCCAGTCGGGCTGCGCCGGCTGCCATGTCATCTATGCCAACAGCCGTGAGCCGCGCGAAAGCTCGGTCTATGCCAAGTTCGGCCGCGACGGCCAAAGCCAGACGGTGGACCCCACCATCAACAAGGAGGAATCGGGCCATCCCCTGAAGCACCAGTTCACCCGCGCGATCCCGACCGCCCAGTGCATGAACTGCCACATGCACCAGCCCAACATGTTCCTGAACACCTACCTTGGTTACACCATGTGGGATTATGAGGCCGATGCGCCGTCGATGTGGCCCAAGGAGCAGAAATATCCGACGTCGGAAGAGATGCGCAAAGTCCTGGACCGCAATCCCGAAGGCGCCGCCCCGCGCGGCAAGTGGGCCGACGTGGATTTCCTGCGCAATGTCTATGACCTGAATTCCAAGCTTAAGGACACCCAGTTCGCCGACTATCACGGCCATGGCTGGAACTTCCGCGCCATCTACAAGCGCGACCGCGACGGCAACCTGCTGGACAAGGACGGCAAGGTCGTCGCCAACGACGATCCGGAGAAGTGGCGCAAGAAGGGCGTGGGCAAGTTCGCCCCCGTGGGCGTCAATCCCGGCAAGGCCGTGCACATGATGGACATTCATGCCGAGAAGGGCATGCAATGCTCGGATTGCCATTTCGCCCAGGACAGCCATGGCAGCGGCTTGATCATGGGTGAGGTAGCGAACGCCGTTGAAATCGGCTGCAAGGATTGCCACGGCACGGTGTCGGCGTTCCCGACCCTGAAGACCTCGGGCCCCGCCGCGCCGCCGGGCGGCACCGATCTTTTGCAGCTGCGCAACCAGGATGGCAACCGCCGCTTCCAGTGGACCGAAGAGGACGGGCGCCGTGTGCTGTACCAGATCTCGTCGCTGGACCCGTCGCTGAAGTGGAAAGTCTCGCTGGTCAAGGACACGGTCGATCCGCTCAGCCCGAACTACAATGAGAAGGAAGCCCGCGCCAAGCTGATGGCCCGAACCGCCGACAATGGCAAGCAGATGGCATGGGGCCCGGGTGTTGCGCCGGGCAATCTGGCGCACAAGGACAGCGAGATGGCTTGTTTCACCTGCCACACCTCCTGGACGACATCCTGCGGCGGCTGCCATTTGCCGATCGAGGCCAACTGGAAGACCGACAGCCACAAATATGAAGGCCAGACGGCGCGCAACTACGCCACCTACAACCCGCAGGTGGCGCGTGACGACATGTTCCAGCTGGGTATCCATTCCACTATCAAGGGCAACGAGATCGCGCCGGTGCGTTCCAGTTCGGCGCTGGTGCTAAGCTCCACCAACATCAACCGCGATCGCATCTATGTGCAGCAGCCGCCCATCGCGGCATCCGGCTTCTCCAGCCAGGCCTTTGCGCCGCATTTCCCGCACACGGTGCGCACCACCGAAACCAAGACCTGCAGCGACTGCCATGTCTCGGCGGCCAATGACAACAATGCGATCATGGCCCAGCTGATGCTGCTGGGCACCAATTTCGTGAATTTCGTGGGCCTGAATGTCTATACGGGCCTGGAAGCCGGTATCGAGGCGGTGCGCGTCACCGAATGGAACGAGCCGCAGGCGGTGTTCGGTTCGTATCTGCAGAAATACGCCTATCCCGACTATTACAAGGAACATGTCGAGCGCAACAAGCGCGAGCTGGTGGACTGGCGCCGTGGCGACATCTTCGGCAAGGGCGACACCAATGTCGAAGACATCTTCAACGTGACCCATTCCACGCCTGATGCGGTGCGCTGCCTGCAGCTGCGCGGCGAATATCTCTATACCGCGCAGGGCGCCGGCGGCTTCCAGGTGCTGGACGTGGCCAGTGTCGCCAACAAGGATATTTCCCAGAAGGTGATCACCGCGCCCTTCTCACCGCTGGGCCAGCGGGTGCGGGTGCCCTCGAAGAATGCCACCTGCATGGCGTTGCCCACCGGCCAGTCCATCGCGCCGGAACGCAACACCGCGCAGATGCGCAAGCTGAACCAGGAACAGGCGTTCCACCCGATCTACAATTACGCCTTCATCACCGACGCTGAAGAAGGCCTGATCCTGGTGGACATCAACACCTTCAACGATCGCGATCCGCGCAACAACAGCATCCACCGCGCCTTGACCTGGAATCCGGATGGGGTGCTGAACGGTGCGCGCCACATCACCCTGGGCGGCTATTATGCCTATATCGCCACACCGCGCGGGCTGGTGGTGGTGGACCTGAACGATCCGATGAAGCCGCGCGTGGCCGCACAGGTTGCGCTGCCTGACATGCGCGCCTCGGCACTGCAGTTCCGCTATCTCTTTGTCACCGATGCTCGGGGCCTGGAAGTGCTGGACGTCACCAAGATGGACAAGCCCAGGCCTATCGACGGCGCCCGCTTCCTGCTGGACGATGCCCGCCGTGTCTATGTCGCGCGCACCTATGCCTATGTCGCCGCCGGCAAGGACGGTCTGGTGATCGTGGACGTGAAGAATCCGGAAAAGCCCAAGCCCTATTGGAGCAAGCCGTTCGAGAATGCCGATACCCAGGACGTGATCGTGGGCTCGACCAATGCGTCGCTGTTCGCCTATGTCGCCGACGGCAAGAATGGCGTGAAGGTGCTGCAGCTCACCAGCCCGGAAAGCCAGCCCAACTTCTACGGCTTCTCCCCGCCGCCCAAGCCGGAAGTAATCGCCTGGGCGAAGACGCCGACGCCGGCACTGGCCCTGTCCAAGGGCCTGGACCGCGACCGCGCCGTGGACGAGACCGGCAACCAGATCGCCATCTTCGGGCGGCTGGGTTCGCGCCCATTCCACCGCGACGAGATGGAAAAGTTCTTCGTGGACTGGAAGAGCCAGCAATACCGGGTCAGCGATGAACCGGTGAAGGCGGATTTTGTGGGATTGCCGGATGCGCGGAAGGCCCCGGTGCAGGCCGATGACCAGAACAACAAGTCCGCACCCCCGCGCCGCGACGTCAGCGTCCGCCCCAAGAAGATGGCGCGGAACTGACTTTAGTTTTCTTGGTTAGGCCCGCTTGGCCTCGTCCTTGATGAAGGGCACTTCGTAGGTCACCGCCGCGGGGAAATCGCCGGCCGGGCAGGCATGCATCACCAGTTCGCCCTTGTCCCACACCAGCAGCATGAAGCCGGGCGCGCGTTCGGTCAGCAGTTCGCGGTGGTCGGGCACGCGAAGATCGATCGGGCTGAGATCCAGCGCCAGCTGGATGGAGGTGGCGGTGGAAACCTGCACCAGGTGACCGGCAAAGACGCCGCTGAAGGCGCGGTGCATGTGGCCGCAGATGATGCCCTTGATCTGGTTCTGGCCGCGAATGACGTTCGCCAGCCGCACTTTCCACGGCGCGTCCGCGGCTTCGTCCATCCACACGATGCCGCTGGCGATCGGCGGGTGATGCAGGGCCAGCAGGGTGGGGGTGTTGGGCGCCTCGGCCAGGGTGCGCTTCAGCCAGGCGGCGCGCTTCTCGCAGAAGCCGCCATGCTCCTTGCCCTCCAGCGTGTCGCACATGACGACGCGCAGGTCGCCCAGCATGAAGGCGTACTGGATGAAGCCATTCTCATCGGTCGGCGTGGCGGGGAAGGCGGCGCGGAAGGTGGGCCGGGCATTGTGATTGCCGATGCCGTAAAAGATCGGGATCTCGCAGCCGGCCAGGATCTGCTTGAGTTCGTCATATTCATCGGCTTGGCCCATATCGACCAGGTCGCCCGTGGCCAGGATGGCGGCCGGGCGGGGCTTCATCGCATAGATGGACTTGAGCACGATCCGCAGCCGGGCGGCATTGCGCTCCCGGTCCTTCGGCTGGCTGCCGTTGGTGATGTGCAGGTCGGTGATCTGGGCGATCGTCAGCACTTATTCAGTATCCCTCAGGCCCGGTGTCGTCCCTAACCCATTGAAATGACAACAAATCATCACCCTGGGCGCAAGGGGGAGCAAGGAGAATACGCAGGATCAGTGTGTCCGGATCAAGGCATTTTGCGCCAGTTCCCGGCGCCGGGGCGAGGCAGGCAGCCCCGGATTGTGGAAACCGTGGCATTCGGCGCAATCGGCACCAGCCGCCATGGGTGTTTCGGCCTTGGTCTTGCCGTGGCAGGTGTCGCATTCGGCGATCTTGGGCAGCATCACGTCCGAGGACAGTTTGGAACTTTCGGCCTTGTGGCAGGACTTGCAGGTGTCGGCGCCGGCCGCGTCCTTATGATGCTCGGGCACATTGTGGTTGAAGTCACCCCAGGGCAGGTAGCGGCTGGTCACCCGCACAGGCTGGATGCTGTATTCCAGCGAGCCCGCCACGGCCGGCTTGAAGAAGGTGTGACAGGTGGTGCAGGTGCCGCCCCGCTCGAAGGCGTTGCGCACGCTGTCGGCGACATAATCGACAGGGCGTCCGGCGCGGGGCGTGGCGCCACGCAGCCCGGGGCGTCCGATAAAGAGTTCAGGTCCGGCCGAGAAATTGGGCTGATTGGCATAATAAAGTTTCAGCTGGGCCACGACCTCGCCGGGATGGCCATGCTTCAGTTGCTGGTCCACGCCGTTCCTGCGCGCGAAGGTCAGCGAATGGCAGGTGCCGCAATCCCTTGGCATGTCGATCTTGACGAAGCCGCCATCGGGCGAAGGCTTGTGGCAGTTGGCGCAGGTCAGCGGCGCGCCATAGCCCGCCGCCTTGCCCAGTTCCACCGCCTGGCGCGCCACGCCGCCGGAGGCCAGCAGATGCACGTCATGGCCGAATGTCAGGCCGTCATTTTCCTTCAGGCCCGGCGACAGAGGGGTCTTCATCAGCACCGGCTTGTCGCCCTTGAAGCCTGTGGTGATGAGGGGGCGGAAATCGGGATGATGGCCCCAGTCGGTCACGTCAGGCACGGTGGTGGGCGTACCGGCGTCGGCCAGGCGCTGCGCCATGCCGGTATGGCAATCCTTGCAGTCGTTGCGGCGGATCTGGTCGGGCGTGACGGGAGCGGGCGCGTCGCCGGCCGCCGGCTTGCCGTTGCCGACATGCTCGGTATGGCAGCTGGCGCAGCGGTTGCTGGGATGGGAGAAAGTGTTGGCGACCCATGTGTTGATGCGCCGCGCCATGTTGGGATCTGGCGGAGCCGCGGTCATCAGCCTGTCACGCGGGGCATGGTCGCCGGCGGGATCGGGCGGGAAGGGGCTGCCCAGATCGCGGGTGCGGGTTTGCACATGCGCAGCCTCCAGCTTGGCCAGTCCCGCCTGGTGGCATGACAGGCAGGCATTGTCCTTCACCGAGACAAAGGCCTGCTGGTGGCAGGCTTCGCAATTCTTTTCCAGGAAGTGATGACCCGGCGACAGCGGGCCGCTGGACCATTGATGTTGGGCGGCGCCCGCGATGGTGCGGTGCTGGTTGTGATCGATCACGAACACGCCGATGGGGAAGGCCATGCAGGCCAGCAGGATAAAGATGCCGGTGATCCAGGCCAGCTGGCGCTGGCCGAACAGGGCATATTTCAGAGAGAAGGCGCGTTTCTGGTCGTCGCCGGCGGCGGTTGCGGCGGTGTTTTCTCGCGCCGTGGCCAGCACCAGCACGGCGCCATTCTCGCCCGCCGAAAGGGTGAGCACATGACTGCCAAAGCCCAGCACTGGCGATTCCGCCAAGGCCAGGCTGGCGCTGTGGACGAACTTGCCGTTTGCCTCGAAGTTCTCGTCGCCCAGGGATTCGACGGTAACGCGGCCCGGGCCGCTTTGCTTCAGAACCGCATGGCGCAAGCTGACAGTCAGGTCGGTGAGCTGGATATCACAGTCGCTGCCGCGGCCGATCACCGGTTCGGCTGACGCCAGCGGCTTTTCGCGCACGATGTCGGGCGCACCGACACGCTTGCTGATCTGGCGCAGGATAAAGCTCATCGCCTCACCAGAAGAAAAAGACGCTGATGATGTGCGCGGTGAGCGCGGCAATCAGCGCAAGCGTGGTGGGAATATGGATGAACAGCCAGACTTCCAGCAGGCTGCGCAGGCGAATATGGCGGCGGGCCTTGGCCAGGGTGGCGTTCTTTTCTTCCAGCAGGCTCAGCACCTGGTCCAGCGCCACGGCCTGCGGCCCGTCGGACATCCGCAGCCGCGCGCCATGCAGCACACGCTGGGCATTGGCAGTGGCGCAGTTGCCATGGCTGTTGGTCAATCGCTGCCAGACATTGCCGCCGATGCGGGTGCGGCGCACGGCGCGGATCACCAGCGCTGCCTGTTCCTGGTTCAGCGGGCGGGCGACTTCCAGCAACCGCCCGTCCAGCGCATGGATTTTTTCCAGCATCTGCTTCTGGGTGGTCTCGCCGCGATTGTCCGACAGAATGGGCGGGATCTTGGCATAGACGATGATGCCGAAGACGCCGGACAGGATGACCAGCATCATCAGCGCATAGGCCAGGGTGTGGATGTTCCAGCCGAACTGAAGCCCGCTATGCAGGGTAGCGATCACGATCAGCGACAGGCCCAGATAGACATGCGCCGACACCCAGGCCTTCAGCGACCAGGCATCATTGGTCATGGCGCGCTTGCGGATGCCCAGGCATGCCAGCCACACGATCAGGCCGGCGCCAATGGTGCCGCTGATATAGCCGAACCAGCTTGAGCCGGTGTGACGCAGGCGGAAATCGGCCAGCACCAGGCTTGCGGCAAAGCCGACGATGATCACCAGCGAAACCACCACGGCGATCTTCAGCCAGCGGAAATGGGCATGGCGCAGGAAGCTTTCATGCGAGGCGACCGCCCTGGCTCTTTTTCCCCCCTGCGCCACGGTTTATCGCCCGCCCGATTTGACGACGTCGAGGAACTGTTCCGGCGATACGCGGATGGCCGCCCCGGTGGGGCAGGCGCGCACACAGGCCGGGCCGCCGCTCTTGCCCGCGCACATGTCGCACTTGATGGCGACCTTGGGCTTCTTGGGGTCGTAATGCTTCTTCAGCCAGTCCTTGTCGGGCTCGCCGGGGCCGGGGCCGAAGCCGAACAGCATCCATTGCAACAGGCCCGGCTTTTTCGGCGGCACCGAATCCATGCGGATCACGCCATAGGGGCAATTGCGCTGGCAGTTGCCGCAGCCGATGCAGGCATCGCTGATGAAGACTTCGCCGTCGGCGCCGCGCCGGATGGCGTTGGGCGGGCAGTCGGTCATGCATTGGGGCTGCTCGCAATGGCGGCAGGAGGTGGGCACGTGAAGATGGGCATAGGTCTTGCCCGCTTCGCGGTTCAGCCGTGACAACCCGTCATGGCTGTCGGCGCAGGCCTTCTCGCAATTGTCGCAGCCGATGCACAGCGTCTCGTCGATCAACAGCGCGTCGGTGGCTTCGCCGATGCCCTGCTTGACCAGAAATTCGGCGACTTCCGAATACATGTCCACGACGCCGCTGAACTTCTTCTTCTTTTCTTCGATGAAATTGTTGATCTCCTGCCGGACCTTCATGTCGTCCTGCAGTTTCTTCTTGAGGGCCGGCTTGCGGTCCAGCAATTCGCGGAACAGTCGCCCGTTCAGCCGCACCACCTGCGAGCGCACCGTGGCGCGCACCGTGGCGGTACGCTTGCCTTTGTCCACCAGCGCCATTTCGCCGAAATAGGAACCGGCCGGAATGTAGGACAGGAACACCTGCTTGCCGCCGATGGCTTTTTCCACCGTCATGGAGCCGGAGCGCACAATGAAGATGTCGTAGATGCCGCCTTCGCGCAGGGACTGCGCCTCGGGCTGCATCGCCGCCAGCTTTTCGGCTTCGGCGGCTTTTTCCGCTGCCACGCGCAGGGCAAAGGCTTCCTGGGTTTCGCCCTTGGCGGGTTCCTTGTCGATGCGGGCACGCGGCGCGCGGGCGAGATATTCGTCGCCGGCGTCCGAGCCTTCCTTGATGACGCTCTGGCCGGGGCGGATTTCCTCCACCTTGGCGACCTTGAGGATTTCGGCGATGTCGGCGGACTGCAGGCCGGAGCCGAAAATCTGCAGCAGATGGCGTTCGGTGGTGATGCGGTTGACGGTGTTCTTGGCTTCCTGGTTGGAACCCATCAGCTTCAAGGCGGCGGTGCGCGGAATTTCCACCACGATGCAGTCCTTGCCGGCGCGGATGGTAGCGCCGCGGCGGCGGCCCGAAATCAGGCCCACTTCGCCGAAGATCGAGCCCTGGCCGATGGGGATGGTGATGGACGGGTCTTGCGGATTGATCTCGACCTTCACCGAGCCGGCGGCGATGCCGAACAGCGACGAGCCGATGGCGTTGCGCTCGAAGATCACGTCGTTTTCGGCATAGACCTTGACGGCGCAGTCCAGCAGGAATTCGCGCATCTGCAGCGGCGACAGGCCTTTGAGGATTTCGACATTGTCGCGCAGGAACTCGATCCAGTCGGCCACGCTCTTCTTGATCGGCACGTCTTTCAGGCGCTGTTCCAGCAAGGGCTCGTCGGCGGGTTTCAGCTCGGTGTTGCCGGCGATGAACTCCACCACGTCATAGCCCTGGTTCATGCAGTGCTTGATCAGGGGGTAGCCGGCCAGCGCGCCGATGGAATAGACGCCCGGCACGGTGGTTTCGAATTGGGGCGAGAGCTTGGGGAAGGCGTCGCGCGCTTCGCTGGTGAACTGGATGCCGCCCTTCAGCTTGGGCTTGCCCCGATCGTCCAGGTCGGCAGGGTCCGGCGTAGCGCCGATGGATTCGACGAAGCCGCGCGGCGCCGCAGACCCCATGCGGGCGATGACGCGGTTGCACGGCAACCGGCTTTCGCCTTCCGGCGTTTCGATGGTGATCCAGCCTTCCTCGATCTTGGCAGGGCTGGCTTCCGACAGGATGTTGAGGCGCCCGGCCTTCTGGGCTTCCATCATCATCTCGACATTGGCCGCCTTGGCCTTGGAGAAATCCTTGGAGCGGTTGACGATGGTGACGGTGTTGTTCTGTTCGGGGTCTTCCGCCAAACCGCGGGCATTCTCGATGCCGGCATCGCCGCCGCCGATCACGAAGATATGTTCGTCGAAATATTCGCGCGGATCGTCCAGCTGGTACTGGACATGGGGCAGCTTGGCGCCGTCGCAGCGCACCAGGTTGGGATTTCCCTGGGTGCCGATGGCCATGATGATCGTTTCGGCCTTCACCACATCGCCGCTGGTCAGGGTGATGGTGAAGTCGCCCTTGACGCCGGTGACCGACTTGACCTCGGCCTTGTAGCGGACATTGGCCTTGGCGGTGGCGGTCTGCTGGTTCCAGTTTTCCAGAATGGCTTCGCGCTTGCCCGCATCAAAGGTGCAGTCCGAGCGCAAGGTGAGGCTGACCGGGGTCGCCATCACATGCTTGCCTTTTTGATACCGGTAGATGGTGTCGGAGAGGTGGTCGGTTTTCTCCAGCAGCACATGGCTCAGCCCAAGCGCAGCGGCGCGGTTGGCCGCGCTCATACCCGCCGGCCCAGAGCCGATAATGGCGATCTGAAAAGCTTCCGACACGACTGTCCCCACCCCATCCGAAAGCCGCAGAAAGGCCCGGATTATTTAATTATTTCACAGCCCTGCGGGGTACGCTAGGGTCGCCGGACGGTGTGTGACGGGCAATCGCGGGGACCATGGCGGCGGAAATCGGACAATTGGCGCTGGTTCTGGCATTCGTGCTGGCGGCCGTACAGTCCGTGGCGCCCTTTTGGGGGGCCGCCCGGCGGGACCCCGCCCTGATGGGGCTGGGCCGGGCCACCGCCCTGCTGCAACTGCTTTTCGTCGCTTTGGCGTTTGGCGCCCTGGCTGCCGGCTTTGTCGGCAAGGATTTCTCCATCGCGCTGGTCGCCCAGCACAGCAATGCCGCCCAGCCGGCCATTTACCGTTTCGCCGCCACCTGGGGCAGTCACGAAGGCTCCATGATTTTGTGGGTGCTGATCCTGGCGCTGCAAGGCGGGGCAGTGGCGCTGTTCGGCGTGCGGTTGCGCGAGACGCTTCAGGCGCGGGTGCTGGGGGTGCAGGGCATCATCGGCGTGGCTTTTCTGGGCTTTTCGCTGTTCACGTCCAACCCGTTCTTGCGGCTGTTTCCGGCGCCCACCGACGGCACCGAGCTGAACCCGCTGCTGCAGGATCCGGGCCTCGTCTTCCATCCTCCCATGCTCTACCTGGGCTATGTCGGTTTTTCCTCGGCCTTTTCCTTCGCCATGGCGGGATTGATCGAAGGCCATGTCGATGCCGGTTGGGCGCGCTGGATCCGTCCCTTCGTGCTGTCGTCATGGATATGTCTTACCGCCGGCATCACCATGGGCAGCATCTGGGCCTATTACACCTTGGGCTGGGGCGGCTGGTGGTTCTGGGACCCGGTGGAAAATGCCTCGCTGATGCCCTGGCTGATGGGCACAGCCCTTTTGCATTCCTCCATCGCGCTGGAACGGCGCGGCGCCCTGATCAGCTGGACCATATTGCTGGCGATCCTGACCTTCTCGCTCAGCCTGATCGGGACTTTTTTGGTGCGCTCCGGCGTACTGACCAGCGTGCATGCCTTCGCGGTCGATCCGCGGCGCGGCATTTACATCCTGGGCATCATCGCGCTGGCCACCGGCGCGGCGCTGGGCCTGTTCGCCTGGCGGGCGCCGGCCATGCGAACCGGCGCACTGTTCCAGCCGCTGTCGCGTGAAGGCGGGCTTGCCGTCAACAATCTGTTCCTGATGGCGGCCACCGCCACCGTCTTCCTGGGCACCTTCTATCCGGTGTTCGTGGAAATCGCCGGCGGCCATTCCATCTCGGTGGGACGGCCCTATTATGAACTGACATTTGTGCCGGTGGTGGTACCGCTGCTGATCCTGGTCAGCTTCGGACCCATGCTGAACTGGAAGCGCAATGTGGCGCGCGAGGTTCTGATGCGGCTGCGCTGGCCGCTGATCGTGGCGGGACTGGCGTTGGTGTTGGGCGTGCTGGCCTTTGGCATCACGCAGATTTTGGCGGCGGCCGGATTGGCATTGGGACTGCTCTTGATCGCCGGCGCCATCGCCATTCCGGCGCGCTATTGGAAGATCAGTTCCAGCCTGGGCGGCAATCTGGGCCGTTTCCTGCGCGCCACGCCGCTGGCGGTGTGGGGCATGACCGCCGCGCATGCCGGGCTTGGCGTCACCGCCATCGGCATCACAGCCGTCACCGCCTGGCAGTCCAACAAGATACTGGACATGAAAGTCGGCCAGAGCGTCGAGCTGGCGGGCGCGCAATATACCCTGAACTCCATCGGCGATGTGGCGGGCCCCAACTACCAGGCGGCCCAGGCGCGCTTCACCGTCACCAGCCATGCCGGCAGCCGCATCCTGGTGTCGGAACGGCGGCTGTTTCCCGCCAGCCAGACCACCACCACCCAGGCCGGCATCGGCACCGGCTTTCTGGGCAATGTCTATGTCTCCATCGGTGAACAGAATGCCGATGGCGCGCTGGTGGTGCGGATATGGGATCATCCGCTGGTGGACTGGATCTGGGGCGGTGGTTTCCTGATGGTGCTGGGCGGCGCCCTGTCGCTCAGCGACCGGCGCTTTCGCGTCGGCGCGGCGCGTCCGGTGGCGCGCGCGGCAGTCGTCAAGGCTTCGGCATGAAACGCCTGCTATTCCTGCTGCCGGTGGCGGCCTTCTTTGCGCTGATTGCGGCCTTCGTGATGGGGCTGCGGCATGATCCGTCCCACATCACGTCCACGCTTATAAACAAGCCTTTGCCGCAGTTTGCGCTGCCGGCGGTGCGCGACAATCAGGGCCTGGCGAGCGCTGATTTCGGGGGCGAGCCGATGCTGCTCAACGTCTTCGCCTCCTGGTGCGTGGCCTGCCGGCTGGAGCACAGTCTGTTGCTGCAACTGAAAGGCCAGGGTGTCACCATCCAGGGACTGGACTGGAAAGATGAAGCCGCCGATGGCGCGCGCTACCTGGCCGACAATGGCGATCCCTATATCAAGGCCGGCAATGACAAGAGCGGGCGCACCGGCATCGATCTGGGCGTGGCGGGCGTGCCGGAAACCTTCGTGATCGATCGCAAGGGGCGGGTTCGCTATAAGTTCATCGGTCCCATCGAAGCCAGCGATTGGGAAGACACCATCAAGCCGTTGCTGCAGCATCTTCGGTCCGAAACATGAAGTGGCATCTGGCATTTGCGTTTGCCGTGCTGGCGTTGCCGGCTTTTGCCGTCTTGCCCAATGAGCAGCTGGCCGATCCGGTGCTGGAAGCGCGCGCCCGCACCATCAGTGCCGGCCTGCGCTGCGTCGTCTGCCAGAACCAGACCATCGACGATTCCGATGCCGATCTGGCGCATGATCTGCGCGTCTTGCTGCGCCAGCGGTTGAAGGCCGGCGATACCGACCAACAGGCCGTTGCCTTCCTGGTCAACCGTTATGGCGCCTATATCCTGCTCAAGCCGCCGTTCGAAACCGAGACCCTGTTGCTGTGGCTGGGGCCATTGCTGGCGTTGCTGGCGGGCGCGGTGGGTGTGGGCTTCTACCTGCGGCGGCGTTGCAATGACGATCCCGCCACATTCACCCCGGAAGAACAGGCGCGGCTGGCCAAGCTGCTGAAGGACGATACCGCATGATTCTCTGGATTGTATTGACCGTGATGATCGCGCTGGCGGCGGCGGGGCTGACCATTCCGCTGGTGCGCCGCTATGAGCAGCGCCCCCAGGCCAGAACCGTGGACATCTTGAAAGGCCAGCTTGGCGAAGTGGATGCGCAGGTTGCCGCCAACCTGATCGAGCCTGCGGAAGCCGAAGCCCTGCGGTCCGAGATCAAGCGCCGTATCCTGGTGGAAGACCGTGACGCCGGAACCGCCGCCCGTCCCTTCCCGCAAACGGCGATGCCGTGGGTGGCGCTGGGGCTGGTGGCCATCGTCACCCTCTGTGCAACTGCGCTTTACGCCATGATGGGCCATCCCGAACTGCAATCGGGTACCGCGGCCACGGTCGCCAGCACGCCGGAGGCGCAGACGGCGGCCGCCGACTCCAAAGGCGCCCATCCCAACGGCGAAGTCGCCAGCATGATTTCCAGCCTGGAAACCAAGCTGCAGCAGAATCCGGGCGATGCCCAGGGCTGGCAGATGCTGGCTTGGTCCTACATGCGCACGGGGCGTCCCGCCGACGCGGCCAAGGCTTACGCCAAGGCGGTGGCGATCGATCCGAACAATGTCGAATATCTTTCCGCCCAGGGCGAGGCGATGGTGCAGTCCGAAGGCAAGGTCTCGGATGAAGCCGCCGCGATCTTCCAGCGCGCACTCAAGGGTGATCCCGCCGATCCCCGCGCGCGCTATTTCCTGGCCATCCACCGTGACCAGACGGGCGACCACAGGGGTGCGATGGACGACTTCGTGGCGCTGCTGAAAAGCGCGCCGCCGGATGCGCCCTGGGCGTCGCAGGTGCGCACATATGTCGAGGACCTGGCCAAGGAGCAGCATGTCGATCTCACCGGCAAGCTGCCGCCGGTTGCGGCTGCTCCTGCCGGTGCGCCGGGGCCAAATAGCGCGCAGGTCGCCGCTGCCGGAAACATGTCGGATGCCGACCGCCAGTCCATGATCCATTCCATGGTCGACAAGCTGGCGGGCGAACTGAAAGCCAATCCGAAAGATACCGGCGGCTGGGTGCGGCTGATGCGGGCACGCATGGTGCTGGGCGAAGCCCAGCAGGCGGGGCAGGACTACAAACAGGCGCATGCGGCGTTTACCGGCGATGCGGCGGCGCAGGCGGCGTTGCAGGAAGCGGCGAAGTCCTTGGGTGTTCCGGGCGCTTAGTCGTTCGCCGCGGGCGGCATCGTGCCGCCCAGGAACTGGATGTCCGAAACCCGGCGCTTTCCGTTCTGGCGGTCCAGCTGCACGATCACATCGATCACCTGGCGCACATAGGTCTGGATGCGGCTCCAGCCCAAATCCAGCCCGCTGGTCATGGCCAAGAGTGCGATCTGGTCGATGGCGCCTTCCGGGCTGTCGGCATGCACGGTGGTGATGGAGCCGGGATGGCCGCTGTTGACGGCGCGCAGGAAGGCGAAAGCCTCCTTGCCGCGCAGCTCGCCCAGCAAAATACGGTCGGGCCGCATGCGCAGGCTTGCGCGCAGCAAATCATCGGCATCTACCTGCGCCTCGCCCTGCTCGCCGCGCACCGCGATCAGGCCCACGGCATTGGGACGGTCCAGCCGGATTTCCGGCGCATCCTCGATCACCAGTAAGCGTTCATTGGTGTCGATCTCGCGCACCAGGGCATTCAGCAAAGTGGTCTTGCCGGTGGAGGTGCCGCCGCTGATCACGATGGTCTTCTTGGCCCGCACCGCTTCCTTCAAAAAGCCGCTGCGGTCACCGCTCTTCAGCATCGCCGCCAGTTCGTCGTCGCGGGCCGAGCGCCGGCCACCGGCCGGGCCTTCGGCAAACAGCCCGGTCTGCGCCAGATCGTCCACCGACAGGTCCGAAATCACATGCTTGCGGATGGCGATGGCCATGCCCTCGCGCGTGGCGGGCGGGGCGATGATCTGCACCCGGCCGCCATCGGGCAGGGTGGCCGACAGCAAAGGCTGCTCGCGGTTGACGCCCTGATGTGTGGCGGCGGCGATCTGGCGCGCCAGCCGGCTCAGCACCACATCGGTCACCTGCGGCGCGGCGATACGGGTCAGCATTCCGCTGGTAGTTTCGATCCACACTTCGCCGGGCCGGTTGATCAACAGGTC
>Ga0118677_10007867_pt1 | contig 17403 bp, 11 predicted proteins | sample AliMusrvi5mmetaG_FD_86154 | JGI IMG/M metagenome (GOLD analysis project Ga0118677, IMG submission 86154) | reverse complement strand
TGCGGAAAGTAACGCCAATGCTGTCTTTGGTCACGCCCATGACGGAGTATGCGAACGTCTTTGGCCGAATGTCCCGCAGCTCGAAGCGCTCGATGAACGGCCAGACGAACACCTCCCCTTCACCGCTGACCCATACCCGCTGTCCGTTGCGACTGATGATGCCTGCGTTCCCGGGCGGGACGTGTTTGAAGAAGCGCCGGGTGAAAACAAACAAGAGCGGCAACAGCACCAGCACGATCAACAAGAGAACGATAGCCACTTTTGTGGTCAGCGAGTAGATCTCCATTGGGATCAGCCGCGGGGCAATCCGCGCGGCAGTGGTCGTCACAGATAAGTCCGGCGCGGGATTTGCGGAGGCGATGAACACGGTGTTATTCACCGGGCTGCCAGCGGGAAAGCTGGCGCTCCCGGCAACAGTTGTGATCAGGACGGTTGCGCTGGCGCCTGGCCCAATATCGCCCAGGTCACAACGCACCGCGCGATGCTCATAGTTGTTGCACGCAGGCGCCGGCGACACGCTGACCTGGCCGATTTGGGGCGGGAGGATGTCGAAGAGGGTCACGCCGCGCGCCAGGGCGCCGCTGGTATTGACGATCAACAGGCTGTAGCTGAGCACATCGCCTTCGCTCACCGTTGCGGGCGAAACCAACTGCGTTAAGGCGAGTGTGGCGACTGGAAGTTGTGCGAGTGAGACAGTCAGAATGGTGGTCGCGGTGTTGTTCTGAACAGTCTCATCGTTCCTGGAGGTAATCCATGCAACGCCTGCAAACGCGCCAGGCGTGCTCGCTACTCCAAAGAGGGTCACTGTTGCCGCCTGCCCACCGGCAATGGCGCCCATGTTACAAGTGAGTGTGTGAAAGACGGTATCACATTGCTGCGCCGAGTCGACGTTGGTCAACAGAAATCCTGCCGGCAGTGTGTATTGCAGGGCGACCTCTCTGGCCGCGTTATCGCGATCCCTATTAGAGATACCGAGCGTGAGCGTGACGGGACTACCAACAGTTGTGCTGATGGCCGAGTCTGGTGCGCTGACTACGATATCGGCGGAGGATTCCTTGATGCGTGAATTGGCAACAAAGAGTATCCCCGACACGGACATCACAACCAGGACAGCAACAGTAAACCCTAATACAACTCGATTCGACGGCGGTCTCTGCATGATTCGTGCATGAATGAATCGTCTTGTTACGTATGCGAACCTTGCAAAGCTTATTGTAGCGGTATTCGTATTTTTACGCTGCGGAAATATCTATTCCCAGTAGAATCTCCCTATATGGCTTCATCCACGTTTTCGTCATTTTCGTCTATCGACCGCGCGCGCAGGCATCCCATCGTGTGTTCCAAACCAGCCGTGAACTTCTTCGAAGGCGCGTTGCTGGGCAACGGAGGACTTGGCGCGGTGGCGACCACCCGCCCCGATGCCGTCGCGATTCACTTCGGCCACAACAACGTGTGGGATATTCGAGTTGCAGAGGACAACCAGGACAAAATCGGCGTCTTCCAGGATATCTTCGAGAAAGTGAAGACGATCCCAACCGACTACGCGACGCTCGATCAAGACGCGTGGTATCGCGAATACAGCGAGATGACGGCGCAGAACTACGCCGCGCCTTATCCGCGCCCGTTCCCATGCGGGACGTTGATCCTTGGATTTGACCGGCGCGAGGCCGAGTTACTCGGTCATCGCCTGGATGTGTCCACCGGGTTGTGCGAAGTGTTTTTCCTGCTCGCCGGCGGCCGGCGCGGAACGTTGCAGATATTTACCGACATGACCGCTGACCGGCTGTGGCTGCGCTATGTGAATGAATTCGGCCAACCCGCTCCGGCGCCGTTTGAGCGCGTGCGCCTGTTGCCTGACCCCGACACTCCGCATGATCTCCCCGCGTTCACCTGTGCCGAGGATGTTGCAACGAGTCGCCTCGCTTTCCGGCAGACGCTCCCGGCTCTGGGCGATCGCCGGGATATTGATCGCGCCATGCGTCTGAGCCTGCGCACTTCGTCAGCGCTGTTCAATCGCAGCCGTATCAATTGGGAAGGCGTTACGGAGTGGATGGGGCCGTTGGAGCGCGCCATCGCTGATCGTTCGACGTTTATTGCATGCGTGCAACTGGACGAAGGGTTGGCGTCGGCGATCGATGCATCGACCGGCGACGTTCCCGCGCCCGACGATGCTGCGTTTATCGCCGCGCAGGCTGCCGCGCTAGCGACCTGGGGCGCATACTGGGACAAGTCCGGCGTCCTGCTGGAAGACGACTTCCTCGAACGCACCTGGTATCACAACCTGTATTTCCTCAACTGCGCAACACGAGCCGGTGTGAACTGTCCGGGGCTGTGGGCCAACTGGAGCTATCGCGGGATCGGCTCGGCCTGGCACGGCGACTATCACATGAACTACAACACGCAACAGCCATTCTGGTGCACCTTCTCCAGCAACCACCTGGACAAGCATCTGCCCTATGTGGAACTGGTGCACTTCCTGTTGCCGATCAGCCGCAAGTGGGCGCGTGACTATTACAAGCTGCGCGGGGCCTACTTCCCGCACAGCGCGTACCCGACCGAGATGGCGATCATGCCATATCCCGTGCCAACGTGGGGCTGGGAGATTTGCGAGACGCCGTGGAGCGTGCAGAGCCTGTGGTGGCACTATCTGTACACGCTGGACAAAGCCTTCCTGGCCGAGCGCGCCTTCGAGCCGATCAAAGACGCTGTGCTCTTCCTCGTGGACTATATGCGCAGGCCAGAGGCGCGCGGCGGACAATGGGGAGACGACGGCGTGTATCACATCTATCCCACCGCGCCGCCGGAGTTGTATGGCCTGACCCCTGGCTTCAGCAAAAACTACGACTGTCTGGTCGACCTGACGCTGAGCAAGTTCGTGTTCAAGGCGTTTCTACAGGCGTGTGATGCGCTGAGCCGGCAGGTGGACGAGGCAGAGTTGATCGACGCCACACAGGATGTGCTGGCGCATTTCCCTGCGTATCCCACTGCCGAAGCAAATGGCGGGCGGGTGTTCGTGTCGGTGCCTGGCGAGAGCGCCGAGACGGTCTACAACGTGCCCAACTCCGCGATGACCGTTTTCCCCGGCGAAGAGCACGGGCTGCACTCGTCGCCGGCCGAGTATCAACTCGCCGCCAACAGCTACCGGCGCCAGCGCAACGAGGGCGGCAATGAGCTGGTCTTTCTCAATCTACAGGGCGCGCGGCTGGGACTGCTCGACCTGGGGCGTTTCAAGCGCCAGATCCATTACTGCCTATTGCCAAACGGCTCGTGCACCGATATGGCGCTTCAAGTGCATGGGCGCTACAAGGATGACACGCCCTACGACTTCATGGCGCCGATGGGCATCTGGTTCGAGAACTTCGCGCTGCCGGTCGTGATCAACGAGTGCCTGTTGCAATCGTACACTGGCGCGTTGCGTCTGGCCCCCAATTGGCCGGCATCAGCAGGGCGCGCTGAGTTCCGCTCCCTCCGCGCCGTCGGCGGATTCCTGGTCAGCGCAGCGATTGCAGACGGCGCCGTCGAGTGGATCGAAGTCGTCAGCGAGGTAGGCGCCCCATTGCAGGTCATCAATCCCTGGAAGGCCGCTGGGGTGCGCTGTGTCACGGCATCGGGCGAATGCATCCTATCCGGCGACGTCTTGCAGATCGAGACCCAGCCGGGTGCGGTGATTGTGCTCACGGCATGCCGTGATGCATGAAGGAGTACACGATGCGCTTCGAAATCAATATTGACTATCCCGTGGAAAAGATGGCGCTCAGCCAGAAACGGATGGAGATCAGGAGCAGCTTCAAGTATCTCGATCGAGTGCCGGTGAATTACTGTGTGGTGCCTCGATATTTCGCGCCGATCTTCGGCCTGCGTTACATCGATTTTTTCACTGACGCAGAAACTCAGTATGCCTGGCTGCTGAAGTTCGCCAAATATCAAATCGAAAACATCCCCGCAGATTTCTGCTGTGCGCCGGTCCTCTATGTCCATCCGTACTTTGACAATGCCATCCCTCCCAGCGCACAGGGCGCCGAGGTAGGCTGGACCGATGACAATCCCATCCGGGCTATCCCCGTAATCCATACGATCGAACAGATGGAGCGCTTCGAGATAGCCAGACCCGACGCAGGTCTGCGGGGGACGACCATCGCATGGTGGCGCGCGATGAAGGAATTGACCGCTGAAACCCGGGTAACGTTCAATGGGCAGGAGGGCAAGGCGGATGTCAGCCTTCTGGCGATGGGCGGACTGAGCCCCCATATGCTGGCGGTGGACCTGGTGGGTGAAGACTTTTACTGGTGGATGCTGGAATATCCGGAGGCATGCCATCGTTTTCTTGCCAAAATCACACAAGGCGAAATCGACGCCGAAAATCTGGCGCGGCAGATCGACCCGCGCCCGCGCGGCACTGTCTATGGTCAGGCCGAAGATTCCGCCCAGATCATGTCGGCTCAGTTATTCAAGCAGTTTTGTGTGCCCTACGCCAACCGGATATTCGAGGCGTTTGGCCCAGGCGGGAGGGCCATCCATATGTGCGGCAACAGCACCCATCTGCACCGCGCTTTGAAAGAAGATATGAAGATGACCCAGTTCGACATCTTCGGCTACACGGTGCCGCCCAAAGTGGCCGCGGCTAATCTGGGTGGAAATACCCTCTTGTGGGGAAACATCAATCCAATGCTCATGAAAGATGGGTCTCGATCCGAAGTGAAGCAGGCCGCCTGGGAATGCCTGTCGGAAATGGGGCCTTGCGGAGGGTTCATGCTGGGCGATGGCGCCAATGTCTGCCCGGGCACGCCGCTTGAGAGCTTTCAGGCCATCATGGAAGCCGCAGAGGAATATGGGCTGGGCGCCAGTCGCCATGGCGCGCTGACAAACTCAGTCCAATGAACATACTCATCACCGGCGGCACCGGCCACGTTGGCGTTGTGCTGGCGCAGCGACTCATCGAAGAAGGTCACACCGTGCGGACGCTGGCATTCGACAATAGCCCGGCCATCGAACGGCTGCGCGCGCTGGGCGTCCAGCATTACCATGTCGACATTCGCGATGCCGCCGCACTCACGAAACACTTCAATAACATCGAGCTGGTCTTCCACCTCGCCGCAGTAATCTCTTTCCGGGATAACGACTGGAGCAGCGTCAAACCGGTCAACGTCGATGGCGTGCAGAACATCGTCAACGCGTGCAAAGCGGCCGGCGTGCGGCGGATGGTGCACTTCAGCTCGATCGATGCGTTTGCCGCAAACCCCGGCGGGCCGGCCATCGACGAGTCTTGTCCGCTGGTGAGCGACAACTACTTCCTGGCGTATCCGCGCTCCAAAGCGATGGGGCAACGCGTTGTGATGAATGCCATGCGCGAGGGGCTGGACGCCGTCATCATCTACCCGACCTCGATCACCGGCCCGTATGATCACATGGTGCGCGCATCGAATATTCCAATGTTGATGATCGCGCGCGGCGAGATGAAAGTTGTGCTCACCGGCGGGTTAAATTGGGTAGACGTGCGCGACCTCGTGAGCGCAGCCATCACCGCGGCGCAGTCTGCCCCAGCCGGCGCTTCTTACCTCGTCGGCGGGACGTACGCCAGCATGCGCGATTTGGCTGTGTTGCTGCAACCCATCACTGGCCTGCCCGTGCCACGGATCGAAATCCCACTCGGACTCGTCGGAGTCATCGCCCCGTTTGCCGCAAAGTGGACTGAAATGCGGGGCGGAAACTCGCCGGTGACGATCAGCGCCGTGCGTGGGCTGAGCGGTTATCCGCGGGTGAGCCACGCGCGCGCGGCGCGCGAACTGGGTTATGCGCCGCGCCCGCTGCAACAGACGATCGCGGATACCTATCGCTGGTTTGCCGACATGGGCTTCCTCGACCCTGCTCGAAAAGTGTACTGAACCAGGCAAATTCACGTGTTGTTCATCCACACGCTCTACTCTGTGCATCTAGGTTCAACTGGTGAAATACACGAGTACGGTTTATGTCTAACGTGAAACCCTCTAATAATAAAGATTTTGCCTACATGGTGCGCAAGTACCTGATTTCCGCATTTGTGGTGGCGAGTTTCGCCGCCTACGCGCTGCACGATAAGGGCAGCGATCCGAATGCCGCTAACGCGTCCGGCGCACTTGCATCTCCGCGTGCTTCCGCGCAAAGCGCGCAAGGCGCGCAGTCTGCGTCGGTGGTAACAATTTACCCCACTGCGACAAATGAAGCGCAGACCGTTGCCGCCGCCCCCGCAAAGGCCAACGCAGCGGCGTCAATCGGCCCGGTGGCCCCGACCCAGCCGCCGGCAGGGAAGGCATCCGCCGCGCAACCGACGCCGACGCGCCCGGCGCGCCCATCGCCAACCGCTCCGCCTCCACCGACGCCTACGGACGTCCCGGCGGCAACGGGCTATAAGGACGGCCAGTACACCGGCAAGGTGGCCGATGCGTATTATGGCCCGCTGCAAGTCAAAGTGGTGATCCAGCAGGGACGGATTGTCGATGTTCAGTTCCTCGACTATCCGCATGATCGGCGCCGTTCGCAAAGCATCAACGATCAAGTCATGCCGTGGCTGCACGACGAAGCGATCACTGCGCAAAGCGCGCAGGTCGATCTAGTCTCCGGCGCGACGCTCACCAGTCAGGCGTTCGTCGAATCATTGCAGTCGGCATTGGTCACCGCGAAAGCCAAGGCATGAAAGAAACGCGATTGATGATGGGCATGCCCATCACTATCGAAGTCATTAGCGAAGAAGTGATGCAGCAGCACATCGACGATGTGTTCGCCTTCTTCGGGTGGGTCGATGACACCTTCAGCACGTACAAGGAAGAGAGCGAAATTTCGCGCATCAACCAGAAACGGCTGGCATTGGCGGAGGCAAGCGGGCCGATGCAGACAATGTTCGCCCTGGCTGAGGAAACGAAGCAGGACACCGCTGGCTATTTCGACATCTATCGGAATGGCCGCTACGACCCGTCGGGGATTGTGAAGGGCTGGGCCATCTACAATGCGGCGTCGCTGCTGGCGCGCATGGGGTTTACTGACTTTTACGTCGACGCCGGCGGCGACATCCAGGCGGTCGGTCACAACGATCAGGGAGACAACTGGCGCGTGGGCATTCGCAACCCGTTCAACATGCGCGAGATCGTCAAGGTGCTGTCGATCAGCGATTGCGGCGTCGCCACGTCGGGAACCTCTATTCGCGGGCAGCACATCTACAACCCGAAGTCTGCCGGCCCGCTTGAAACCACGGTCGTCAGCCTGACCGTGATCGGGCCGAACGTGTATGAGGCTGATCGCTTCGCCACTGCCGCCTTTGCGATGGGCGCCGATGGCATTGGGTTTATCGCCAGAATGAAGGGCTTCGAGGCCTATCAAATCAATCAAGCCGGCGCGGCGACGTTCACCGACGGCTTTCAGAGGTATGTTCTGCAATGATCAAAGCCATCGATAACTTACTCAACCGCGTCACGATGTACAGGCTGGTCGCCTACTATCTGGCCGGTCTGATCGCGATTGCCGTTCTCCTGTCGTTCGCGCACATTCTGCCGTACGATCCATTTGCGCTGCTCTTCACCACCGGCTTTTTGATCGCGGTCTCGTGGTTAACCAACGCCCTCTTTGCGCGCGTATTCCGCGTGCCGGCCAATGTCGAGTCCACCTATATCACGGCACTCATTCTGGCGCTGATTGTGAACCCGCTGTCGGGTTACCCGGATCTGCTCGTCATCGGCTGGATCGGCGTGCTGGCGATGGCGTCGAAATACATCCTCGCCATCGGCGGCAAACATGTGTTTAACCCGGCAGCGATTGCGGTGACGATCACAGCGGTGTTCTTGAGCCAGACCGCGAGCTGGTGGATCGCCAGCGGCCCGATGCTGCCCTTCGTCCTCATTGGCGGCGTGTTGCTCGTCCGCAAACTGCGCCGCGGGGGCATGGTGTTCAGTTTCTTCATTTCGGCGCTCATCACCTCCGTGCTGCTCAGCGCGCTGGCGGGCAGCGACGTTGCAATGACGGTTCGCGAGATGCTGACGGCATCGCCGTTGTTGTTCTTCGGGTTCGTCATCATCACGGAACCATTGACGATGCCGCCCACGCAATCGCTTCAATATGGCTACGGGGCGCTGACCGGTTTCCTGTTCTCACCCCAGGTGCACTTCGGTTCTTTCTACATCACGCCGGAACTGGCGATGGTGTTGGGCAATGTGTTCTCCTACCTGGTCAGCCCGAAGCAAAAGCTTGTGCTGACGCTGCGCGACGCCACGCGCATCCACCTCGGCGCCGATCTGTGGGATTTTGTATTCACACCCAGCCGGCGCCTCTCGTACGCGCCGGGGCAATACATGGAGTGGACACTCGGTCATGCCGACCCGGACAGCCGTGGCAACCGCCGGTACTTCACGCTTGCCTCGTCGCCGACTGAAAACAACCTGCGCGTGGGCATCAAATTCCCATCCAATGCCAGCACATTCAAACAGTCGATGCTGGCGATGGATCAGAACAGCAGCATCGTGGCGGCGCAACTCGCCGGCGACTTCACGCTGCCGAGTGACCGCAGCCAGAAGATCGTCATGATCGCGGGCGGCATCGGCATTACGCCGTTCCGCTCGATGATCAAATATCTTGTGGATATGCACGAACGGCGCGATGTCGTGCTGTTCTATGCCAACCGCGCGATCGAGGATATTGTCTATCGCGACGTTTTCGACGCAGCCCGGCAGAAACTGGGCATCAAGACCATCTACACGCTGACGGACAAGACCCGCGCGCCCAAATACTGGAACGGCGCGCTCGGCCACATCACGCCGGAAATGATCAGGAAGGAGGCGCCAGACTACGCCAATTGCCTGTTCTATCTGTCCGGCCCGAATTCAATGGTGACGTCCTTCGAAGAGACGCTGGTGCGGATGGGCGTGAGCGAGCGTCAGATCAAGAAGGACTTCTTCCCGGGATTCGCGTGAAGCCGGCGTGAAGCCAGAAGCCTGCGACGATTATGGCTGCTGCCTGAGATATAGTACATGTATGAATATCATGGTGACAGGTGCAACTGGCTACATAGGTGGGCGTCTGGTTCCGCTACTCATTACAGAAGGCCACCATGTCATCTGTATGGCGCGCGATCCCGCCCGACTTGCCGGACGCAACTGGGAGGGCGTTACGATCCGGCGCGCAGATGTGCTTGACCCTGTCGGCCTGGACAAGGCAATGCAAGGCGTGGATGTGGCTTACTATCTGATCCATTCGATGGCTGAGGGTTCACATGGCTTTGAAGAGCGCGATCGCAACGCTGCGCGGAATTTCGGCGCAGCCGCTCACGCCGCCGGGGTGAAACGCATCATCTATCTTGGCGGTTTAGGGGGAAGCGATCAACACATGTCCTCTCATCTCGCATCGCGCCAGCAAGTAGGGGATGTATTGCGCGCATCCGGCTTGCCGGTCACCGAATTCCGCGCTGCGGTAGTAGTGGGCGCCGGCAGTATTTCATTTGAGATGATCCGATACCTCACAGACCGGCTGCCTATCATGATCACGCCGCGCTGGGTGACGACGCGTTGTCAACCCATCGCGATTGAAAATGTGCTGGAGTACCTTGTCCGATGCTTGACCGAACCCCAGTCTATCGGGCGCACATTTGAGATCGGCGGACCGGATGTGCTGACTTATGGAGATATGATGCGCGGGTATGCAACGGTGCGCGGCCTCAAACGCTATCTGATTTCTGTGCCTGTGCTTACGCCGCGCCTGTCCTCCTACTGGGTAGATATCGTGACGCCCATCCCGGCTGCTTTCTCGCACCCGCTTATCGAAGGGCTGCGCAGCGAGGTCATTGTGAATGATCCGGCTGCGCAAAAGCTCTTTAATGTGTCATTGATTCCCTATTCTGTTGCGGTGCGACGCGCACTGGAACGCACCCAGTCGGGCGACGTGGAAACCTACTGGGCTGGAGCACGCGCGGGATTGCAGCCCGGTGTGACGCTAAAGGTCACCGAAGGCATGTTGATTGAAGAGCGACGCGTCGAGTCGACCGCGTCTTCCGGCATGGTCTACAAGGTCTTTGCAGGCATCGGCGGCAAGCGTGGATGGTTTTACGCCGATGTGTTGTGGAAGCTGCGCGGCCTGCTCGATCGGTTTGTTGGAGGCGTCGGCATGCGGCGCGGGCGCCGTAGCCCGGATGATCTGCGTCCAGGCGATGCGCTGGATTTCTGGCGCGTCGAGACAGTAGAGCCAGGGCGACTGATTCGCCTGCGTGCAGAGATGAAGATGCCCGGTCTTGCATGGCTGCAATTCGAATCACAAACGCGCTCTGACGGCAACACGCTTTTGATTCAAACGGCTTTCTTTGAACCATACGGCCTGGCAGGGTTGGCGTATTGGTATGTTTTATACCCAATCCACCAGCTGATCTTTTCCGGTATGGCTCGCGCCGTGGTGCGCCGTAGCGAAACGGCCAACAACACCTGACCGCAAGGGGGAGGCGGGGAGGCCTGCAACGATTATGGCTGCTGCTTGAGATGCAGCGTGCGGCTGTAGCCCGCGCCTTGATTGATATCGCCCGGTATGCCCAGCGCCATCAATTCGTGCCCGGTTGCGCGCAACAGTTCGCGGTCGCTACGGTCAATTACCGTATACGTTGCAGTCGGATTCAGGCCGCACAACTGCGCCGCAGGTCGCAACAGCCCCACCATGGAGTCGCGCACCGCGACCGAGTACACGGCCTCGCTCCCGTCGGGCAGGATGTATTCGATCACCGACGCGCCAAATTCCTCCAGCCGCTGTAACCGATACAACTCGCCATCCTGGATCACGTGGCGGATGCGTTTGTAGAACGCGATGTAAGACGCGTACTCAGCCAGTTCTGCCGCGTCCAGCTGGTTCAGGCTGGCGCCGATGCCCAGCGCGCCGCGCATTGCCACGTCGAATCGCGTGCTGAGTGCGTTATCGCGGCCGGTCTGGTGGTTGTGCGCGTGCGTCACCCACGCTTCCATGCACCGCGCCGGGTAAGCCAGGCTGTAACCCTCTTGAATGCGAATGCGATCGAGCGCGTCGGTGTTGTCGCTCGTCCACACCTGATCTGTGCGCCCCAGTATGCCCAGATCGATCCGACCGCCGCCGCCGGAACAGCTCTGGATATCGGCGCCGGGATGCGTCTGGCGCAATCGATCCATCAACCCATATACGCCCTCGACGTGTGCGCGCCAGACGCCCTTGCCCGCCGGCGATCCCGGTTCGGTCGCGTTGCGGTTCATATCCCACTTGATGAAGTCAATGGCGTACTCGCTCAGCAACTTGTCGAGCGCCTCATAGATATATGCTGCGACTTCGGGCCGCCCGTAATCGAGGATGAGTTGATTGCGCGCCTCGCTGCGCGGCCGTCCGGGGAAGTGCAGCACCCAGTCCGGGTGGGCGCGATACAGGTCGCTATCGGGATTGACCATCTCAGGCTCCACCCACAGCCCGAACTTCATCCCCAGCCGCTTGACCTCGCTGATCAGTGGCCCCAGGCCATCGGGAAACACATCCGGACTGACCACCCAGTCGCCCAATCCGGCAAAGTCGTTGCGCCGCGCGCCGAACCAGCCGTCGTCGACGCAGAACAGCTCCACGCCGATACTCGCAGCCTTACGCGCCAATTCGGTCTGCCCGGCCACGCTCAGGTCGAAGTAGGTCGCCTCCCAACTGTTGTACAACACTGGGCGATAGGCGGAGTCGCGCGGTGGGCGCGGCGATATGCGTTCACGCGTGAAGGCGTGGACACGGCGGCTCGCGCCGCCCCAGCCATTCGCGCTGACGCCGCAAACCATTGCGGGTGTGACGTGGCGTTCACCCGGATGCAGCCTCAAGGCAAAGTCAGCCGGGTTGTAACCGCCGTGCACGCGCACATCGAGCGTGGGCAGATGATCGACAGCAATGCGCCAACTCCCGCTGTGCGCCAGCAGCCCGAAGTAGACTGTGCCGCTCTCCTCCCAGGCCTGACCGGGGCGGTTCAGGAAGAAGAACGGGTTGGCCGCGTGGCTGGTCTGCAGCGTGCGGCTCTCCAGGATGCGCAATCCGTGCGGCAAGCGCTCGCGTTGGAGTGTGAACTCGCGCGCCCACGTTCCAGTCACACTGGTCATTTCGCTCACGCCGTTTGGCACGTGCACTGTGGCAAAGGCGCACGCCTCGATGTCCACAGCAGCCATCCCGTGGTTCTCCAATTCGCACCAGCGCTCGATGATGTCGTGCTCCGGCGTCAGGCGATAGCACAGCGTGACGCGGAAGGGCTGTGCCGGGTCGTCCAGGAAAACGCGCAAGGTCTCGCGCGGGGTGTTGATCAAAGTTGGCAACCCGTGTGCGGGCGCCAACCCGGGCTGGGCGTCCGTCACGATCTCGTGCCCCGTGTAGCGCAGGCGCACGTCGCGGATTGGCAGGTGCGCATCTTCGCTGGGCAGCATGATCGCGGGCAACTGGTTGAAGCAGACCTTCAACGCGACCTCGTGATAGCTCGTGTCGCCATAGGCGACCAGTTCATCGCGGCGGAGCTGCTGCTCAAACGACGCTACGTCATACTCGCGTTCGACCACGGCGCCACTGATCAACGCGGGCGCGCCATGCAACGGCCCCCAGCCGATGTGCACCAGACGGTCTGCGCCATCGACCCTGAATGCATAGTAGCTGTTATCGAGCAACAGGTTAAACGCGCGTGTTTCCGAGTTAAAGTGGATCATGGGTTGTGCCTGCGGACAATGATACAGGATTCATCAAGTCACAAAGGAGAGTGTTGCAGAATACGAGTTGGATCGTGCCAGCGGCTTGTGGCGAACAAGAGCAGCAATGATGCGCTCGACGAGAAAGCGGGACTGCATGTCTGCTTTGTAATCGTCGGTTTGGTTGTAGAGGCGCGCAGCCACGACCTCAAGACGGTAGTCAGAGATGAAGACCTGGCGCATGCGAGTAGAACCGGGGCGTTGGGAGCGACATTGCGACCACACAGGACAGTCCGCGCACTGGTTGGCAAGGAAATGGAAATAGCGGCCATCACCAGAACCAGAACGAACGGCGACGATGCGGGTGTGGTTGTTGGTGGCGCCGGCGACAGTGTGGCGCATCTTGCCACTGCCAGCGGCCATGTCATAGATGACCTTAAACGTTCACAGGCATGCCGAATCAGACGCACCAGCGACTCTTTGGCCGCGTTGGCTTGTTGTGCATACGCGTCGCCGATCTGCTGTTGTTGGGCGGACTGCCAAATATCCCGGCACTGCAGTCAAATCCTGAACCGTCCGATGATCGCGATTCCTGATTTCTGCGCTTCAGTTATACTATTCTGCAACGCTCTCCTGATGGGACTGAATAACAGTGCGTCCAGAAAACGACGTGTTATGTTGCGATTCTGGCGACATAACTCCTTTACTCCGACAAGCTGCTAGAGTCCGCCATTAGTGACGGAATCAACGTGAATGCCGCGTGGATAAAGCACAGGGATATTTCCGATGTCGCCGCCACAACATTCGATAGAGGATTGAAATGAATAAATGGAGGTTGCCATGGCACACATAGCAGGAATTCGGATCAGAAATTTCCGCGCCTTGCAAGATATCACACTGGGAAAACTCTGGAATCTACAGAACGCCGAACCGTTGACACCCATGACTGCCGTCATTGGCAAAAATGGCGTTGGCAAGAGTTCCCTATTCGATGCTTTCGGTTTTCTGGCAGATTGCCTGCGGGTAGGAGTGGAGGAGGCGTGCGATCTGCGCGGTCGCGGTGGATTCCAACGTATCCGGACGCAGGGACAGAATGGCCAGATCGAGTTTGAGGTTTACTACACGGAAGATGGCAATGCCCGCCCCATCACCTACGAAATAGCGGTCGGGGTTGATTCATCTGGCAGGCCATACGTTCAGAAGGAACGCCTGCGCCAGCGCCGAAAGGGCCAAAAGCATGGCTGGCCGTTCTCTTTCTTAGTTCTGAATGATGGGATAGGTGTTGCATGGAAGGGCGAGGACGAAGGTCGTCAGATTGATGAAGATAAAGAGGTAGTTGATTTGCCCAGGCTGATCGAGTCCATCAAGCAAGGCGACGACCGGGAAGAGAGCCGGGAAACCGAGGTCGTGGAACTGGAAGATAAACGCAAACTCGGCATCGCCACCCTCGGATCGCTCAGGCAGCACCCCAGGATATCGGCGTTCCGGCGCTTCATTGAAGGATGGTATCTCAGCTATTTCACGCCGGATGCCGCGCGCAGTCTGCCGCTGACTGGCGCACAGAAACACCTGAACATACACGGCGACAATCTCGGCAATGTCGTCCAGTTTCTGGAGCGCGAATACCCGAAGAAATTCCAGGCTATTCTTGACCGAATCGCCGCAAAGATTCCCGGCATTCAGAAGATCGATACCGACAAAACCGCAGACGGCCGGATCCTGCTGCGTTTCAACGACAGGGGTTTCAAAGATCCTTTCTACTCGCAACAAATATCTGATGGAACGCTGAAAGTCTTCGCCTACCTGCTGCTGCTCGAAGATCCTGAGCCCCCGCCATTTCTGTGCATTGAAGAACCTGAAAATGGCCTTTACCACAAGCGGTTAGAGGCGCTGGCAACCGCGTTTCGCGCCCACGCCACCGGGCAGAAAGGCGGCTCACAGATTTTCATCACCACACATCAACCCTATTTTGTCGACGCATTGTCGCCGGAAGAGGTCTGGATTCTGGAAAAAGGTTTAGACGGCTTTTCCACCATCAAGCGCGCCAGTGATGATGTCACCGTTCAAAACATGGTCAATGAAGGTCTGCCACTGGGTGGACTGTGGTACAGCGACTATCTGGATGCGAGGTAACCCCATGCATTTCGAGATACTCGTTGAGGATCAATCTGGCAAGAAGGCGCTCGATATTCTAATCCCAAAGATTCTGGGAGACATGCACACGCACAGAGTATTTGCATATAAGGGCATTGGCAGAATACCGAAAAACATGCGCGACACGCATGACGCCAGCAAACGAATCCTGCTGGATAATTTGCCGAAGCTCCTGAAAGGATACGGAAATACATTTGCCGGCTACCAGGATTATCCAGCAGCAGTGATTCTCGTCTGCGATCTCGATGACAAATGCCTGAAGACATTTCGCACCGAGTTGTATGACATCCTCAATGCCTGTAATCCCAAGCCGGAAACCCGCTTCTGCATCGCCGTTGAAGAAGGCGAAGCATGGTTCCTGGGTGATTTGCCTGCGGTTAAGGCGGCGTATCCACGAGCCAGGGATGCTGTTCTGACTACCTATGTCAATGACAGCATTTGCGGGACATGGGAGACGCTGGCGGATGCCGTTTATCATGGCGGTGCATCAGCACTGTCCGCCAATGGCTGGCAAGCGATTGGAGCAGAAAAGTCGAAGTGGGCCGCGATAATCACGCCCCACATGAATGTCGTGACCAACTCTTCTCCCAGTTTCCGCTATTTCCTCAGCAAAATCCAGCAACTGCTCGAAATATCATGAAGCGTTCCTCTGGCATGGCTCGGTCAATCTGGCCTAGCACCTCGTCGAAAATGGCGCGGCGCTGGTGTTCATCCACCCATACCTCGAAACGTTCCACAAAGGGGAGTGAAAGGACGCCACATCGTTCATCGTGGCGTCCTTGTCTGTGGACTCACCGGCAGCCCAATGATGTCAGCGGACTACCATCGGCAAGTAAACCATCTTCGTGACAGCAACCGTCACGTTCCCGCTCTGCAACACCGCAGTCACTGGATTGGCCGCGTGGTCGCTCACATTGGCTGTCAGTAGCATCAAACCCGTGGGGCCAGAAGCCTGCGCCCTTAGTGTGATCACCGCAAGAGCGCCATCACCGGATGGCCCAAGTGGTGTTGACTCAAGGCTGTACGCTCCCAGCGCCAGTGTGCCCTGCACTGCGTCGATGTCCGGTCCGGTTTCGTACACTTGCCTGCCAGTGCTGGCTGGGAAACCAGTTAACGTCGCCGTGACCACCGTCACGACACTGGGGCTGTAGCCGATATTGAAGTCAAACGCACCCAGATCGCTGACATTGCTGATTGCCACTGTCACGGTGAAGAGTTGTCCAGCCAGCACGGTGCGCGATTGCGGTTGCAAGCTCATCGTCACCGATTGACTTGACGCGATTGCAGGTTCAGAAGGTCGTCGCAGCACAGCACACTTGGTATTCCATCTGCTGGCGACGGTCTGCACGTCAAGGATGTTGATTTCACCATTGTGATCCAGGTCATATAACGGATCGTAGAGCGAATCACCCACCTTCGTGTTCCAGCGATAGGCCACACGTTGCACATCGATGATGTCCACAATCCCGTTACCGTTGAAATCACCCAGGCAGGCGGTAATGTTCAGCGTGCCATCCTGCGGCGTGACAATGATCGCACTGGGTGTAATGTCCGAAGCACTCACCGCACTCAGATGAAGAATGGCGGGGCCAGACGCGTGTGGCACCAGGCGCACCAGAGCAACGGTTCCTCTCCCATTCGGGCCGGGTATGCCTGTGCCCAGGCTGGCGGCGCCATACACAACGGCGCCTGCCGTGTTACTGATGACTGGCCCGGTCGGGTACACACTCCGGCCTGTGCTGCCTGGGAAGTCACCCAGTGTGACAGCTTGTACTTCTACGAGTGCCGGGTTGTAGCCGAGGGTGAACTGGAACGAACCGAGATTGGTAACATTCGACAGTTCAATACCGATGGTGACCGGCGCACCGGCTGCCACCGATAAACTGGCAGGGGTCACTCGCATCACGGCAACATTTGCGGGAACACTGGAAACCGTGATGTAGTTGGTGCGCGTCAGGACGGATACCCCGCCCGGACCGGTGGTTGTCAGTGTGACTGTAAAGCCGCCGATCGTGTTGTAGATGTGCAATGGGTTAGCAATCGTATCGGTATAGCTATCACCAAAGTCCCAGGTGCGGCTGGTGATCATCCCACTCGACAGATCAGTAAACTGCACCCCCAATGGCACATACCCCGAAATAGGCAATGCGCTAAAGATTGGCACAGGCGGTAGAACCGCTGTGAGTTCCTCAAGCGCAATCTCATTGACGAAGGCCTCGTAGTCGGCGTCCGTCCGCACGACCGTGGCGGTGATGCTGCCATTGCTGCTATACGCCTGCAACGGCACATCGATAACCTGGCTGTACACCGCGCCGCTGCCAATCGTGAAGGGGTTGCCCACATCCACGCCGTTGTGGCGGAGGATGTTGTAGGCGGTCGTGCAGTGGAAGCCGACATTCGGGATCACGAAGCCGATCAGGTAGCGCTGGCCCGTGAAGGTCACGTCCTCGCCGCGCATCTTCAGCACGATCTTCCGGTCCTCGCTGCCGTCGATCTGCGCGGGCTTGAAGCCGTCGATGAACGCGATGGTCTTGGCGATGCGCGAGGTCAGCTCGTCGAAAGTCGCCTCGGTGTCGGGCCAGGTCGGCACTTC
>Ga0118677_10006256_pt1 | contig 17404 bp, 11 predicted proteins | sample AliMusrvi5mmetaG_FD_86154 | JGI IMG/M metagenome (GOLD analysis project Ga0118677, IMG submission 86154) | reverse complement strand
ATCCAGTTGTGGCGCTCGATGTAAGGAATGTTGTCTTCCCAGCGGATGCCGACGTGAACGGTCAGCTTGCTGGTGGCGCGCCAGTCGTCCATGGCGAAGAAGGCAGGATAAATCTGCCGCGAAGCGCTCTTGGCGTCGTAGTTGGCGCTGCCGCTGCTGGGCAAGCCCAACAGGTAGGAAGCGATGTCGTTGCCCTGATCCTTTGTGGAGGTCTGGTTGTCCTGGGTGAAGGTGTTGTTCCAGTACCAGATGCCCGACGAAGTGTTGGTCTGGGCGTAGTTGAACATTGCCAGGTTGTATTCGGCGCCAACCTTGACGGTGTGGTTGCCGAAGAAGCGGGTGAGCGAACCGGCGATGCGATAGGTGTCTTGACGGTCGAAGATTCGGCTGTCAGAACCCTGGCCGCTGAATAGGCCGTAGGTGCCCGGATCGAAGTCAGGAATTGAGAACGACGGTGTGCCCGGGAATTCGACGATGGCTGCGCTGCCGTAAACGGAAGGCCAGCCGATCTGGGTTACGTCGAAATCGGGTTTCGCCGGCAGACGGTCATAGCTGTACCGTGAGTAGCTGAGGCGAACGTCGAGAATCGTCTTCGCCGAGAGCGTCGCCGTATCGTCGAGAACGAAGTTGTGTACGTGATAGGTCTCGGTGCAGGCGCCGTTGCCGCAAACACCGCTGCTCTTGGGCTTGAATACGTCAACCGGGAGACTCATGTTCTTCCAGTAGGTGTAGCGGCCCATGATGTGGTTTTTGTCGCTGATGTCGTGATCGATCTTGGTTACTTCTTGGTAGTTGTTGCCGCCGCCGCTGGCGTTGTAGGTGTAGTTGTTCTGGAGTCCGGCGCTAGCATTGGTCGGATCCGGGAACACATACTTCAAGTAGCCGAGCGAGGTGGGGTTGATGCTGTTGGATTGACCCTGCGTGGTGGTGAAATGGCCGTAATTCGGGTCGCCAGGCGTACCGGTGCCGCCGCCATTGACATCCCAGCCAATGGGCAGACGATCGCCGTAGTTGGCGCCGAGGTTCGGGTCGCTGCAGCCGTTTGGATCGATGCAGGTGGTCAACGGGTCATAGAGGTACGGATCCGTATGGGTTACCGAGTCCTGATCGATATGGAGCCAACCAGAGATATCGGAATCGCCATTGGAGTCAGGAAGAACGCCGGTGGTCGGGACGTTGGTGGTGTAGGTCTGTCCCGCGCGCAGGTTAAAGCCTTCCCAGTTGAAGAACCAGAATGTCTTTTTCCGGCCGTCATAGACGTGAGGAATGTTGACTGGTCCGCCGAGGTTGAAGCCGTACTGGTTCTGTGTGAAAGCGGGACGAGCCAACGGTGTGAAGTTCGCTCCGCCCTGGTTGGCGAAGAATGTGTTGGCGTTGAATACCTTGTTGCGAATGAATTCCCAGCCGCCGCCATGCAGGTCCTTGGTGCCGGACTTGGTGGTGAAGCTGATGGCGCCGCCAGCCAGTCTGCCGTATTCCGCAGACAGGTTGTTGGTCTCTACGCGAAATTCTGCGATGGAGTCCTGGGTCGGGATGATTTCGATGTTGTGGTCATAAATGCCCCAGTTCGGAGCGCCATCGATGAAGACGTTGTTCTGGCCGGCCATGCCGCCGCCGATCTGGTAGTTGCCCCAAGCGATCGGGTTAACACCAGTCGGGCTGCCCTGGGTCTGGCCCAGCGGAATCACTGAGGTGACCAGGGCGGTCAGGTTCATCGGGTTGCGGCCGTTGAGCGGCAGTTCGTTGGTCTCGCGGGTATCAACCACGGTGCCGAGGGCGACGGTGTCGGCCTCGATCAGGGGGCTGCTGGCGGTCACTTCGACGGTCTCAGTCGAGGCGCCGACGGTGAGGGCAAGATCAACCTGGATTCTTGCATCGGTCTGGAGAACGATTCCAGCGCGCGAGAGCTGTTTGAATCCTTCTTTTTGAACGACGATCTTGTAGGTGCCAACCGGGACTTCGACAAACTGATAGTAGCCAGAGTCGTTGGTCTTTGCGGTGAGCTTGGTGTTGGTGCCGGCGTTGATGAGCTGAACTGTGGTGTTACCCACAACCGCTCCCGTCGCGTCAGTGAGCGTACCGAGAATGGTGCCCATTGAAGTCTGAGCAGTCCCTGGAATGACAGCCATGCCGAGCATGACAGCCACCATCAGAGCGAGCAAACCGATGTGTCTAAAAGACCATCTTTTTGCACTTGTTTGCATTGTGTCCTCCTGAATAGTTGGAACATGTTGCGAATGCTTTACAGCTACTGCAGATCACTTAAAGGCGCGATAAAAAAAGCTCCGCGTAAACATTTACGGGAGCTTCGAGATCGGCCGAAAAATGATCATTCTTTTTTGCGTTGCCATGAAAATGTTTTGAGCTTCCGAGAACATTTTCAAGCTGAGAGTCGAGAGGTCATTGCCATGAACGCACAATTAACCTGATCCTCAACACAGGCGCGATTGTCTGAGCCTAAGGCATGGTTTGTCAAGGGGTTTTTTTGACCTGTTCCCGGGCGCAAACATCCGTCAAATCATATGCTTAGCGGAGCCTGATACGTCAAACCATATGCTCTATTGGAGGGGGATAAACGGTTGGATTGACAGGGATTTCCCCCGTCAATTGCGCGGGGTTTTCCTCTGGAAAGGGCCCTCCCGCCGGAGAGGTTATGAAATTTGGGGACCAGTCCGGGGCCGGCGGGCAACCCCCCGCCCCGGAACGCCATCACGGCTTGCCGATTACCACTATGGATTTGTTCCCAATCTGGACTCGATGGGTCCCCGAGGGGAGGTCCAGGGGGACCTTTACCGCGACCGTCCGGCTGGCCGGGAGGGATGCGCGAAAGGTGCGGGCGGTGCGGCCGTCGACGATGACCTCGACCGGCCACGTGGTAATGCGTGGGCCGTCCTGGCCCGTTTGCCGCAGCTCTGCGATCAGTTGGATCTGGCCATTGCTTTCAGCGGAACTAAAACGGTCAACGACGAGTTGAAATGGCGCCGGCTTGTCTGCAGATGATATTGCGAACTCGCGGGGCAACACATTGAAGCCTTCGATTATGAGGCGGGGCATCGGGCGTGGCGGCAGCTCGCGAACAGCATCGCGGATCGAGACTGCAAGAAGACGCTCTTCGCCGGGAAGAAGTGTGAGAGCGTTGTCGCTCCAGAAGCTGGGCAGAATCTCGTTGCCTAACGCTCCACTAATGACTTCGACCCACACATGAACTGCCGGAACGCTGCCCCGGTTCACAACCCGCACGCTGTACCTGGTCTCGCCCGGAACGGCACGTTCCACTGCAACCACGCTGGCGGTTACAGTGACCGGAGCAAGATGCAGCATCTCTGGCCAGCGCTCGGCAACCTGGGTCCATGTAACCAGGCGATCTAGCTGCCGGCCTTGGTCATCGAGAAGGTCGAGCGCCAGAAAATGCAGCTTGCCGTCGGCGATGGCCGCGGGGGCCGGGCCCACGCTTGTGGTGGCGTCTGCCGTCGCAGTAAGGTCGTGGTTTTTCACTTCCTCGGTTGCGCCCTCGGCGGAAACAAGCGTCGCCTTGACATGAACGCGCAGGCTCTCAGGACGCGTGCTGACTACCTGGAGCGTGTGGTCGTCGGCGGCGTACTGAACATGGAGCGGCTGCGATGCCGACTTGACGGCGTAGTACGCGGCCGTGGGATGCAGGTACCAGTCGTAGAGCTGGTACATGCAATCGAGCCATGCTCCGTTCGTCATCCACACCATGGTGCCGGGATTGCGCGGACGGTTCTTGTTGGCCGCCTCAAAAATGGCGCGATACGACTGGGCGCTGAGCAACTCCGACATGCCTGCAAAATCGGCCAGAGAAACCGGCGCGCCGATTGTTGAAGTAATGCGCGAAGTGAGCGACTTTGCGGGTAGTCCGTGTTCCAACAGAGCCGGAGTGGCCCACGAGCCATCCGCTGAAGGTTCACCGGAATCAGGCACCGCCTTCTCAATGCTGTTGATGCGCGGAAGCGACTCGAGGCCGATTTCGTTTTTGAAAATGAAGTCGGAGGCATGCGCGTACTGATCGAAATAGTAGAGAATGTCCTGCATGTCGTACGGCCCGAAACTGCGCATGCCCAGCGGCTCAACGGCCCACGGAGGCTCGGTGCTGGTGCTTGGAATCCACGGGCGCGTGCCGTCGAGCGCCGGCAGGATCTCATTCTGCAGGGCCATGCCGATGTCGGTCTGCATGGCAGACTCGTTGGTGCCGCACCATGCCAGCAGCGACGTGCGGCCGCGCAGGCGCAGAATCGTGTCGCGCAAATTGGGCAGGTAAAGGTCCTTGTCGACCGGCGGAATGTCGGCCTCTTTCGCCTTCCATGCAGCTTCAAAAGAGCTGCGCGCAAGGTCTTGCCAAACCAGCAGCCCACGACGATCTGCTTCCTCGTAAAACACGTCGGGCAGCAGGATGCCGCCGCCCCACACGCGAACGACGGTGTGATTGCCTTCGGTCATCAGGCGCACCTGGTCGCGGTAGTTCTGCGCGTTCCAGGTAAGCAGAAAGTCCGGAACAAAAGACCCGCCTGCCATGCGGATGGGACGTCCATTGACGGTAAAGACGCGCGCTGCCTTGAGCGCCGGATACTTGTACGGGTCTTCCCCATCGGGCGTGGGAATGAGGGTGTGCGCAAACTCGGGCGGATTGTAGTAGGAGCCAATTTTGCGCACGCCAAATTGCGTAACCTGGCGATGACTCACAATGCCGCGAACGCGCGTCTCGATCATAAGAGTGTAAAGCGGCTGGCCGCCATATCCGTGAGGCCACCAGAGGCGCGGGGTCTTCATTAGCAAGGCTGGAAATTCCGCCGGGGTGAGGATGACTTCCCGCGGCGCGCCGGGCGGCACGTCAACATGTTTGGTGACCTGAATGGCGGCGCCGGTGAAACCCCGGGGCTTGATCTGGGCGACGATTTCGGTCGGCTGCGCAGAGGTTCCGGTGTTCTCAACCTGGAGGCGCAAGGTCACGGCCGCCTGCTTGCCGCCGGGCAATTCAACGTCGGTAAACGCCGCCGGATCCCAGGCCGCCACCGGGCCGCTGGCCTCGATCCACACATGCTGCCAGATGCCCATGTTGCGATCGCGGGCCGTCGGCACCCAGTCCCAGCCAAGCGCGCTCATCTGGGTGACGTTCTGCTGGAATTTAGGATCGGTCCCCGGCCTGCGATTGCCGGGAATGCCTGCGTAGTCGACTGGAAAAATACGGACGGCCAGCGCGTTCTCTGCGCCGGGATGCACGACTTTGGTCACATTGAATCGAAACCTGCGGAACATGCCTACGGTTTCATTTTCGGTGGCTACCTCAGTGCCGTTGACCCACACGGCGGCGCGGTAGTTGATGCCGTCGAGGTGCAGCCAAATCACCTTGCCGGCCTGTGCCGCAGGGAGGCTGAATGTCTTGCGGAACCACCAGGGCTTGCTCCAGGGACTTCCGGGCACGGAGGCATCGGGGATGCGGTCGTTGTTTGTGCCGATATAGGGATCGGGGTAGACACCCTTCCGCACAAGCGCGCCAAGCACCGTGGTGGGAACGGTGGTGGCGTACCATCCCGCCGGCTTGAAACCGGCCATGGAGAAGCGCGCTCCGTTGTTGCCGGCCGCTGCCTCGTCGCGCAATCGCCAACCATTGTGCAGTACCAAAGCGCCGGCAGGCACGCGATCAAGCGATTCAGAATCTATGGCTTGAAAACTCGCTGTGCCCTGAGCCCCGGCATGAAACAGCGCCAGATGCGCGAGCGCGGAGACGGCGGCGATGCGCTTGATTCCATAGAAAAACCGCAGCTTCCGATTCATGAGTCTCCCGTTCCGGTTCTCCGAGGTGTGCCTGATTACATTTGAGGCAAGTTTGTATACGGCGACAACGAATGGATGTGTACCAATGCTATCCGGTTATTTTAGTGCCTCAATTCGGGGCCTGGTTTTCGTCACATTTTGCCGCGAGAGGTGCGCTAAAGCGCGGTGTGTTTCGTCTATTTCCGTGGGGAAGAGCCACCTTTGCCGACGATGCTGGAATGATTGAGTGGACAACTCCAACCGGGTGCGGGACAGTTCGCATCCAAGTGGGTGCGCGGGTGTTCGCCCGCGACAAAAGCTGAAGAATTTGAGATGCAGGCCGAACTCCAAGGCAGCCTTTGTGCAGTTCAGCAGACTCCCCGGGTCTGCGAGCAGAGCGATGAAACGCTCATGGAGCTTTTGCGGACTCAGGACTCGCAGGCCCTCGACGCCCTCTTCAGCCGATATGCGCGCCTGGTATACGGCATCGCCTTCAGCATTCTGCATGACTCCGGCGAGGCGGAAGAGGTAGTGCAGGAGAGCTTCTTTTATGTTTTCAGGAAGCCTTTTGCGTTTGAGCCATCCAAGGGGAGAGCGCGCGTGTGGATCGTTCAGGTTGCGTACAGCCGCGCCCGCGACCGCAAGGCGCACCTGACGCGCCGAGGATTCTATGTGCGCGCGGATATTGAGTCGCTGGGCCTTGAAGATACCCTGGCCGGCAAGAACGACGTGGAGAACGAGATCGGGGCCCGGCTCGACCTCAGGAAATTGCAGGGCGCATTCGATGATTTGAGCAGCGCCCAGCAGGAAACGCTGAAGCTGTACTATTTTGAAGGCATGGGCCTGCGAGAAATCAGCCAGCGGTTGAGTGAGCCCCTGGGCAACGTGAGACACCATTTCTACAGGGGTCTTGAGCGGCTTCGCAAGAACGCGCTAGTTGAAAGGTTGCAAAGTCATTCCAATGGAAAGAGTACGAAAGCAGAACGACCACAAGAGATTTGAGAGACTGTGTGCCCTGGCGCTGACTGACTCATTGAGCATCAAGGAACGGCGCGACATCGAACTTCACTTGCAGGGCTGCGAAACGTGCCAGGCCAGGATTCAGGATTATTCTCAAATCGGAGAAGCGGGAATGGGGCTTGTGGCCGGATCTCTGGCTTTAACCGAAGCCGCAAAACATTGGGACGACCAAAAAGCGAGAGAGAAACTGGAGTCGTCCATCCTCGACAATGGCCCCGGCGGCGCGTCTAAAGGCAAGCTCGATTAATTCCCTTCCCGGTCACTCACAAATTTTCCGATTCAGCTTCCCTCCCGGTTGGTACAGAAGTTCCGCCTGCTCCGTATTTACCCCAGTGGGGTGTGCGCGGAATGGTGTGCGCCCTGCACAAAGTGTTTCCGGGAGGCCAAATGTCAAATCAGAAAAGTACATCGCCAGGCCGGGTTCTTCTGCCCGGTCTTTTCAGCATCAGCGTGCTTGTGCTGCTGTTGTGCGCTGTTCCAGGCATGGCGCAGTCAACCTATGGATCCCTGACCGGGACGGTGGTGGATTCGAGCGGCGCGATAGAAGCAGGCGCAAACGTAACGCTCACCAACATTGGAACATCGGAGAAGCAGACCCAGACAACAGGCGACACCGGGCTGTATTCGTTTGTGAATCTCTATCCCGGGCAGTATCGCGTTACGGTTGACAAGGCTGGATTCAAGCGGACCGAACGCCAAAACGTAGTGATCCAGGTTCAACAGACAACCCGCCTCGACGTTACGCTCTCAGTCGGCCAAGCCAATGAAACCGTCACCGTAACGGCAGAGGCTCCGCTGCTGCAAGCGGAGACCTCGTCGCTGGGCCAGGTGGTGGAAACGCGCAACGCGGATGAACTGCCGCTCAATGGCCGCAATGTCTTCTCGCTCGTAGAAGTCTCGCCTTCGGTGGTGATGCAGGGCCAGGCCGGCTCCGCGGCCACAACGGTGAACCCGTTTGCGTGGGGCAACTTCCAGATCGGCGGGTCGTTCGCCAATCAGAGCGCCGAGTACCTTGACGGCCAGCCGCTGAACATCGGTTACGTGACCCTGCCCATCCTCATCCCGACCCAGGACACGGTGGCCGAGTTTAAAGTGCAGACCAACAACATCGGCCCGGAGTGGGGCAAGGTTGCCGGCGGCGTGATGAACCTGAGCACCAAGGGCGGCACCAACAACTTCCATGGCGAGGCCTATGAGTACATCCGCAACAAGGTGCTCAATGCCAACAACTGGTTCTCAAACTACCACGACCTGGGACGTCCTCCCTTTACTCAGAACCAATTTGGCGGCAACGCCGGGGGACGCATTTTCAGAGACAAGACCTTCTTCTTCGGCAGCTGGGAATCATTCCGCCTGCGCCAGGCACAAACCTATACCGGCACGGTTCCCACCCAGGACATTTATAACGAAATCGCGGCCAATGCCAATGGGAGTCCGACGGACGTGGATCTAAGCGCCGAGTACTCCCCCACCGTTTCCCAAATTCTGGACCCATGCGCAGGAAGCCCCGCGCCAGGCGGAGGTTGCACGCCAGGCGTGACGCCTCCCACCCCGACCGCATTTGCGGGTACAAGCGGCGGCAGCCCGAATGTCATTCCCGGCTCTCGAGTGAACGTCACAGCTGCCAAGCTGTTCATCAAGGCTTTTCCCGCGCCGACGGCAAACTTGACCGGCCTTACGAACAATTACGCTGCCAACTACGGCGCCGGCGGCAACCAGAACCAGGGCGTGGCCCGCGTCGATCAGAAGATCAGCGACAAGCAGCACATCTTCGGCCGCTACAGCTACTGGAACAACCTCAACCAACCCACCGACCCACTGGGCACCGGTTACTGCCAGGATCGCTGCACCGAGATCATGACCACCTTCGCATTAGCCATCGGCTACAACTACGTGTTTACGCCGAACGTCATCGGCAACATCAACCTTTCCGCCAGCCGGTTCAGATACAACCGCAACCTGATCAACCAGGCCTACGACCTATCGCAGATCGGTTGGCCGGCGACGTGGAATGGCGAGGTGCCCGACCCGGCCAGAACGCCGCCAACGCCTTTTATCGAGGGCTTTGTGGCCGATGTCATGTCGAGCCTGGGAGCGGGCAGCTTTATTCAAAATCGCGATGCTCAGGGCTGGTTCTCCCCAACACTAACCGTGGTGAAGGGACGCCATACCTTCCAGTTGGGATTCCAGTTCCAGTTGGACCAGGACGACTATACCCAGACCAACACCGCCACCGGCACTTTCGGATTTAGCGGCAGCTATACCCAGCAAACCCTCAGCACGCCTGGCACGCCAACCGGCACGACCACCTACACCTACCCGCTGGCCGACTACATCCTGGGCTGGGCGCAGAACCCGATGAACATCACCAACCACTTCTACGGGGCGGCCCAGAACGTGAATTTCGTTGCGGCGCGCCAGTACGTTTACGGCGGTTACATCAACGACACCTATCACGCAACCAGCAAACTCACGCTGAACCTGGGCGTGCGCTACGATGTGCAGACCCCCTGGACAGAGCGCTACGACCGGTTGGTGGACTTCAACCCCACCGAACCGAACCCCTTCGCGACGGCTGCCATGGGTGTTACGGTGCTGGGCAATGTGGACCTGGTTAATTCATCCGGCAACCCCAGCCGCGAAGCCCTGAACTTGAACCACAAAGGCGTTGCACCCCGCCTTGGCTTTGCATACAGCATCGATCCCAAGACCGTTATCCGCGGAGGCTATGGAGTGTTCTGGACGCCGATCGACACCCCGTGGGCCACTCACCCGCTGAACGATCCGACCAGTTCCGCGCAAACCAACTACACGGGAAACCAGGGCGATGCGCAGTATCCGGTTAACACCATAACCACGCCCTGGGCAGATTTCATTGAGCCTCCAGGGCGCGCCACCTGCGCTGCGGGTTCTTCAGGCACAGCGACCAACTGCCCCACTGTCGGGGACCCCGCCGCTTCCGGAACCAATTACTCGCCTGTCGGCGCCTCAGAAGTCGGCTGGCAGCTTCAGGGAGCCACGGTTCCCGGGATCAACGTCCGCGACTACAAGTACGCGTACACACAGCAGTGGAATCTCGACATCCAGCGCACCCTTTGGGGCGGCTGGTTCGCCGACGTGGCGTACGCGGCCAACAAGGGCACGCATCTTCCGCAGTATGCCCAGCAGGTGAACCAGCTTGCCGACAGCTACCTGGCGCAGGCCGCATCGCAGTACGACGCAAGCCTGCCCGACCCCAACGCGAACGTGGCTATTGCCCAATCGGTAACCAACCCGTTTGAAAATTACTCCTACCCGGGCAGCGTGATGGGGGCGCCGACAACCACTGTCGGCCAGTTACTGCGCCCGTTCCCGCAGTACAGCGGACTGGAATATGCCGGCCAGGGCAGCTTTGCCAGCAATTACCAGGCACTCGAAGCCACGCTGCAGAAGCGCTTCGCCGGTGGCGGTACCCTGCTGGCGGCTTACACCTACTCCAAGTTGCTCAGCAATACCGACAGCATTACTTCCTGGCTTGAGGCCGGCGGCGACGGCGCCATCCAGGACTGGAACAACCTCAGGGGCGAGAAGTCTCTCTCCTCGCAGGAAGTCGGACAGCACCTGATCATCAGCTATGTGCTCGATATCCCGCTGGGCAAGAACAAGCGGTATCTCAACAACCTGCCGGGCGCGGCCGACAAGATAGTAGGCGGCTGGGGCATCGACGGCGTAACTACCTTCCAGCAAGGTTTCCCGGTGAACATCTCTGCCGGCGCAGCCAACGGCACCAGCAACTGGGGCGGCGGATTGCGCCCCAATGTAGTTGCCGGCGTGCACAAGGGCGGCTCTGGAAGCAGGGACGCCCGCGTCCTGAGCGGCCTGCAGGGCAACGCAGGCTGGATCAACCCCGACGCCTTCTCTGAACCTGCGCCGTACACCTTTGGCAACGAATCGCGCGTCGACTCCACGCTGAGAACGGATGGCATCGACAACTGGGACTTTGCCGCTTTCAAGCGAACTCCAATTGTCAGGGAGAAGCTGGCATTCGAGTTCCGCGCCGAACTGTTTAACGTGTTTAACCACGTCCAGTTCGGTCCCCCGTCCACCGGCTATGCGCTGCCCATCAGTTCGAGCGGGTTCGGGCAGATCACCAGCCAATTCAACAACCCGCGCCTGGTGCAATTCGCGGGCAAGTTCGTCTTCTAAGCCCCGGCTCAACCGTGCGAGCGCGGCACAATGCCGCGCTCGCACATCCTTATAGTGGTTTTGAGTTTTGCCTGAGGTTAGTTTCTATCCGGCAGATATTGTTCGATGCTAATCGTTCCTTCTTGACTCTTCGGCTGCTCTATCAAAGAGAAGACCACCGGAAACGCCCGTCGCCGAGTGTTCGGTCAGGTATTGAGCGTGTCTCTTTCAAGCATTGGGTGAAAGAAGCTCCGCTTGCCAATTTCAATTACATTGCTGCGCGCGTGCTCTGGTTTTTCTTCGGCTCCCCTTTTCAAATCGTCTTTGCGAGTCAGCGGCCGCTTGTCAATCTGCACCACATTGCCCGCCCCCCGCCCAATGCTGCCTTCCGTGCCCTTGCCGGCATCGTCATCGTGTCGCATAAGTTCCCTTTCCTGGGTCTATTCGTGAAGTTCATCCAGAGTCCTAAGATGGCCAGACTGCTGATCCTGGATGCTCGGATTTGGCTGGTTTATGCGGTCCCGCTGGGATGAATGTTTCAAGTTGCGCAAGCCAATCGGCGTCGATCAGCCGCGCATGGTCCGGGGCCCGCGCTGGCTCGATGCATTGGCGCCATTCGATAAAACCGCATCCGTTGCCTGGTCCAGGTGGATACCCGGAGCGCAGTGCCCGGCGCGGTTACGGAACCTGATCTACTGGCATGCCACACGCCGCTAAGGAGCCGAGCATAAGCCTTTGAGCGGACGTTCGAGGTGAGGGACTGCCGACGATGGACGCCTGCTCTCTTGCAGGTTAAGAATGACTTCTGCATTTGGGCGCCAATTCCGCTTTCTGCGTTTCTACCCGTCAACTGCCGGGCACGCCACTCGGTATTCCATAAGCGCGGAATCGCAACGGCCAAGCCAAGGCAGACAAGGAGACATGGGAGAGTGATGAAGACGCGCATTGTCCTTCCCATCGCACCCTCCGTGAAGCACTTGCGGAAGGTTCGCGCCCAGCCAGATGGAGATGCGCGAACCACTTGACGCAGCCGCCGGCCGGTCAAGGAAGTCATTCACAAACGCTGGCGCCAAAGGTACTGTCAGGCTCGGGCCGCGTGCGCTGCACTGCAATGAATCCAAGGGTGATACAAACAGGATAGTAATCTCCCTCCGCTTCCCGTCTTCTTGTTCGGCATCAATCGCCTTGTAAAGCTTTGTAAGGCGAATGATATGACTCTCCGATGCGTCTAGTATTCTGCCTACTGCGTGTGTGCGGGTTGGGACGGCTAAGTGCACCGGGCCAGACGCGGCGCGAGACTCGCCAAACGCATGAGTTGCGCGCCCTTCGTGCGGCTGCCAACTCCGAATCAGAGATGTAGTCTGGACACCCGTCCGATGCGGCTAGATAAAAGCTGGTTGACATATATCAAAGGTTCCGCAGCCTCATTGTGCTGGTATTAGGCTGGGGGATTTGTGCGCGCATATCGAATGACTTCGCGCAGAGGATCATCCCTTAACGCGATCCGAAGTGGTGCGCGGCACGGTTAACCCACCACAACCTCGGCTTGCTGTTCTAACGGGCCCGGGCACAGGAGGAAGGTACGATGCGTTCAGTGCAGTTGAGGTATGGGAAGGCGGGCGGCATGCTGATGGCCGTGAGCTTTATCGCCCTATTGTGCAATTCGGCAATGTTCGCGCAGCAGACAGGGGACGGACAGGCGATCGACAAGGATACGCTTCAACTGTTGCTGAAAAAGATTGATCAGTTGGAAGCGCGGGTGAGCCAACTGGAAGCCGAGAAACGCCAGGCCGGAGCGGCCAATCAACCATCTTCCAGCCCCGCTGAAGCTGGCCCCGCACCTCAGCTTGCCGCCGCTGCCGCGGCCTTGAAGAATTCAACCGGCCAACAGGAACCCCTTCCGCAGCCTCCCAGTTCTTCCCCTGCCGACACCGAGCAGGCTCAAATGGATGGGGGCATGTCAGACAGAATGGACTTGAGCAAGACACTGCTGCGCATTCGCGGGTTCGGTGACATTTCTCTGCATGGCGACACCATGAAAGGCGACACAACGTCATTCTCGCTCGGACAACTCGATCTGTTCATCTCCTCGGATGTCTCCGAGAAATTCAAGTTTCTAAGCGAGATCGTCTTTGAAGCGGGAGCCAACAACTTTTATGGCGTAACCAGTGGACCGGAAAACTCATTCAGTGTGGATATCGAACGTTATCTCATGCAATATTCCCATAACGATTACTTCAATATCTCCGCGGGGCGGGGACACACCGCCATCGGGTACTACAACACCGCCTATCACCACAGCACATGGTTGCAGACCACAACGGGCAGGCCTTTCCTGTTTAACTTTGAAGACCAGGGAGGAATCCTGCCCGTCCATAACGTCGGCGTAACCGCCTCCGGCCTGATTCCGTCCGGTCAGTTGGGATTGCATTATGTAGCAGAAATTGGCAACGGGCGCGAGTCACGAAACCCGCTGGTGGATGAGCCTGTTCAGAACGAGGTCGACGACCAGAACCACAAGGCTTTCAACCTGGCAGCCTTCGTCAGGCCTGAAGCATTGCACGGGTTCCAGGCCGGCGTCTCTGTATATCGCGATGTGCTGCGGCCGCTCAACTCTCCCCGGATCGGGGAGACAATTGTGGCGGCCCATGCGATTTTTATCCGCCCGAAGTACGAGTGGCTCAACGAGGCACTGCTAGACCGTCATGCGCTGATGGGAACATCGAGCAGCTTCAATACCCCCGGATTCTATACACAAGTCTCAAGGCAGTTTGGATCGTATCGGCCCTACTTCCGATACCAGTACGTCAATGTTCCCAACAACGAGCCGGTATTTCCAGACGTGCGATTGCAGCACGGTCCTTCGCTTGGCCTGCGCTACGATGCCAGCGAATCCGTCGCGCTCAAATTCCAATACGACTACTCATTCCTTCGCGATCAGCCGGGATTCAACGGGCTTACGCTGCAACTCGGGTTTACGTTTTAGTGAGATTCAATCCAGAATGCGACGCCTGACCACACTCCTTATTGTCGCCGCACTGATTGCCCGCCAACCGGGCTCCGCGGGCTTGCGTCCGGAGTCTTCCGATCACCCTTCAATACAACTAAGCGCGCCTTATGAGCCGTTGGCCATTGTCGTGAATCGTTCAAATCCCGTGGACAAGCTGTCGATGACGGAACTCCGCGGCATCTTCCTTGGAAACCGCAGCCACTGGACAAATGGCAGACGGATCACCCTGGTGATGCGCGACGTGGGAGAACCGGAAAGGAAGGTCGCGGTCCGCGATATCTGCGGAATGACCGAAGAACAATTGAAGAACCACTTTCTCCACGGCCTGTACACGGGTGAAATTCTGGTTTCGCCCAAGACACTTTCAACGCCGGTCGGAGTGCGGAAGTTCATTTTCAACGTTCCTGGAGCCATCGGCTTTCTGCGCGCAAGCGACGTGGATGCGACGGTGAAGGTGCTGCGCATTGACGAGCTCTTGCCTGAAGACAGGGGCTACAAGCTGCGCGTGCAAAGCCCGGCGGTGAATTAGGATGCGGAATCAGCTCAAATTCGCGTTCAAGCGGCGATACTCCTATCCCCTGCCGTTCCTCGACCGGATATTGAACGCGACGTCGCGCCAGAAAGCTACCTTATCGCTATTCATGGTGTGCTGCGGGGTTGCGGTGATCGGCGCATTTGTGATTCGCGATTTGCGCGCCGCTAACGCCGAGGCGCAGAAAATGTACACGGGTTCTGTTCACGGGCTGCAGCGCATAGGAGAGCTGCAATACTACGCGCAGGAGACCCGCCGCGCCACCTTGTACGCCTTGACGACCAGCGACAGCAATCTCCAGGTTGAATACGCCGATCAATCCCGAGACGCCGATCAGCGCGTGAAAGATGTGATTGCGGAATATGGCCGCCAGGCAAAACAACCTGCCGAGACCGCATTGGCCGACCGCCTGGCCCGCGATTGGGTAAGTTATCTTGACGTGCGCGACGAGGTGCTTGCCTCCATTCTCGAAGGAAATATCAAGGGGGCAGTCAGTTTCGATATTGCCGGCGGCGTCCCGGCATTCGAACTTGTCCGAAAGGACCTGGATGAAGTGAAACGCATTTACGACGAAGACGCTGCCCAGCGCCAGGCAAACCTGGCCGCCTCGTCGCGGCGCTCGTCGGCAAGGCTGATTGGAATTCTGATTTTCACCTTCCTGCTGTCAAGCGCCGCGGTTTGGGCGATTCAAAGAGGAAGGATGCTGAGCGCGCTCCAGCTTGCAGGTTTGCAGATGGAGTTTGTAGCTTCGGTGTCGCACGAGTTGCGCACGCCGCTGGCCGTAATCAGTTCCGCGGCAGACAACCTTGCCGACGGCCTGGTCGAAGGAAAAGCCGCGCTGCAAAAATATGGCGGCATCCTGCAGCGCCAAAGCCGCGGCATGAGCCATTTGGTTGACGAGATTCTGCTGTTTGCCTCAACCGAGGACCGCAAGAACCACTACATTTTGAAGCCAGTTCCGATCGCGGCAATTATCGAATCGATCATGAGCAGCACAGAAGGGCAGGTTCAGAGCGCGGGTTTTGTTCTCGACCGCCAGATTGAGCCCGATCTTCCAAATGCGATAGGCGATCTTACCGGAATCTCGCAATGCCTGCAAAACCTGATTGGCAACGCAGTCAAGTATGGCGGCGACACCCGCCGGATTACCCTGCGCGCATGCACAGCTCGCGTTGAACACGGCACCGGATGGGAACTGCTGATCTCCGTCATCGACAAGGGAATTGGAATCGACCCCTCGGAGCTGGTCCACATCTTCGACCCGTTCTATCGCAGCCCCCGCGTCCGCGACGCGCAGATTCACGGCACCGGCCTGGGGTTGTCGCTTGCCAAGAGAATCGCCGAATCCATGGGTGGAAGCCTTTCGGTAGTCAGCGAACTCTCCGCTGGCAGCACATTTACCTTGCACTTGAAAATCGCGAAAGGAGACGATATGCAGATGGCCGCGCAAGCCTCTCCGCGCGCTGCATTGACAAATCTATGAGCAGACGCATCCTGATGGTTGAAGACGAAGAAGAATTATGCCTCACCCTGGGCGACCGCCTGCGCAGCGAAGGCTACGTGGTGGATGTGGCATTGGACGGCAACGCAGGCTTGGATAAGGCCACGCAACTGCCGTTTGACCTCATCATTCTCGACATCATGCTCCCCCATCGGAACGGGCTTGACCTTTGTACGGATATTCGGCGCGCGGGCCAGAATACGCCCATCCTGCTGCTGACCGCGAAAAGCCAAACGGTGGACAAGATCATCGGCCTCAAGCTGGGCGCGGACGACTACGTCACCAAGCCATTCGATACGCTCGAGTTGATGGCGCGCGTCGAGGCCCTTCTTCGTCGAACGCTAATCGCTTCAGATACTGCGCACGCCATTGGCCCCGATCTTTTCCGCTTCGGCTCCATCGTTATTGACACACGCAGAGCAAAGGTGACCTGTGCGGGGATTCCGGTGTCTCTCACCGCAAGGGAGTTTCACTTGCTGCGTTACTTCGCGGAGCACCCGGGGGTTGACCTCTCGCGCGATGAATTATTGGAACAGGTTTGGGGCCATATGGCAGGGACTTTTACGCGCACCGTGGATATGCACGTCGCCAGCCTGCGCCAAAAGCTGGAGCCTTCACCCAAAAGGCCCGAGACGATTATCACAGTTCCCGGAGTCGGCTACCGGTTTCAGTGCTGAGTCAAGGTTCGGGGATTTGGAGATGGCTGATCGCCGATGGAGCGCGGCAAACGTCATGGCTGTTTGCGTGTTGCCGACACTGCTTTTTGAATGGCATCGCTCACTGAAGCCAGCAGCGAGGAAACTTCTTTTGCAGGAACATCTCCCTGGGCCAGGTCGGCCGAGCCTCCGCCCCGCAGCCCAAGATGGGTGAGCGCCTCGCGCAGAATATGTCCGCAGTTGAAGTCGAGGTCGGAACTGCGGGCAACAAACATGCGTACCGGGTCAGCCTCGCCGGCGCAGAAGATCACTCCCGTTTGCGCAGCGGCTGCCGCTGTTCGCGATGCCAGAAGCTTCACGCTTTCGCGGTCCCGGTCTTTCCAATCACGCACCACAAGCCTGAGCCCGTTTTCGACCGTTTCCTCCGCCGCCAGCTTTGCCGCTTGAAACACCGCAAGTTCCTCGCGCAATTTTTGGCGCTCTTTGGCACGCGCCTTCCCCTCGGCCAGCAGCCGGGTAACGGTTGAAGCCAATTCCGCCGCCCCCGTTGAAAGCAGGGCCGAAGTTTCGCGCAGGACGGCCGAATCTGCGCGAGCAGCTCGCACCGCCCTCATTCCGCAGACGAACTCGACGCGCACGCCACGGGTCACTTTCTCCACCGTCCGCAAATGCAGCCCGCCGATCTGCCCCGTGGAGCGGACGTGAGTTCCACCGCAGGCGTTGTTGTCGCGGTCGGCCACGAACAGATA
>Ga0118677_10007862_pt1 | contig 17405 bp, 16 predicted proteins | sample AliMusrvi5mmetaG_FD_86154 | JGI IMG/M metagenome (GOLD analysis project Ga0118677, IMG submission 86154) | reverse complement strand
TTTTTTACCTTACTAAACATAGATCATTCTTTTACGGTGATTTCTTCAGAATTCTTAAGCTGATGATAACCTGCCAGGGGAACGATGATCTGGTCGCCTTCCTTGACCCCTTCTGTAATCTCAATGTAATCAGTACTAGTATATCCGGTTGAAATTCTGGTTTTTATAGCTTTGCCATTCTTGTAAACAAAAAGGAACTCAGGTCTTCCCTTGTCGAACTGTGGAATATTTTTTATTCTCAATGCATTTTCCTTTGAGTTTTTAGCTATCCAGATTTCGATATTCTGGTGCGGAATCAACTTCGGGTGTGAACTTTCTTCGAGGTGGATGTTGAATTGTATTTTGCCATTTTCCACAATGGGGGAGACGATCCCTATGTGTCCAAAAAGTTTGGTGTCATCGAGTATGGCGTAAATCAGTGTCCCGGTCTTGACAAAATCTGCCATCTTTTCTTCGATGGAGCCTGAAATTTTAAAAGATGACAGGTCCGAAATCCGGACGAGTACCTGGTCCCTGCTCACTTTTTCTCCGGATTTGTTGCTAATGGCGAGCACGATTCCAGAAGATGGAGATTTTACATTCATTTGTTCCAATCCGGTCATTTTCTCATTCAGCTCTTTCCCCTGAATCTCGATTCCCAGTAGCAATCCCTCTTCTTCTGCTTTGAGTTGTTTGATTCTGATGCCGTTTTTTTCTTTCAGGGTCAGCAGTTCCTTTTCTGCGAGCGCAATTTCCTGTTTCGTTTTTTCGATCTTGGCAGGAGAGATTCCTCCAACTTCTAGCAATTGTTGCTCGTCAGAAAGTTGTGATTTCAGAGATGTTATGTTTAGTCTCTTGACCTCTTCGTTGTATTTTAAATCAATCTTGGTAGAGGATTCGGCAAGGTTGTTCTTTTCAAGACTGTTTTTTTTGAGTGCCAGCTGATCTTTGATATTTTCAATATCTGTCTTAATCTGCTGATCCTCCAAAACTAGGATCAGGTCTCCCGGTTGAACGCTACTTCCGGGTTCCTTGATGATTTTTTTGATGGTGCTTGGATAATTGCACCGCACCAAAACCTCGCTTTCTGGTTCCACCACACCAGATGCTTTAAGTGGATTGATGACTCTCCCTTTTTCAACGGTTAGAATAACACACTGATTTTTTTCAATCGTATTGGGTGAATTGGAACAGGAAGGAAGGGAAGTAGTCAGACAAAGCAATCCCCAGACGAACTGTGCAGATTTTCTTTTGACTTTCATAGTTAATAGTATTGATTGGATCTCTAAACCCCGGTAACTTGTTAATGTTGATAGAATCAGGGGGTAAAGTTAAGCAATAGGGACCAAGGATGAATAATAAATATTTTAAATATTTATTAAAAGAACTTCCAGTCGGATTTAACATGAAAGCAATTATAGAAAAATTAAAAGTGCAGAGATAAAAGTAATGACTAAAACAGCCCAGCGATAGGTATCTTCCTTTATCGCGTGTACGGCTTTGATTCCAAGATAGGCGCCCAGTACCACAAAGGGAATGGCCAGCAGGTCAATGAGCAAGGATTCTGCATGAATGTTATTCCAAACAAAATACTGCATGGGTAGCTTCGTGAGATTGATGATGGCAAAAAACCAGGCCGTTGTTCCGATGTAGTTTTTCTTGGTAAGATGCAAGGCGAGCAGGTAAATGGCAAATACTGGTCCGGCAACATTGCCAATCATGGTGGCAAATCCGCCCAAAATTCCAAAAAGAGCAGCAAACCAGGGTGAGTTTGGAAGCTCATTTCCTCCTTTTTTTTGATCGTTCCACACCATCAGGACCAAGGAGAACATAACGGTTGCGGCAATAATGTGTTTAAACTGCTGGTCATTGACTCCTGTGCCAATCCAAAGGGCAAGAAAGAGTCCCGCGAAGGCCCATGGGAGGGCTTTTAACAAAGGTTTCCACTCGGCATGGCGGTGGTAAAAGAGGACGGCAAAAAAATCGGCTGTAATGAGGATAGGCAGCAAAACGCCGGTTGAGGCTTTCCCCCCGAAGATCATTGCCATCACCGGGACAACTACCATGGAGACACCCGGAACTCCGGTTTTTGACATTCCAACCAGAATGGCACAAAGTGCAATCAGCCACCAATGGATGCCCGAGAGGGAAAAATTCGATAGAATACCTGACATCATTATTAATTTTCCGGTTTGAAGGGAATTAACTATTTTTGCAAAAAATTTAAAGATAGTTTTTAAACGTTCAAATTAAGTGGGTAATGGCAACTTTAGCAGATTTTCGTAATGGATTGTGTATTGAGTTCAACGATCAGATATTCCAGATAGTAAGTTTTCAGCATGTGAAACCGGGTAAGGGTCCTGCATTTGTGCGCACCAAGCTTAAAAACATGAAAACTGGAAGGGTAATCGACAACACTTTTTCTGGTGGAACCAAAATTACCACGGTTCGGGTGGAGAGAAGACCCTATCAATATTTGTATCACGACGAGACTGGTTACAATTTCATGAATGCGGAGACCTTTGAACAGGTCAACATAGATGCAGCCATGGTTGAAAATGCGGATCTGATGAAAGAGGGCATGACGGTCGAAATAACCTATCATGCAGAAACTGAGACCCCGCTTACAGTAGATCTTCCCCCTTTCATTGAATTGGAGATTACCTACGCTGAACCCAGTGAGCGTGGCAATACGGCCTCTTCTACGGCCCTGAAAGCAGTGACGGTCGAATCCGGTGCCACCATCATGGTCCCACTGTTTATCAATCAGAATGATGTAATAAAAGTGGATACACGTGATCGTTCCTATTCTGAACGTGTGAAGAGATAATCACATCCGATACCAAAGATAAAGCCGGTTGATGATTCAACCGGCTTTATTGTTTAATAAACAATCCAAATCAAGGATAAGACTTTTAATATCAGATAATTAACATGGCGTCTCCATAGGCGCCAAAGTGGTATTTCTCTTTGATTGCTTCCTTGTAGGCATTCATCAGGTGATCGTAACCCGCAAAGGCACTTACCATCATCAGTAGGGTAGATAGGGGTAGGTGAAAGTTGGAGATCATGCTGTCAGCGACACTGAAATCATAGGGAGGAAAAATGAATTTATTGGTCCATCCTTCAAAAGGTTTGAGCATTCCGTTGGTAGAAACAGAGGTTTCAAGGGTGCGCATCACGGTAGTGCCAACTGCGCAAACACGATGACGTTCTTCTTTAGCCGAATTGACAATGTTCACGGCATCCTCCTTGATCCAGATTTGTTCGGAGTCCATTTTGTGTTTGGTGAGATCTTCCACATCCACGCTTCTGAAGTTTCCGAGGCCAACGTGCAACGTTATCTCAGCAAAGTCTATTCCTTTTATTTCCAACCTTTTAAGTAGTTCCCTGCTGAAGTGCAGTCCGGCAGTTGGGGCGGCCACGGCACCTTCATGTTTGGCGAAAACTGTCTGATAGCGAGCTGCGTCCTCTTCTTCAACCGGACGGTTGATGATCTTGGGAAGCGGAGTTTCTCCCAGTTTGAAAAGGGTATCCTTGAACTCGTCGTAGGTACCGTCGAACAGGAACCGAAGGGTTCTTCCACGGGAAGTGGTATTGTCAATGACCTCCGCGACCAACAAATCGTCATCTCCAAAATAGAGTTTGTTGCCAATTCTGATCTTTCTGGCTGGATCTACGAGAACGTCCCAAAGTCTTAATTCGCGGTTCAATTCGCGAAGCAGGAAAACCTCAATCTGAGCGCCAGTCTTTTCCTTGTTGCCATAGAGTCTGGCAGGGAATACCTTGGTATTGTTGAAGACCATGACATCCTTGTCGTTGAAGTAGTCGATTACATCTTTGAAGATTTTGTGTTCAATGTCGCCGGTTTGACGGTTTAAAACAAGTAACCTGGATTCGTCTCGATTCTTGGATGGATGGAGGGAGATCAATTCATCAGGTAAATTGTACTTAAATTTCGAAAGCTTCATTGTTGATGACATTTATATGATTTAAATAGGTGTATTGTTAATGGTTTGAAAATGTGCAGAAAGCATATCCGCTAACTCTGTCAGGTCTAAACTTTGATCAATGGTATATTTCCCGATTCTGGTTCGCTCCAATCCAATAAGATAGGCACCGCTGTTAAGGGCCTTGCCAATGTCTCTTGCCAGAGCCCGAATGTAAGTACCCTTGCTGCAGACTATTCTCAATTCGATTTGAGGCAATTCAAATTTTATAAGTTCTATCTCTTTAATAACAAGCAATTTGGGTTTGAGTTCAACCTCTTTGCCTTTTCTTGCAAATTGATAGGCTCTTTTTCCGTCAACTTTTATTGCCGAGTAGGCCGGTGGTACCTGTTCAATGGCACCTATGAACAACGGAAGAATTTTCGCTACCGTTTCACGGGTAATTTGAGCTGTTTCAAACTGCTCATCTTCTTCTGTTTCCAGATCGAAAGATGGAGTAGTTGCCCCAACTTTAAGCAGGGCGATGTACTCCTTTTCATCGGCCTGAATTTCATCAATTTGCTTTGTCAATTTTCCTGAACAAAGAACCATGACACCGGTTGCCTTGGGATCCAGTGTCCCAGCATGTCCGATTTTTAACTTCTTGATCTTCAATAGCCGGCAAAGCATGTTTCGTACTTTCTGCACCAAATCAAAAGAGGTCCAATCCAACGGTTTGTTAAGAACCAGTATTTCGCCCCGAATGAAATCAAAATCTTTTGACTCCTTTTCTTTCATTAAATGAACGGGTAACTTGTGAGGATGACTTGCAGCTGTTTTGCTGGATAAAAAGGCCTTCTCAATAGGAGGAAGAATAATTTAGGAATTCTTCTGGCTATCGGATTTTGGTTTTTTCATGATGGCATAGATTTCAAATAGAAATCCGAACATCACTACAATCGGAGCAAGGGTGATTCTACGAAAACTGAAAATGATATCCTTGTTGAAAACATTGGGGTCTGAGCTTCTGCCACCTGTCATCAGCACAAATCCAAGAATGATGATGCCCAATCCGATCAGCATCAATTTTAGGTTCTCCTTTCCAATTGCGAACCCTGTCGGGCTCGTCTGTCCACTATTCTTGGCCATTTAGCAATGAATTAATTATTAACCCACAAAGATAGTTCAATAATAGAGTTGATCAAACTTCATACGCAAAAATTTATTTACGGCGAAATAGGTGGAGACGGCAGTCATGGCTATTCCAAAAAGGAAAATTCCACAGATGAGGATGGCTAGTGAAGCAGAATCTTGAAAATCAATGATATCCTTTAATTCTGATTGATAGGAGAAGAAAATCATCAACAGAATAAAGCATGCAATGATTGCTCCATAGAGCCCGTGGACGACACTTTTGACAATAAACGGGAATCTGATAAACGAACGTGTGGCTCCAACCAGTTGCATGGAATTGATGAGATAACGTCTTGAATAGATGGATAACCTGATGGTATTGTTGATGAGCGCAATAAAGATCGTAAACATTAGGATACTCAAGACCAGAATTATCAGACTGAGCTTTTGGACATTCGAGTTTAGTTGTTTTACCATATTTCGCTGATAGTAAACCTCCTGTACTTCGGGAAATTTCAGAAATCTGGTTTCCAGCAAGGCCAGACTATCGGGATTGGCATAAGCGGCATGTACCCGGACCTCTATGGAGGAGAGCAGAGGATTGTAACCCAGGAAATCGACAAAATTCTCACCCAAATCTTTTTTCAATTCCTCTGCGGCAGTTTTTTTGTCAACATAGCGGGTTAATTTGATGAAAGAGGCAGACTCCAGCGTTTTTTGCAGTTTCAGGATATCTACTTCGCGGGTATTTTCTTTCAGGATCAGGGTTACTCCGACATTTTCCATCACGTAATCCGACAATCGCTTGGTATTGATCAGCAGCAGACCAAGCAAACCGAAGAGAAACAGCACCAGTGAAATGCTGAGTGTTGTGCTGAAATAGGAGCTGAAAAGTGATTTCTTCAATTTTATTTTATCTTTTGCCATTTGGATGACTGTTAGAAACGCAACAATAGTGACTGGTCAGGTATGGAGAAGCCGTTTGGCAGTAACTGATCCAACTACTCCCGGTGGCTATTTTTTTTCAAATTTAAGCTTTTAAAAAGCACAAAACCAATAAAAATCAAGAGCAGCAGCGAGGAAACCATGGAGATCTGTTTTCCCAACCGGTAGGAAAGAGGTTCAAACTTGAAGGTGATGTCATAGTTTCCTTCCTGAAGGACCATGGCCCTAAGCAAATAGTCGGCCTGAAAATGAGGGACCAACTTATCTCCAATGTAGGCATTCCATCCCTGGGGATAGTAAATTTCAGAAAAGACGGCAATTTCGTCTCCTTTCCCTGAATAGTTGTATACCAATTGGTTTGGGGAATAGCTTTTCAGGGTGATTTTAGAGGCGGATACTTTCTGTGGAGTTATCTGGCTCAACATGGACTGGTATTTTTTATCTACTACAATTACCTTGCTCAGATCGGCCTTTCCAAGGGCGGCATTTTCCTCATCTGCATTGTTGACAAACTCGTAAGCAGATACCATCCAAGCACTTCCCATTGCTTTCGGGTTGGTTAGGGGAGCGGCATCCGGATTGTAGATCAAGTATTTGGTATTTAGCATGTTCAGGGCGTTGCATCCGATGAAAAGCGAGTCAACGCCACTTTCTGTTTTCAGGGCATTTAATTTTGTGCCCAGTTGCCGTATCTCATTACCAATATGGTAGTCAATCAGTTCCTGGTATCTTCTCATTTTTGCCCCGTGATATCCGCCGATGGACGGGTGATAATAGGAGGTACTGGCTTCATTGAAAGGGTCAACCGACAGGTTCAAAACCCGGTATTCGGATTTGTCTTTGAGGATCTCCTTGTCTGCCTTGGTAATGGGATAGGGGTTTCTGGCACTTTTTTCCTGAACAAAATGATCATCGTTCAGGTATCTTTTGTTGACACTCCACATATCCGCAAGGATCAGAACCGCGATGAAGGGAAGCGCATAGCTGATCTTTAATTTTTTTTCTACATAGGCCCACAAGATGGCTGCCACTGCGAGGATGAAAAGAGCCGAGCGTAATGCATCTGCCCGGAGGAAAGAGGTTCGGTCGGCAACCAATCCCTTTTGAATCCATTCCGGCATCTGGGAATCGCTTGCCGAGACGAAGGTACCTGAAAGGCCAGGTAACAGGAAGAAAATAAGGGAGAGGCCGGCTGTCAAGCCAACGCTCCACAGCAGTGATTTCTTCCAAAGGGCTTTGTCAATATTTTCAGTAAAAATTTTCTGAAGGCCGATGGAAGCCAGCAAAGGAATGGTGAAACTTGCAATGACCAGAATCATCGAAACCGTTCTGAATTTGTTATAGCCCGGAAAATAATCCAGGAAAAGATCGGTAAGTGGCATGAAATTCCGACCCCAGGAGAGCAAAACAGAGAAAATAGTTGCAGCTATAATGAAGCTTCTGACGGCACCCCTGGTTAGGAACAGGGAAAGAACAAAAAGAAAGAGAACAATGGCTCCAACATATACCGGTCCGGAAGTACCTGGTTGTGTTCCCCAGTAACCCGGAAGCTGCTTGACGATGGTGTTGGCATTGGGTACATTGTTGTTTTTCAAAAGTTCTGCCGTTGATGAGTTCTCTCCGAAGTCGATCATCGAGGCTCCTCCCTTGAAGTTGGGAATCAGCAGGGTCAAGGTCTCATCGACGCCATAGCTCCAGCCTGTGGCGTAGTCCTTATCGAGTCCGGAGGTTTTATTTCCTTTGTCCTGGGTCAGCTCTGAGGCACCGCGGATGGAATATTTTCCGTATTCATAAGTCGTCCAGAGTCGTTCTGAATTGGATGCAATGGCCAGCAACGCAAAAAGAAAAACTATCCCGCTTCTTTTCAGAAAGTCGTTGACGGTTTTTTCCCTAAAGGCAAAATAGAGCTCAGCCAATCCAAATATCAGGATGGTAAGCATCGTATAGTAGGTTATTTGCAGGTGATTAGCATATATTTGCAGTGCCAGAAATAGCGCAAAAAAGGCGCTGCCGACCCAAATATGTTTCTTCCAGGCGTGGTAAAGTGCGCCAATCATCGGTGCCATGAAGCCGATGGCAATGGCCTTTGTGTTGTGCCCTGCGGCAATGATGATAAAATCGTAGGACGAAAATCCAAAGGCAAGGGCTCCAACGAGGCTGATCCAGGGATTCAACCCGAAAAGGAGCAAGGCTATGTAGAATCCAAGGAGATACAGGAAGACAAAGCTGATGGGTCTCCAGTCGAAGAGGGTTGCTATTGTATAAATGGGGGTGAGCAAGGAGTAAGTAGGCAACCCAATGAGGTAGGCCGGCATACCACCGAACATCGAATTGGTCCAGAGGGCCAGATCTGTGTGTGACTTGTTGTAGTCTGTGATCTCTTTGGCCATTCCTGTGGCCGTATTGGTATCGTGCTGGTTCAGTTTTTTTCCTTCCAGTTGGGGCGAAAAGTAGATGGCTGGAAGAATCAAAAAGAGAAGAACGGCAGTAATATACGGTAGGGCTTTTTTGAAAATTGGGTTTTCCATGGGTACGTTGTTGATATTCGGTCGTAAAAGTACATTTTTTTATACAATGGTTTTTCCTACTTTTGTCCTTATTTGAAAATTCTATCCTATTGGGAATCATTGTCAAACAATCCATTAAAGGGACTATTTACATCTATCTGGGTGTTCTGTTGGGTTTTATCACCACGGCTGTTCTCTTTCCCAACATCTATACACCGGCACAAGTCGGATTGCTGAAGATCATTGTCGCCTATGCTACACTTATTGCTCAATTCGGTACGCTGGGGATCAATGGAGTCACCATCATTTTGTTCCCCATCTTCAGATCGAACGATAATAAGCACCATGGTTTCCTTCCTTTTGCCCTGGCCATTGGCCTGATTGGCTTTCTGATTTCAGCTATATTGTTGCTGATATTCAAACCCTTGCTGGTGCAAATGAGTCTGGAGAAGTCGACATTATTGGTTGAGTACATCAATTATCTGATCGTACTTGTCTTCTTCCAGTTGTTTTTCTCGATTCTGGATATTTACTATTCAGCGTTGATGAACAGTGTCCATGGCACCTTTCTCCGGGAGATCTTTCAACGGATTTTGATCATTGTGATGATCGGGCTTTATTATTTCAATCTGCTCTCTTTTCACCAGTTTGTATTGACCTACATTGCGGCCATATCGGTTCCGACTATCTACATCCTTTATACCCTGATCCGGGAAGGTCATTTTACGCTGAAATTGGATCTTAAATTTCTGAACAGCACCTTGCTGAAATCGATAGGTGCAGTGGCCCTTTTCAGTGTATTGAATGGTTTTTCCGTGATTATGATTCAGAATGTTGACCTGATTATGGTCAACAAGATGCTGGGACTGGATGCTGCCGGGATCTATTCCATCGTTTTCTTTTTTGGCATTGTGGTTAGCTTGCCGGCACGGTCGATTTACAAAATTACAAATGTGGCGGCTGCCGAGGCCTGGAAGACGGACGACAGGAAGACCTTACGGGATATTTACGAGAAGAGCTGTTTGACTTTATTTGTGATAGGGTGCTACCTGTTTTTGGGGGTTTGGCTTAACATCGATAACATTCTGCAGATTCTGAGGCCTGAATATGTGGCAGGCAAATGGGTCATCTTTTTCATCGGCCTGGGTTGCCTGATGGATATGGCCACAGGGGCAAACAGCTCAGTAATGGGAACTTCCAAATATTACAAAATTCAGTCATATCTGCTGTTGGTATTGGTAGTGATTCTGGTTCTCCTGAATCTTGTCCTAATCCCAATTTGGGGATTGACAGGAGCAGCTGTCAGTAGCGCTGCAGCGCTTGGAATATTAAACCTGTTGAGGTATTTATTCCTCTATTATAAATTCGATTTACAGCCTTATAGTCTCCGTTTTCTTTACATCATAGTCTTCGGAGCTATAGCTTACTTTCTTGCCAGGTGGATTCCCGTCAAGTTCCATTATATCATCGATATTTTGATCAGGAGTACGGTTTTCTCGATTTTATTCATGTTGCCTGTCTATTTCTTCAAAATTTCAGTGGATCTCAACAAGGCGGCAGACAATGTTCTGGTAAAACTGAAAGTAATCAGATAGTTTACCATGGGAAAGCGCGAACTGGTAACGATCCTCACCCCCACCTACAACCACGAGAAATACTTGGCTGATTGCATCGAATCTGTTATGGCACAGACCTATCAGGATTGGGAAATGATTATTCTCAATGATGGAAGCACCGATCGTACCGCAGAGGTTGCAGCTGCCTACCGGGATGCCGATAGCCGAATCAGGTTGGTTAGTCAGGAGAATGTTGGCATTTTCAGACTCTCTGAGACTTACAACAAGGGAGTAGCCTTGTCGAATGGCAGTTATCTTGCCATTTTGGAAGGTGACGACTGCTGGGTACCTGAGAAACTTGCCTTGCAGGTAGAGGCTTTGCAAAATAGTCCTGCAGCAGTTTTGTGCTGGAGTATGGCGCGTTGTGTCAATGCGGATAAAAGCACGGTTTACTATACTGCCCCGGATCTTCAGGTGGCCGATGCCAGATTTTATAACAATGATCCGGTAGGATCCATTATGAATATCTTTCTTTACAGGAATTGCATTCCTGCGTTGACCATTCTTCTAAGGAAAGATGTGTTGCAAAAGATTGGTGGCTTCAAACAGGTATATCATTTGCCACTTGTGGATCTGCCAACGCTCTATGAGCTTGCCGGTATTGGCAGTTTCATCTTTATCCCCGAATTGCTTGGCGACTGGCGCAACTATGCTACCCAGGTAACGAAGACCTATCCTGCCGAGATGACGGAAGGATTTTACAAGATGGCACTTTCCTTTTTAACCACGAATCCGGTTGCCTCCGCACTTCAAATGGATGAGCGGGAAATCGATCAATACTATGCCAAAAGAATGGTGATTGCCTATGCCCGTTCTGGTAGGTACAAACTGATCCGTAAAGAGTATTCCTCCGCCAGGAGGGACTATCTCAAGGCGATCTTCGGCTATGGCCTTGTTGAGCCAGTATGGAAACTGAGGGCTGCAACAGGATATTTTTTAAGCCTATTCCACCTGGATGTGGAGGGGTTGGCCCGGTTGATGGGAAAAAGATCCTATACAGAAAAATAATCGCTAAGTTGATTCGTTTTATTTGACTGAGAGGTAGAAGCAGGCACTGTCACCATCTTCAATTTTGTTGAGTCGTTCGGCTTCTTTTGAAAAATTGCGCATCTGTCTTCTTGTAAACATGGAGAAATCGTCTGAGAAGGGAAGGTCACGCAGGTATTTTTCACTGGATGCGAACTGAACAAATGTGGAGTCATACTCAATTTTGTCGAGCATCATTCCTGATCTCTGAGCCAATAGGTTCATACTTAGTGAAGTATGCAGAAACAGGTGCCTTGGGGCATCGAGTTGAATCCAGTGCGTATGGTATTTACGCCAGGCATAGGCATTGGCGACAGGAATCCTGATAAGAAGTTTTCCTTTTGGTTTCATCAGTTCACGGATTTTGTTCAGGACTTTCTCGGGATTGTCCATGTGTTCGAAGGAGTGGTGGAGCATCACAAAATCGAATTTTCCGGTCATATCAAAAAGATCTCTTTTTAAGATCTTCAGATTGTCTGTATTTTGAAGGTCTTTTTCCAGAAACGGGTCAATTCCTGTCAGATTTTTAAATCCACTGCGTTGCATGGATAAGATGACTCTTCCTGAACCGCAACCTACATCGAGGATAGAGGAATCAAAATGGACCATTCCCGGTTTCATCCAATGAAAGGGATGTGGCAGAAAGAGGGAGAGAAAAGCCCCAATGGGATCAAATTTGTGCAGGTAATGTCGCAAAAGGCTTTTTTTCAGAAAGTAGATCACTGGATTCAGACCTAGTCCAAACTTTGGTTTTTGGAACGAGTAGTATTCCGAAGGATAATAATCAGAAAGGTTGGCTGGAGTTTCGACAATTTGAAGGCTGTAGCAGCTGGAACACTCCAGGTATTGGAATTCGTGCCTCAGGTTTAGCAGTCGTTCTTTGGCACTGTGGAGTTGGTTGTCCTTGACGTTTCCACATATCTTACAGGCAATGCCGTGGTACATATTTTTTATTTAGAAAGACGTGTATGCAAAGATATATTATTGGCCGTAGTTGGTGGAATTGTAAAATTGTTGTCTAAACTGCTCAATCCTGATTTTCATGGATCAGATGGAGCAAAGAATCGGACCGCTTTTTTCGTGTAAAAAATTTTTCAATGTGTGTGCGAATGGCATTTTCAGCTGGAATTTCATCCCTCAGAATTCTGTGTTCAATGAGATCGGCTATCATTTGCGGATCTCTTTCCACCACGGTTCCGAAGTCTCCGACCACTTCAGGCATTCCGCCTTCTCTGGTAACCACTGGGAATTCTCCGAAGGTCATTGCCTCCAGAATAGAAAGCCCAAAAGATTCGGAGCGTGAAAGTTGACAATAGACTTTTGCATTTTTGTAATATTCAATGAGTTCAGCGTGCTTTACCTTCTCGAAAAGTGTTACATTAATCGGTAGATTTCCCAGTTTGTGAGACAATTTTGAACGATTGATGCCGACCACTTGAAAATTAAACCCAGGAAGCAACCGCGCCGTTGCAAAAAAAGTATCAATCCCCTTGAGGTAAAAAGTACGGTCGTTGTTGATCAGGCCTACGGTCAGGATGGTATCGGTTTTGACGGATGAGAATATTGTTTCCGATTCAAGCGAAACGCAGTTGTAGATCATCCTGCGTTTGGTGTGTGGGGCAATTACTCCTGCTTTTCTGTCGACATAGTTGGAGACAGGCAGAATCCAGGTGGCCAATTTCATCGAATTGGCACAGAACCATCCCCGGAGGGGAGAGCAAAAGGCCCCGTAGTTCAACTTCCGGACACGGCAAACATCATAGCCGCCAATCACTACGATGGCTTTTTTCCTGAAAAGTTTAGCGAAAAGCGTAGGTAAAAAGGTGTGATAATCGGCGAACCAGCAATAAATCAGGTCATATTTCCATCCGAAGAACAAAAGGAAGAAAAACTGTCTCACGATTTGCCATCCATTTTGGAAGAGGCCTTTGACTGGTAAAAAGTGGTATTTCTCAACCCTGTTTTCGGTGCCGAGAATCTCATAATCGTTCTTTACGAAAGAGGATAAATTCGTGTAAACGAACAGGATGGATTTTCTTTTGGGTTTTCTTTCGCTCATGGTGGTTTAAATACCTGTCAAAGATAACTGACCAGTTCCCTGGTAAGGTTTCTACGGGTGTATTTTTCAGTTCCGGTGGTATTGCCGCTATTCATATTATTCTGATCCAATTCGAAGCGTTCGAGGATGAAGTGTTTCATCTCTTCGGTGGCTTCGTAGGAAAATATTTTTCCGGCGGAGCACTTTTTGATCATCAGGTCGACGTCGCCTCCTAGTGGACCAATGGCCAGAATGGGTCTGTTGGCAGCCAGGTATTCGAAAAATTTGCCGGTAACAACTCCTTTGTTATCTGGAGAGTCGGGTATGGCCATCAGCAGGAGTGAGGCTCCTTTCATCTGACCGACTGCCTGTTCATGCGGGAGGTAACCCATTACATCAATCATGGCTCGAAGTTTTTTCCTTTCAAACAGTTGCAATATTTCATCTGGAACATTTCCGACAAAACGAATGGTCATTTGATTTTTCACCAATTCAGGCAATTGGAAGATGGCATCCACGAAATTTCCGATCTTGTAGCCTGTGGAAATGGTTCCGCAGTAGGTGATGGTGAATTTTTCATTGGAAACGGCGATCCCTTTTTCAAAATCGGCTTCGTCGTATCCATTTGGGATGACTGCAATTTTATCTTGGGAGTGCTGGATTTTTTTACGGAACAATTTCCTAATTTCCTCACTGACGGTAATGACCTGGTCGGCATTTGACAAGATTTTTTTTTCCAGATGCCTGTCTATCCAGGTAGCCAGTCTTGAGTGGTACAACTCCTTGTAGTAGAAGATGTCGGTCCAGGGATCCCTGAAGTCAGCTATCCATTTGATCCCCGTTATGTTCTTGATCCTGTTTCCTATCAGGTGAGAAGAGTGAGGTGGACCAGAGGTGATAATGACTTCAATCTGCTCCCTTTTGATTAATTCAAGAGCTTTTTTGATTGCGTATCTGTTCCATCCCCTGCGGGGATCTGGGAGGAACAGGTTTCCGCGAATAAGTCGGGAAAATTTTTCGAAGAGGGTAATTTTTTTCTGGTTGGAGAATCCTCCGTAAGGGATCTCCTTTTTGTTGGATATTTTTTTATAAAAGTTATAGGGTTCGAAAGTTTTGGTTTTGTATATGCGCAGATTGGGTGAAATTTCCTCCAGGAGGGATGGATCCAGCTGAGCGTAGGAGGCCAGGTTTTCATCCACGGTAAGGACAATGGGGTCCCAATCAAAGTCGGGCAGATATTTTGAGAATTTTAACCATCTCTGTACGCCGGCACCGCCACTAGGTGGCCAGTAGTAGGTGATGATCAGAATTTTTTTCATTCTGTGGGGCGATTGGGAAGAGCGGATGAATGAAAGATATTTCTGGAGGGAATGGTTGCCACGAAATCCTTGAGATAGTAGGGTTCATAATAGGCAACATCCACAAATGCAGAAGTTTGAAAGGCTGTTTCCGCGGGAACGGCCATGTAGGAGGCAGAGGTGGTAATGTGATCCAGAAAAAGGGCATTTGGGTGTTGAATACTGGACTTGCATTTATCGGCCCCATTTCCGAAAAAAACTACTTTTTGATGCAGCAGTAGGTCCGTAAAGGAAAGGTGGTCGACGATGTCTGCCTGTATATTTCTAACGATGTGCATCTGTTGGTTGTAAATGGCAGCATAAACTTCCATTCTTCTGGCATCAATCATTGGGCAATAGAGCATGGATTCATCGGCCGGCAGGCCATAGCGCGGAGCATCGTGGATTACCTTGTGAGCCATTGCCTCCAGGGAAGGGATGGCGATGAGGGGTAATCCTGCGGCGTAGCACAATCCCTTTGCTGTTGATACACCGATTCTCAGTCCGGTATAGGATCCAGGCCCGCCTGAAACGGCTATGGCATCTAAATTGGCAAAGGATATACCCTCCTTTTTCATGACCTCTTCCACGAAACAGGTGAGCATTAAAGCGTGGTTCCTTCCACTCTTGTCTTCCCGTTCCCCGCGGACAATTCCGTCGACGGATAGTGCTACGGAGCACACTTCAGTAGAGGTTTCCAGGCAAAGAATAGAGGCCATATTTTTTTTTACAAAGATCTAAAATAATAACTAATTTAAGGTTTTTAAAAAAAACATTCATTTCTTTAAATCCTTTTTGGGTTTTCTTTGTTTATGTGGAGTCAGCTTGTGTTTATGAAGATCAATTATCTATGTAAACGCACTATCTTTACGATTATATTTATTATATACCACTTTGAACTATGATAAAGGCTTTAATAATAGACGACGATTCAATTTCGAGGATGTTGTTGAGAGAGATACTGAAAAAGACCATTGCGAATGTTGAATTGTTGGGCGAAGCCAGTTCGGTTGAGGAGGGTTTGGCCCTGATTGAACAGAAAGATCCGGATGTTGTTTTTCTGGATATCAGTATGCCGGATGGAACAGGATTTGACCTGTTGGATAAATTGAAGAAAATAGATTTCAAGATCATCTTTATAACGGCCTACAGTGAGTATGCCATCAAGGCCTTCAAATATTCAGCTTTTGATTATCTGGTAAAACCCATCAATGTTGAGGAGTTAGCCAAAGCCATCAACCGGATTCCCAAGACCAGGAAAGTGGATTCGAAAATAGCTGTTAACGCACTTAAGGCCAATATTATGGCCAGTGGGGAACACGGGGCCAAGACCATCGCCTTGCCTGAACTCAACGGGTTTGCGATCATTGATGTTGATAAGATCGTCAGGTGTGAGGGATTGAGGAACTATACCCGTATCATCTTCAGGGACGAGGCAGAAAAGATTGTAAGCCGCACCCTGCTGGAGTTCGAAAATCTGCTTACTCCCCTGGGATTTATTCGGATTCACAGAAGTCATCTGGTCAATCTGGCCAATGTGGTACGTTACATCAAGGCACAGGGAGGACTGGTAGAATTAAGGACGGGTGAACTGTTGAAGGTATCCACCAAATACAAGGAAGATTTACTCAACAAACTGCTTTACAATAAATTGTAATTTCTCGGCTAGAGCCACTTCAACAATCTGAAATCTTGCCGATTTGGCAGCGCACTGTTTTTTGCGTAGATCCTCAGTCCATAGTTGTAGCTACCTGGTTTTTTCAGGGTTAGCTGGAGTAGGTAGTGTGCCAGGTTGTCTCCTTGATTCTCCACCACAAAGTCGTATTTTGCCACAAAACGGGGTTGATCTGTCCCTGTTGCAACGATCAATTCTACCCCGATTTCTTCCGGTGAAAGACCTTTCAAATCGAGGGTGACTTTAGACGGGTAGGCTTTCCCCATTTCATAGGTATTGGTGATCCCGTCCGAAATCTGAATATTTTTCACTTCTATGGTGTTCCAAACATCTACAATCTTGGCTTTCCAGGCAGCGAGTTCCCTTGCCAGCTTGAAATTGTCAGATTTCAGCAGGGTAGTACGCTGGGATTGTGGCAAGTAGTATCTGGTAAAGTAGTCCTTCATCATCCTTTTGGTGGTGAAGAGTGGAACTACCTCGGCAAAGGTATTCTTGATGAAATCGACCCAAAGTACAGGAATATTTTTGTCATTCCGGTAATAGTAGGCTGGAACAATCTCGTTCTCAAGGATTCCATAGATGGCCTCTGAGTCCAGTTCATCCTGCAATTCAGGAATGTCGAAAGAGTTTTCCAGTGGAAGGGCCCATCCGGCATCCTGTTTGTAACCTTCTACCCACCAACCATCCAGGACGGAAAAGTGGAGAGTTCCGTTCATCACTCCTTTTTCGCCGGAAGTACCTGATGCCTCCAGTGGTCTGGTGGGTGTATTCATCCAGACATCGCAACCCTGCACGAGCATCTTGGCGATGTTCATGTCGTAATTTTGTAGGAAAAGTATACGGCCCACAAATTCCGGTCTTTTGGAGATATCGATGATGTATTTGATCAGATCCTGACCCGCTTTATCGGCTGGATGAGCCTTTCCTGCAAAGAGGAATTGGACCGGACGATCCGGATTGTTGATGATTTTAGCGAGTCGGTCCAGATCCCTGAAGAGCAGATGTGCCCTTTTGTAGGTAGCAAAACGACGTGCGAAACCAATGGTTAAAGCTTTGGGATTCAGCTTGGAAATGGCCTCGGAAATGTATTTTGGGTTTTCATTCCGCTGAATGTGGATATCTGTAAATCTTCTTTTGATGTATTCAATCAACTGTTCACGCAGTTTGGATTTGGTATCCCATACCAATTTATCCTGAACTTTGTAGATATTTCTCCAGG
>Ga0118677_10007861_pt1 | contig 17407 bp, 16 predicted proteins | sample AliMusrvi5mmetaG_FD_86154 | JGI IMG/M metagenome (GOLD analysis project Ga0118677, IMG submission 86154) | reverse complement strand
GATTAATAGCTCTTTGTAATTCATTTTTTAGTACTAAAACATTGCAAAATTATAAATAAAATAACGATATAGTAAATTAATTTTGAATATTATTCCAAATTCGTATTATATTTGCATCGTAAATTACGATAACATACCAATATGTCCATAGTAGCTCAGATAATAAACGCAAGCAAGGAGTATGTGGCAGGGGATACGGTCATCACGGCCCTTCACCCGGCTACCTTCGACTTCCGGTCGAATGAGCTGACCCTTATCATCGGCCCGTCTGGATCGGGGAAGACCACCCTTCTCTCGTTGCTGGGATGCGTGATCTTCCCGACCCAGGGAGAGGTTTATGTGGCGGGAACAAAAGTAACGGGACTGGCTCCCCGGCAGCTGGCGGATGTGCGGCTGAAGAACATCGGTTTTGTCTTCCAGAGTTTCAACCTCCTCTCCCCGCTTTCAGCCCTGGAGAATGTCATGCAGCCCCTGATCCTGATGGGAATGAAACGAGAAGAGGCGAAAAGCCGTGCTTTAGAAGCCCTGAAAAAGGTCCACATGGAAGACCGGACGAAGAGTCTGCCCAAAATGCTCAGCGGCGGACAGCAGCAACGAGTTGCCATTGCCAGGGCGCTGGTCAACAACCCCGTGCTCATGCTGTGCGATGAGCCTACGGCAGCCCTTGATTTTAAGAGTGTTGGCATCGTCATGGATGAATTGAAGATGCTCTCGGCAACGGGAAAGTCGGTCATTGTCGTAACCCACGACCTGCGCCTGAAACAGTTTGCCGACCGCATCATCTATGTCAATAACGGGGTGGCATCCGAAACACCTCCGGCAGAGGAGTCGTTCCATTAATGAAAGAAAGTAACACCAGTAAGAAAATGAAAAGAGCAGCAATGATTTTGATTCTCGCGGGAATTCTCGCGGGATGCGGAAGTAAAAAAGATAAGGCTCCAGCGGTGAAAGCCACGGTCGGTGCCAGGGATGTGAAGGTCGAACAGGTGATCGGCATAGGCAAAGTGGAACCAGAGCATGCTATCGTCAGCCTGGCTACTTCAACAGGCGGGATCGTTACTGAAGTTTTGAAAAAGGAGGGAGACCGGGTTCGTGCCGGCGAGATCCTGGTGAGACTTGACAGCAAAACAGAACTGCTCAAGGTGGAACAGGCGAAAACACAGGTCCACACCCAGGAATCGCAGCTGGCCGTGGAGAAGAGCAACCTGCGGGAGGCCGGGACCAAGCTGAAGAACAAACAGAAGCAATTGGCCACTTCGGGGAACCTGCTTAACAAGGGTGCCGAAACGAGCCAATCGTTCGACGACCTGTCGACCGATGCAGCCGGCCTGGAAGCAGGCCTCGACAGAGCTGTGGCCACCGTCAAACTGGCGCAAAGCCGGCTGGATGAGTTGAATGTTCTGCTCCGGCAATCGCAGGTGGAGGCAGGGAATAAAAGCCTTTGCGCACCCTGCGATGGCGTCGTGCTGGATATGAAGGTAACCCCGGGGGAAGCCATCAGCCAGCTCACCGACTACGCGGAGTTCGCCCCACAGGGCAAAAAGATCGTCAGGGCCGAAGTGGATGAATCTTTCGCGTCGAAGCTTTCGGTAGATCAGCCCGTGGACATCCGTTTTACCGGCACCGACAAGGTGGTGGCTAAAGGGAAGATCGTGATCCTCTCCCCCTACCTGAAAAAGAAATCGCTCTTCTCGGTCAAGGCGAGCGACCAGGAGGACCGCATGGTGCGGGAGGTTAAGATCGCCCTCGAGGGCGACACCGACCTGATCATCAACGAAAAGGTAGAGTGCATCATCCATGTAAAATAGACAAGCCCCATGTTCAGGACAGCGTTAAGATTCATATTTTACGACAAGGCAAAGAGCATTGGCGTGGTGGTAGGCATCGTCATCAGCATATTCCTCATCGGGCAGCAGGTGGGCACGCTCACCTTCCTGATGCGGCTGATGGGCGGGCTGGTCGACAACTCCAACAAAGAGCTGGGCCACATCTGGGTTGTAGACAACATCACCAACAACGCCAACGAACTCACCAAGCTGGATGAGAGCCTGGTACGAGAGATCCGTTCCATCCGGGGGGTGGAGAACACCTACCCTCTGGTGGTGGCCAGCGCCATGGTCAAATTCCCCAACGGTAAATCCTCGCCCGTGGTATTGGTAGGCAGCGAAGCCCCGACCTTCATTGCCGGTCCGAAGAAAGAGAAGATCCTGTCGGGAAGGCTCTCTGACCTGGCGGAGGAGGCAGCCGTTTCGGGCGATTATTTTGACCAGGGCACCTTCGACAACAGCCTGGATATCGGGAAACGGCTGGAGATCAATGGGAAGGAGGCTTTTATCAGGCTTCAGACCCGGGATGCCCGCGGATTTGCCGGGTCATTTTTCTATACAACCCTCAGCAAGGCGCGGTTTTACGGCAATTTCCCCGACAATAAGGTAAGCGCCATCGCCGTGCAGGTCAAACCGGGCATGTCGATCTCGGCGGTCGCCAAAGAGATCAACCGAACCTTCTACGGCGTGAAGGCATGGACGACGGAGGATCTGCAGAACGAGACCATCCGGTTCATCACCATCTCCTCCAACATCGGGACGAGCGTGGGATCGCTGGTGCTCTTCGCCATCATCAGCGGATTCTTCATCATCAGCCTGACCCTGTTTTCATCCACCCTCGACCATCTCCGCGATTATGGGACCCTTAAGGCCATCGGGGCAACCAACGCTTACGTGCGCAACCTGATCCTGATGCAGTCGTTCATCTTCGCCGTCGCCGGTTATGCCATCGCGCTGATGCTCATCTTTCTCTTCAAGGCGGCAGTGACCGGGGCCGGGCTCATTATCCAGTATTCGATCCTGGAACTGTTCATCCTCTTCCTGATCACCGTTTTCATTTCAGTGGGAGGATCGCTGGTCTTTTCGATCCGCAAGATCAATAACGTTGAACCCGCCTCTGTCTTCAGGGGCTAATATTGTCACCCATGAAAAAGTTCATCATCATAGCATTCATCAGTCTGAGCATCCCCGCGTGGGCCAGGGAGAAACCCATCACCCTGAAACAGTGTATACAATCGGCCATTGAACATAAGGCCAGCCTGAAGAGTGCCCGGTCGGTAGCAATGCTGGCAGAATTTGAGACAAATGAAGCGATGGGAAAATACCTTCCGCAGCTTACCCTCAATTACGAATACAAGTACAACCCGGTCATCGCCACACAGGTTATCCCCACCGGCCAGCTCCTGCCCAACCCAACGGAGGAGTACCGTGCCATCAAGTTCGGAATGACCTGGCAGCAGAACGCGGGTCTTACCTTTTACCAGCCCATGCTCGATTTTACCATCCAGAGCAAACTGAACGAAAGCAGGATTAATGAGCAGGCAAAGCGGGCCGGGTATGAGGTTTCGGAAGAGGATCTGAAGTTCGACGTACTGAGCTCCTTTGCGAACATTTACCTTTACCAGCAGCAGGTCGAAGAAGCCGTGGTCGATTCGGCCCGGACCTTCAGCTCGCTCAGCACCATCCGGGTTAAATTCGACGAGGGAAAGGTTCTGAAACCCGATCTCAACAAAGCGATCCTCAATCACAACAACGCGAAATCGGCCTGCCTGAAAGCAATGTCGGAAGTGCTGAAGGAGAAACTCTTCCTGGGCTACCTCAGCGGGATCCCTTTGACCGATCTCTTCGGGGGCAGTTTCGATTTTTCACCGCTGTCCAGTTCCAGCCTCGAACGCTATACCTCCCAGCGAGCAATCGATTCGATCGCAGGGATCCGCGAGCTGACATTCAAGGAGGAACTCCTTAACCAGCAGATCCGCTCGGAACGGAATAAGTATGTTCCCCAGATCGGGTTTGAGGGGTTCCTGGGGGCCAATCAATATGCCCAGACATTTGATCCGTTCCTTGCCAATTCCTGGTATGGTAACAGCTACCTGGGGATCTCCGTGAAAATGCCGCTGATGCCCGGGGAGAGCAAATCCAGCAAGGTGAAGCAGCTGAAAGAGCAAACGAAAATAACCCGTTCCGACAAGGAGGAGCTGATCAGCCGGATGAAGAAAGACTACCTGGTGGCGGGCGCAGAGATCGCCCAGGCGAAGGAAGAGATCGCCACGGCCCTGGCGAACGTGGAGCTGATGTCTGAAAATCTAACCATATACCGGGAACGTTTCGATGCCGGCAGGATCGAAGCAGGCGACCTGAACCTGCAGGAGCTGGACCTTCAGAAAGAGAGCGCCAATTTATCGAAACTGAAGGCCACGCTGATGACCAAACAGATAGAACAGCTAAATGCTGCCGGAAATCTGGACCATTTCCTCCAGGAATGTGAAAAATGAACCTACGGAGATTTCAATGACCCAATAAAACAACCCCTTTCACAAAATCAATAATGAACTGCAGTGAGCGATGCCACCCAGGCCGCAGCCGGTTCGAAAGGATGATCATCAAAGCCGTTTTTCCTTCCTTGTCCCAAAGTGTCTGATCAATTATACCAAATGACAACGAAAAAGAGCACCATTATTTTTTTAACCATCTGTTTTTGGGAATCTTATTAACTTTTTCAATATCAATTTATCTGCTATGGAACACCTCAATTTTTCAGGAATCGGCCCTGAAATCGACATTGTGTTTTGCACTTCTGATTTTGCCAATAAACGTAACTGGTACTCCTGGACTCCTCAGGAAACGTTGTTCCTGCTTTGGGGCAAGGAGCCATGCCAGGAGCTTTATTCAATTCACTGCCATTACCGAAACTCAATTATAAAAGCAGCATTGACACGGCCGAAGCAGTGTGCGTTTGTCCGGGCGCAAATTTAGCTGAATACGGCAACCTTGCTCCACAGGATGGTACCACCTGGGCTTCCGAAGTTACCGGTTCGAATCTGACTCCCGGTTTACCCAATAAATGCGCGTCATCAGCAACCGCAAATTCTGGTTACGTTCGAAGTTTACGTCAGCCTGACTGGATTAACCCAACCCTTGCGGGAATGCATAGCGGAAGTAACACACTGGTAACCTTGAATTGGAACTCCTGTGCAGACCCATTTCCTGATGATGGAGTCGAACATTATATTATTCTCCGGAATACCTCCAACGTTTTTGGTGTGCCTGTCGATGGAGTTTATTACAACATCGGAGATAATATCGGTGGTGCAACCGTGGTTGCCAGGAATTTTGGTTTGTCCACAACCGTCACTTATGTCGATACGGTTCAGGTTTCCTGCAGTACAGGCATCTATTATGAAATATTTGCCTTCCGCTACGGTCCCGAAATGATTCCCGGAATTCTTTATGACCCTGCAAGGGGTGCGGCATATAACGCTTGTAAAGTTTACAGCATCTCCAGCCAATGAAGGCAATTCACCTTTGTATACCTGGAGTGTCAATGGAATCTCATGCACAATGACAAACCCGGTTGAATCTGTACCCCTTAAAATTTCTGTTTTCCCTTCTCCGGTTGTCAACCTCACCGATAAACCCTTTCTTTGTACCGGTGATTCCGTTCAATTGGACGCCGGACCCGGTTTTACTTCTTACCTGTGGCAGGATAACAGCACCGGCCGGTATTATTCTGCAAACAATGCAGGTACATACCAGGTAACTGTAACTGATTCCCGGGGATGTTCAGGGAGTGATTCGGTGCAACTAAAAAACTGTGATTCAACGTTGTTCGTTCCTGACGCATTTTCTCCCAATAATGACGGGGTAAATGATATTTTCAAGGTGGTCAGTTCAGGAGATAATATTCCCGGCTTTTCGATACGGATATTTGATCGCTGGGGTGCGCTTGTTTTCGAATCCACGACGACAGATCCTTTAAAACCCGGGTCCTCTCTGCAGTTTTGTATAAAATCATACACATTACCGCAATATACCCTTATTTTGGGGCTGTTTTATATTTCGGTTCCGGCGCAGTCAGGTTAACGTTGGCAGAGGCCTGCAGCGTTAACGCATGATCCTTCACCGGCCGCAAAATACATTAACAACCCATTAACAAATCAATAACTACCCAGTAACAGGAACCCTCTTAAATAAGGATTACTTTTGTCGTATAACTTAAAAATTAAACTCATGAAAAATATTCTTATCGGCATCGTATTGCTTTTTGTTACCCTCTCCTTTACCACAGATAATGGAAAACTGTCGGGTGTCGTAACTTATAAAGATGCTTACGAGTCGTCAAACCAGGCAGATGCCGGATGTGAAATTTATGCCATCAACAAAGCAGACGCCAGATCATCACAATATGGCGACCTGGCAAAGGTTGTCGGACGTTTCCTGATGAACAAATCAAATTATTCAGTATCCGTGATCAATTCAATAGATCCTGAAAGAGTTAAAAAAGCGCAGGACTATTTTGACTCTGTATCGGATTTTACTTTCAAATATATCCGTGGATTCAAAAAATCACCTGCAGCTGTCAGGGCTGCAACAGACGGGAAAGGAAATTATACGATGAACCTCAGACCCGGCACATATTATCTCCTTTTTGTCTCAGGCAACGTAAAAAGCGACAACATTGCAGAATCAAAAGGCAATATTGACCTTAAGGTCGCGGAGATCAAATCAGCCGGGGTGACACAACTGGATGAAAATTTCAGGATACATGAAAACTTCATGCTCATGCTCCTGACGGGAAGGTGGATGCAAGGATGCTGACTTAATGTGGATCTTCGTGAAATAAATTGAGATCCGGCTAGTCCTTTACGCATCTTTGCGAAAAGGCATTACTCCTGCTGTTGCAGTACCATGAAATACTGAAGTTTATCACATTCAAACCCCTGGCAACCGCCTGTGTGGAGCTGCATCCGGTTGAGGTCCAGAACATGGTCCCGGTGACAACTCCCGAGAAAAACGACCAGTAACGGCCATCATATTCGAGTCCTTCCATCAGTGCCTGGAACCCGCTGGCCAGCTGGGGATTCTGTAAAACCGGCCCCATCGTTGAATTTGTCCGGGAGAGGGGTGTCCCGCCAACAAGGTTGTCGATGAGGTTTTGCCACTCTGCCCCGGAAGGAACGTGCCATTCGGGAGGGCATAAGCCTTTGGAAGAAGGGGCTGATGAATAATCCATCAACTCATCCCACTGGTATAATCCACCATACGCGGAGCATGCTGCATCTGCAGGGGAACAGTACTTTTCGGGACGGCAATTGTCTGTCTGAGCCACACCCGGCGCATTAAGGTGCATCCCATAGCCAAGATTCTCCTTCATCCAGCAATGGCCGGAAAGGAATACCGTTTTGTACTTTTTACCATCCCTTACATCTGTGAGATCTTCTCCGCAGGTGAATGGATTGTTTTGCACGGTGATGGAAACGGGTTCGCCCTCAGCCATGCATCCGCCGGAGTTGGTATAGGAATAGGCGACCGGGTAAATGCCAGGACTTGCCCCCAGCGGATCAAATTCATAAAGCCCCGTTGCCGGATTCAAACTCACCCTGTTTCCAGAAAACACGCCATGTCCCTGCGAATAGGGTGTTCCTCCCCTGAGAATGATCTTCCTTGCATTGGGTGTTGTTACCAGGTCAAAACAGGGGGTAAATGCAACTACAGGAACATCATGAACAACGATATTAAGCGGCGGGGATTCAGTCCCGTCGCCGCAAATATTCACCCCCTTCACGGTAAGCACACCATCAGTGGCCAAAGAGGTAAAAGTAATGCTGATGGTGTCGTTCCCGTTGTTGGCAATATCAATGCCTGTTCCGCTGTATGACCACTGACAGGATGCTGCATAGGAAATGACAGGTACGTAGTAGTTCACGGTGGTGGTTCTGCAAACTGTATTGGGAACCAGGATGTTTCCTGCCGCACCAGGCCATGCATCTACGGTGATTTCAAGGGTTCCCGGCGACAGTGGGGAACACAACGACACCGGCTCCGTGTACATTACGCTGATCTCATAAGTCCCAACGGTATTCCAGGCCAGGGTTACAAAGTTATCGGCAGTTGTTCCTCCATCTGTTTTTGTTGCGCCGGGAGGAATTATCCACACATAACTAATCTTCCCGGTCTGGGTTGTATAGGTTTTAACCGCAGAACTGAGGCAAACATGGTTTTCACCTGTAATGACCGGAGGAGAAAGGGCCCCTACGGCGACAGTCACAGTGGCCGGTGTAACAGCGTTGCATGTTGCGACGGAATTTGTGTAGTTGACCCCGATGGTATAGTTGCCGGGATTACTCCATGCTAATGTTGCCGTATTGTCAAAGGAGGTCCCGCCGGAAACCACACTGGTACCCGGGGGAAAGGTCCATACATAATTGTTCATTCCCGGTTCAGTCGTAAACACCACACCGGGTCCGTTCGCGCAGGTTGACACAGGGCCGGTAAGTGTTGGCTGCGAAATGGCAGGAATAGTAACCGTATGTGAAATTGTCCCCAGGCATCCTTCGGTTGAATAGGCATTCAGGGTTACCGTGTATATTCCGGGCAGGGCATACACATGGGTCGGGTTGGGGATCCCCCCGAGATCAGGGGTTCCATCCCCGAAGATCCAGTGCCAGTAAACAACAGCATTCTGGTTGACCGAGGTGGCATCGAGGAAGGTTGTCTCTTCGCCAGCGCAGTGAGGAGAAACATTGAACCCGGTACTTACCACGGTCGCCATGATCTCCTGGCTCAGGTCACTGACAACACAACCATTGGCAGCAGTAAGATCGACATAATATTTATCGTTTGCCTGCGGGTTGCTTACGATGACCGACTGGGTATTCCCGATCGGCGGGCCGGCCAACCCGGGCCCCCTCCAGGCATACCCTGTAAACCCAGGCGGCGCTGTCAGCGTTGCCTGTGCAGAACCTGAACACATGCCAATCTGGATCGCCAGCGGGCTGCAATAGGTGGAGAGGTATGCATAACCCCGATGGATCTGGAGGGCGCATCCACGCGTGGTAAACACGATCTGAACATTGCCCAATGCCTCAAAAGGACTGATATCCATTGCAATTGTTGTCCAGTCATGCCAGTAAAGGTTGATTTGAGGATTGGTCACCGGGAAATAGTGCCATTCCGCGGGAACAACGCACGATGGCCCCGGAGGGCCGCAATTGGGCGCTACAAACTCGTAAGAACCACAGGTTCCTCCGATCGGGTTGCCCGCCATATCCTCCACCTGCAGCGAAAACTTTGGCATCTGTTCCGGATTGTGGTCTATCGATTCAAGCACTGCAGCCCACCTGTAAATGAAAAGAAAATGGTCGGGGGTAACACTTACAGTGTATTTCAGTTGTTCGGAATGGTTGCCTTCAAGGGTGTCGCCAAGCCGGGCCGAATGTTCCTCGCCCGGGAAAAGGGTGGTAAGGGGATCGCCGATAAAAGGATCATAGGTCTGATTCGCCCGGGGCATGATCACATGCCGGGTACTGTTCAAGCCAATATTGTCGCAGGGGGTGGCAAAACCACCATAGCAACCTGACCAGTTGGAAAAATTTCCTGCAGAAAAATCACTGTTATCGCAGGATGTGACCAGGTTGTTCGGCGTATGGTCAAATATGGCGGAAGCGGTATCGCCAGTGGGTAAAAGCTGCGTTCCAAGGTAATATTGGGGTGACAGGTTCGGGATTACAACTGTTTTCTCCCGGGCAGGCACCTGGCAGAATGAATGAAAAACCAGGGATAGGGTAAGAATCCCTGAAAGGATGATCACATTCGGCTTTGTGGCTGAAAATCCCCGGTTCATTCTGAATCAGATTTTGCCTTTGTGACAAGAAAAATGCTGGGAACATAAGCTACCAGTCTATAAAAATACAAATATTTTTTAAAACAATGATTTTGAGGCTGATTTTTATTTTGAGGTGCCGGAGAATTTGTTAAACACCCCTTGCATAAAGATTCAGAATAAATTTGCTATGGAGAATGAAAATTTTGAGGGTGACATCAATCTTCATTTCAATCAAATTTCACCCCTTCTGGGTTCGATTGATAATCAAGAATGGCATATCCTGTTGGTTATTTGTAACTTTGCACCCTGAATTTTAAGAGTAAAATGATGGAAAACAAGATGGAAAAACGCAAACTGGGAAAAAGCGGGCTCGAAGTTTCGGCTCTCGGGCTCGGCTGCATGGGTATGAGCTTTTCATATGGCCCCCCTGCAGACAAAAATGAGATGATCGCCCTTCTCCGGAAAGCTGTTGAGCGTGGGGTGACGTTCTTCGACACGGCAGAGGTCTATGGCCCCTTCATAAACGAGGAACTCGTGGGCGAAGCGCTGGCTCCATTTCGTCATGAGGTGGTGATCGCCACCAAATTCGGGTTTGGCACATCTGGTATTTCTGCTTTGGACAGCCGTCCGGAACATATTAAACAAGTTGCCGAAGCTTCATTAAGACGTCTCAAAACAGAGGTAATTGATTTATTCTACCAGCACCGCGTTGACCCAAACATCCCTGTCGAAGAGGTGGCAGGAACTGTCAGGGACCTTATTAAAGAAGGAAAGGTGAAACACTTTGGTCTTTCCGAGGCAGGTGTGCAGGTAATCCGTCGCGCGCATGCTGTTCAGCCTGTTGCAGCACTACAGAGTGAATATTCTCTCTGGTGGCGGGAACCGGAAGCCGAAATACTGCCGGTACTCGAAGAACTTGGAATTGGCTTTGTCCCCTATAGTCCGCTTGGCAAAGGGTTTCTTACGGGGAAAATGGATGAAAATACAACCTTCGGCAAGACGGACTTCCGGAATACCGTTCCCCGTTTATCAGCAGGGAACCGGAAAGCAAATCAGGTTTTTGTAGATTTACTTGCCACCATTGCACAACGTAAACATGCAACACCTGCTCAAATAGCCCTCGCATGGCTGCTGGCCCAAAAGCCATGGATTGTTCCGATTCCGGGTACCACGAAGTTGTCGCGCCTGGAGGAGAACATCGGGGCAACAGCCGTGGAACTTACGAAGGATGATCTTCTTGAAATTGAAACTGCTTCATCAAAACTTAAAGTGCAGGGTGACCGGTATTCGGAAGGTTCTGCAAAATTGATCAATCGCTGATCTTTCCATTTTCTGCGCCCGGGTGGCAGCAGCATCAGATTCGTGGTCTGCCTGAATTCTGTTCCTTCCGGTATTTTGCCAGGTTGATCAGCAGTACGCTGACCAGGATCACAACCAGTCCGCTTACCTGGAGCAGGGTCATGTGTTCGCCTGCGAAGAATACACCCAGCAATACGGCGATCACGGGGTTTACATACGCATAGGTGCTCACCTGCGAGGCAGACCTTACGTGCAACAGCCACACATAGGCGCTGTAGGCAGCCAGTGATCCGAAAAATATCAGGTACATAAGCGACAGCCACGCACCGGTGGTCACGGACTGCCATTCAAATCCATTCCATTCCCGGGTTAATAAACTTCCCAGGAAAAATGCACCTCCTGCTGCCAGCATCTGCCAGGCCGAGCTGAGGGTGGTTGATCCCGACGAGTGATATTTTATATAGAGCGATCCGCCCGCCCAGCTGATGGTTCCAAAAAGGAGGATGGACAAACCGATAAGTTCATTTCCGTTGTGAGCTGAAAACACTGCATCCGCAACCTTCTCGCCAAACATAAGCACAACCCCGACAAAACCAAAAATCAGCCCTGCAATAATGGAACGACTGGTGAAATTTTCCCTCCATTTTGGGACATCCAGAATGATAAACCAGAATGGTGAAGATGAAATCAGGACAGCGACCATGGAGCTGGGAAGCCATTTTTCCGCCCAGATCACCGCGCCGGTGCCACCCAGCAACAACATCAGCCCGCTGATGATGGCAGGTTTCAGCTGCTTCCATCCCTGGGTCCGTTCCCCCTTAAGCAGGCACCAACCCAATAACAATATCCCTGCGGTTAAAAACCGGAATGCACCCTGGATCATGGGCGGAATATACTTAACCGCTATCTGTATGAAAAAATAGGTCGATCCCCAAACCAGGTAAACCGTGGCAAAGGCAATAATGACCATTACAGGTGTTGGGACACGCCATGGCGTGTCCCTGCCGGTGGCTTTATTTTTTGTCAAGGGTGCATTGTATTCCTGCTTTATGACATACCCCCATGATGGTTTCCACCGCCGTGCCGGTGGCCTGTTTCGCCGGGTCGCCCGGGGGCGATGCAGAGACGGTGATCTGCGACAGGCCGTTTGCCAGCGAATCAACCTTCAGGGTAACAGTGAAGGTTTTAACTTTGAATTCCACCGAATTTTCCGCATTTTTCCTGCTGGTGATCTGGTATTTCGGATTTGATTTCAGGGTGTCGATCACCGCCTGGTATACGCGGAAGGTCTTTGCATCAATGATAACCGTGGCAATATCAGCCTGACCCGTATGCATGGTCTTTATTTTCCTCGCGATCGTCACAAATTGGGAATGGACGGTTGCCGGAAGGGAAATGATGATCCCTGCCAGGATCAAGAAGGCAAAAAGAGAAATTCTGTTCATGGCTATTATTTTTAGCAAATAAAATGCAATATTGGCACTTTGACAATTGGTTCCTCACGGTTATATTTTCCTGCGGCCAAATGGGAAAAAACGGCTGACGGTCTTTTGATACGCTTCATAGGCGGGGTATTTGCCTGCGCTGATCTCTTCGCTGAAATTTGAGCTGCCCTGGAAAAGTACCACCAGGAGCAGGCAGCCGGCAATACTCCAGTTGAACAGCGCACCGCTGGCAGCGATGCTGAAAAGATAAAAGCAAACCCACACAGCCTGCTCGGCAAAATAGTTGGGGTGGCGGCTCAGTCCCCACAATCCCTTGTCCAGAAATCCCTTCTTATAGTCGCCGGTGAGTTTTTCGCCCGTTTTAATCATTGCGCGCTTATTGCTTTGAAAATTCCATTGCTGGATGTCGGCAACTGTTTCGTAGCCAATAAAAAACACCATCAAACCGGCCGCGACCCAGTCGAAAACACCCAACGGCACAGCGTTGTACTGAAGGGCCACAATGGCGGGAAGGGTGAAAAGCAGGATAAGGATGTTCTGGTACCCTGAAATAAACAGCAGGTTGAAAAGCGTCCATTTCCACCTGGGATTGAACTCCGGTTTCTGCCGCAGGACAAGCCAGCGGTAATCTTCCTCTCCGGCCCAGAAACGCCACTGGTAGGCTCCTTTCATGGCGAAGTTTACCGTTAACCGAAGCCCCCAGAGCATCACCAGGATGCCCATCATGACGAGCCTCGGTGAAAAATCGCCGTAACCTGCCACCACCCATACGTAGATAATGGGGATGAGGCTCCAGAGTTTATCCACCTGGCTGTTGTTGCGGGTCAACTCCCCGACAATGAATGAGTAGGCAATAACGATGCCGGCGATGATGGCAAGCGTGTGAATCGCTTTCCACTCGACCGGGCCGGGTGCCGTTCCGAAAAACCAGCTGAAAAGTGGAACTGCCATCAGGGTGATTACCAGCAGGATCGCAGTTGTAACTATCTTCATGCGTAAAAATTTGATTTTGTTAAGATCCCCTGTGTTCCGGGTTCAGGTTGCCGAACATCGCTTCGCGTTTCAGTCTCAGGTTGGCGGCAAACCCGATGGCCGCCTCGTATACATTCTCTTTCAAGGCAGCGATGGCCAGCGTGGCGAACTCTTCCGGCGAGATCCCCCGGTCACGCTGCCCGCGCTCGTCACGGGCGCCCCCGTCGAGTTCCGTATCCACGATCGGCGGGGCAATCTCAAATACTTTGACAGATGTTCCGGAAAGCTGGTGACGCAGGGAGAGCGAAAATGAATGGAGCGCCGCTTTGGTGGCGCAATAAACGGGCATGAAGGCCAGCGGCGTGAAGGCCAGTCCCGAGGTGATGTTGACAATTGCCGACTGGGGCTGATTTCTCAAATGACCGGTCAGCAAATTGGTCAGGTGGACCGGGGCGATGAAATTTGTGTCGCACTCCTCCTCCACGGCGGCAATGTCTATCAACCCTGTCAGGTCGAAATTTTTCTGGATCCCGGCATTGTTGATAAGGATGTTGAGGTTCGGGAAGGCTTCCGTGATCCAATTCACCAGGCTCATCCTGTCGGCGATCCGGGTAACATCGCACACCCGGATGTTCAGTCCTGGCAATTTTTGCTGCGCCTCTTTGAGCCGGGTTTCTCTTCTTGAACATATAATGACAGTATTATCCATCTTCAGGAACTGTTCGGCCAGTCCGAATCCGATACCTGTGGCTCCTCCCGTGATCAGGATGGTGTTTTTCGAGGTTTGCATGGTGATTGCTTGTCCGGGTTATAATTTGGAGCAAAATTAGCTATAAAACAGATGACACCGGCCATTTTTTGCATTTGCGATAACCGGGAAAGATGATACACCCCGTTTTCTTGACCTACTGAAAAGCTAATCCCCCATTTTCGGGCCCGCCCCGAAAAAAAACCGATCAGTAAAGAATCCCGCTTAAGTATCCCATATACAACTTCTTAGCACCCAAACCAAACTCCCTCCCCCCCTAGGGGAGGGCTGGGGAGGGGGCGACCTCCCCCCTGTCGGAAGGCCGGAAAGGGGGCGACCTCCTGCAGCCGAAACTCCTATATGTTGTAAATCAGAAAATTATTGTACCTTTGCACCCCCTTAAAAAATCACATCATATGCCTTTGAACAAACTTAGAAATATAGGAATTGCGGCACATATCGATGCCGGGAAGACTACTGTTACCGAGCGGATCCTCTTCTTTTCCGGTACGAACCGCAAGATGGGCGAGGTGCACGATGGCGCCGCCACCATGGACTTCATGCAACAGGAACAGGAGCGCGGCATCACCATTGCCTCCGCCGCCATCACCTGCGCCTGGAAGGGCCACCAGATAAACCTCATCGACACTCCCGGCCACGTTGACTTCACCATCGAGGTGGAGCGCTCGCTGCGCGTGATCGACGGAATGGTCGCCGTTTTCTGCGCCGTTGGCGGCGTCGAACCCCAGAGCGAAACCGTGTGGAACCAGGCCGACCGCTACCGGGTGCCCCGTTTTGCCTTTATCAACAAGATGGACCGCACCGGCGCCGATTTCCCGGCCGTGGTTGCCCAGATGAACAAATATCTCGACGCAAACGCCGTCCCCTTCCACCTTCCGATGGGCGCCGAAGAGCATTTCATAGGCATCATCGACATCATCTTCCGCAAAGCTTACATCTTCCAGGAGATGGAACAGGTTGAAACAGAGATCCCGGAAGAATACAAACAGAAAACCGAAGAGGCCCGTGCCTGGGCCGTTGAAAAACTGGCCGAGTTCAACGACGAGATCATGGATCTCTTCATGGAAGACAAACCGGTTCCGCCCGAACTGATGAAGAAGGCGCTGCGTGATGCCACGCTCAAACTGCTCATCACCCCGGTATTCTGCGGTGCCGCTTACAAAAACAAAGGGGTCCAGATGCTGCTCGATTCAGTGGTCGATTACCTTCCATCCCCGGTGGATGTAGGCGCCGTAACCGGAACCGACCTGGAGGATCCCGAGAAGTTGCACACCTGCCACCCTTCGCCCAAAGAACCATTTTCAGGGCTGGCATTCAAACTGATACACGACCCGTTTGTCGGACAGCAAACCTTCACCCGCATTTTCTCGGGCACCCTCCGGAGCGGCATGCAGGTGTACAATTCAACCAAGGGCAAGCACGAACGAGTGGGCCGTATTTTCCGCATCCATGCCAAGGACCGCGAGGAGATCGCAGAAGCAGGCCCCGGCGACATCGTTGCCCTCATCGGGATGAAAGTCACCAAAACCGGCGACACTCTCTGTAGTGACGAACACCGCCTGTTGCTTGAGAATATCCACATTCCGCCCAGTGTCATCGAACTCAAGATCAACCCCGCCAAACGGGCCGACCAGTCAAAACTGGGCGAGGCCCTTCACAAGCTGGCAATGGAAGATCCCTCCTTCAACGTACGCTTTGATGATGAAACCGAAGAGACGATCATCGCCGGGATGGGAGAGCTTCACCTCGAGATCATCGTCGACCGTTTAAGGACCGAATTCAAGGTCGATGCCATCGTGGGCGAACCCGCCGTGGCCTTCCGCGAAACCATTACCAGCGAAGTCGAATCAAACTACAAGCACTCCAAGCAAACGGGGGGCAAGGGCCAGTTCGCCCATGTGCTCATGCGCATGGAACCAAATGAAGGAAAGGGTTACGAATTCATCGAGAAGATCAAGGGCGGCAACATCCCCGCCGAATACATTCCTTCGGTGAACAAGGGAATCCTGAAGACCCTCGAACGCGGCGTGATGGCCGGGTACCCCGTTGTGGACGTGAAGGTGGTTCTGCTCGACGGCAGTTTCCACCCGGTCGACAGCTCCGACATGGCCTTCCAGACCTGTGCATCCATCGGGTTTAAACAGGGCTTCATGAAAGCCGACCCCGTTTTGCTCGAACCGATGATGAAGGTGGAGGTGAACACCCCCGACGAATACATCGGCGATGTGGTGGGCAACCTCAACCGCCGCCGCGGGAAGATCGAAGCCATGCGCCGTTACCGCAAGGGATCGCAGAAAGTCAATGCCTTTGTGCCCCTGATGGAGATGTTCGGTTACGCCACCCAGCTGCGAAATATCTCCAGCGGGCGCGCCAACTACTCCATGGAGTTCTTCAAATACACCCCCCTGCCCAAACTTTTGCAGGAAGAGGTGCTGAAGAAAATCGCCGACGAAAAGAAGGCAGCAAAATAACCCCTTACCCCCTCACAAAATGATCCATTTCAGCCGGGATCACGAGCGAAAGTTCGATGATTCCCCTGAATTCGCCCTCCCTGAACCAGGGTGACTGGTATATGATCTTTTTCGTTCCCCGCTTTTCAATGGTGTAAACGTTGTTCTGCCCTGTGGCCATGATCTCCAGGATCTTTTTCCGCGATGCCTCCCCGTGACATTCCAGCAAGTCTTTCCCGATCAGGCTGCTGCCGCCGTCCTTTTCATAATGGGCGATGGCCTTTTCATTCATGTAGATGATCTTTCCCTGTGCATCGCTCACGATCACATTGCCATCCAGTTTATCGATCCATTCCATGGAGTGTGGTTTTGGCAAAGGTAGGGAATTCCGCCCCCCGGGAAAAAAATCCTACTTTTGTAACCCAACCCCTCAACCTTCATCTAACCTTCAAATATAAAACCATGGAACCAAAAAGAATCTTCCGTTCAAAAAACGACCGCGTGCTGGGAGGCGTTTGCGGCGGGTTAGGCAACTATTTCAACATCGACCCTGTGCTTATCAGGGTTTTGTGGGCAGTTTCGTTTTTCGCAGCCGGCATGGGCCTGCTGGGCTATTTCATCGCCTGGATCATCATCCCCGAGGAGCCGGGAACATAACCCTGCCTTGTGTGAATCATATAACAGGTGAAAAATTCCGTACTTTTACAAAAAAAAAGGAGGGGATTCAATTGATGATATCCCTGAAATGATCACATCCAACATTAAAAATTATGACAAAATCGTTTAAAGGTACCCAAACCGAACAGAACTTACTGAAGGCA
>Ga0118677_10007858_pt1 | contig 17409 bp, 16 predicted proteins | sample AliMusrvi5mmetaG_FD_86154 | JGI IMG/M metagenome (GOLD analysis project Ga0118677, IMG submission 86154) | reverse complement strand
GAGCAATACCAAGTCAGGTCTTCTCCGTATCTCTGTGCCTCCAGCGTAGCGGGTTGTGCTTTACGAATATAATGTATCACGAGCATATACTAATAGTCCCAGAACTATTTGGACAGGATTAACGGGATTTACAGGGATATTTCATCGAATTCCAATCCTGTGCATCCTGTAATCCTGTCTACATTATCCGGTGTCCTTCAGGATGAACCTTCAGGGTGAATCCGCGCCGGTAGACACAGAGGAAACAGGTTATGCCCCGGCAAATCGTGTTCATCTCGCACCAGGCCTCGCGCACAGGCGCCCCGATCGCGCTGTTGTACTTCTTGCGCTGGTTGCGGCGGAATACGCGCCAGGATTTCAGTGTGATTCTGAAACAAGCCGGACCGTTGCGCGCCGAATTCGAGGCTGTGGCGAAGACGGTGGTGTTCGAAGACCTGGACCGGCGCGTCTGGCGCAATCCGGCGCAGCGCTTGTTGCGGAAGGTGGGCTTGGCCTACCAGGCGGACTTGCGCCACAACCCGCTCCGCTCCCTGTTTCCTGATGGCGAAATCGGGCTGATCTACTCGAACACGGTGACAAACGACGATGTTCTGTCGGAACTTGAGCATGTTCAATGTCCGCGCCTGATTCATGTTCATGAACTGGAGGGCGCGATCCGGAGAAGCGGGATCTCTTTCGCCCCGCGCGCGGGCAGGCCGGTCCACTACATCGCCGCGGCCCAGGCTGTGGCGCGGAATCTGCGCGACAACCACGGTGTGTCCCCGGCGGCGGTGACCATCGTGCACGAGAGCATTGATGTCGAGGCCGTGGTGACGCGGACGGATGCGCGGCGCAGCATCCGTCGCGAACTGGGGATTCCCGAAGATGCCTTTGTGGTCGGCGGGTCAGGCCGGGGTTGCTGGAGGAAAGGCCAGGATTTGTTCCTGGCGCTCGCCATGACCATGCTGGGGCATGACCGGATTCCCAACTTGTATTTCTTGTGGGTGGGAGAACATATGCCGCCTGCACCGGGGCCGACCGAACAGAACATGGCGGACGATCTGAAGAAGATTGCCTGGAAAGACCGGGTGAAGTTTGTCGGCGAGGTGTCCAATCCCTACGACTACTACGCAGCGTTCGACGTGCTGGCCATGGTGTCGCGTGAGGACCCGTTCCCCTTGGTGAACCTGGAGTGCGGGGTGTTGGGGCACCCGATCGTGTGCTTTGACAAGGCCGGCGGGACCCCTGAACTGGTCGAGGATGACGTCGGCTTCGTCGTCCCCTACCTGGACCTGGGGGCTTTCGAGGACAGGCTGACGCTCCTCGCCCACGATGCGGCGTTGCGCCGACGCATGGGCGCGCGGGCGGCGGAAAAGGTTAGGTCTCGTCATACCGTCGAGATAGCCGGCAAGGACATCCTGACGGTAATGGAACGAATGCTGAACGCCCCCTGAAAGGCGGGTTTCGCCCGCAACGCATCGTAGGGGCTTCGCTTGCGAAGACCGCTGTACAGGCGACTGACCAAGCGGTCTTCGCAAGCGAAGCCCCTGCAACAATGCGACGCTAACGTGTCGCCTAACTCGACGGAACCGTCGGACATGACAACCTTAAGCAAACCCGCCCGTGTCACGGTCATCGTGCCGAATTACAACCATGCCCGCTTTCTCAGGCGGCGGCTCCAGAGCATTTTCGACCAGACATTTCAGGATTGGGAATTGGTGTTGTTGGATGATGCCTCGACCGATAACAGTCGGGAGGTATTGTCCGAGTTTGCGGGCGATTCGCGCGTGCGGACGGCATTCAACGCCGTGAACAGCGGGAATGTGTTCAAGCAATGGAACAAAGGAGTTCGCATGGCGCGGACCCCCTATGTCTGGCTTGCCGAATCGGACGACGCCGCGGACCCGCGGTTGCTCGCGTCGCTGGTGGGCGTGTTGGACGCGCATCCTAACGTGGGACTCGCTTATTGCCAGTCGATGCGCATCGATGAACAGGGCGCTGTGACCGAATCCCTCGCACAGTGGACGGCCGACCTGGATCCCGAGCATTGGACCCAGGATTTTATCAATTCCGGTCTTGACGAATGCCAGCGTTATCTTGCGCGGCGTGGCACCATTCCCAACGCTAGCGCAGTCGTCTTTCGCCGGGAGGTATACGACCGGATTGGCGGCGCTGATGAGAGTTTTCAGTTGTGTGGCGATTTTGTGACCTGGGTGCGGATGCTCATCGTTTCCGACGTCGCGTTTGTTGCCGCTCCCATGAACTATTACAGAAGTCACGCCGCTACGCAGCGGAATGCCTTGCTGAACACGGTCCGGTTGTTGGCCGAACAATACCGCGTCCTGCAGTTTGTGGTTCGGGAAGTTCATCCCGAACCGGCCATCGTGCAGACTCATTTGGATCAATACTATTATATGTTCCGGCAGCATGGCATTCCGGCGCGGAAGACCGATCCCGCCCGGTACCGCGCTTTGTGCCGTCTTGCGCGACGTGTCGACCCGGCGTGGCATAGGAGACGGTTTCAATCCATAATGGAAGGAACTCGGTGGGGGCGTTGTCTGTTGTGGTATTGGGAGCGTGCGTCCACCATGATGGCTCGGGTGAAGCGGAGGACCAGGTGATGGCACGGTTCATTAAACTTATCTGCGAGTTCCTCCGCCTGAAGTTCGCGCCACGCCCGAGCAAGGGGTCCCGAACCGTGCTGCTGCTGTTCCAGTCTCCTCAATACTACGGGACCCACACCTACTTCAAAAACCTGACCGAATACTTGCATCAACGAAACCTGTCGATGCATTTGCTTGCAGCCGAGAAGGAAGTTGATGAAGCGGTGTCGAAGGTTATCGCCAGATACAACATGGCCGTAACCGTCTTCAGCAAAGACGAGATCTATCCGATCGCTTGGCACAAGATACATTCGTGGAGAGGCGCCTACTATTTTCTTTGCCAGGCGCTCAAACAAAGCGTGTTTCTTCTGAGGCTGTACAGACGGGTCAACCCTGTCTTCACGTTCATATCGGTTGGGTGGCCTTTCATGTGGTTTGTGGGCTTCCTGATACCGGGAAAGATATACTACGTCCAAAATAACATGCCGCAGTCGCCGCTCGATGGGGGCAATAGATGCCTTCTGAAGCTAGGATTGCTGCTAAATCACCCGCGTGTGATCGCCGTCTCCGACTTTTGCCGAAAGAACATGGCGAAGTACTGGGGGATACCTTTGGCCAGAATGGATGTCGTGCGTTACTATTATGATGGGTGTTATCGGGAGCACGTTTCAAGCGAGAAGATCAGGGTGGTCTCGATCGCCAGGGCGGACGATGTGAAGAACCCGGCCTTGTGGGCGGATATCGGCAACACGATAACCGAGAGGAGACCGAACGTTGTATTCACTTGGGCGGGCGACGGCAATCAGTTGAAGCAGGCCATGGAGAAAGTGATCGATCCGAATAGGGTTCAGTTTCTTGGCTACCGGAACGATGTGGATGATCTCTATGCCAGTGCGGACATCTTCTTTACCCCCGCCGCTAATGAGACATTGGGAATCGCCGTGGTGGGAGCGATGTTTCATGGTTTGCCGGTGATTGCCACCAGTAACGGAGGGACCGTGGAATCGGTCTTCGACGGAGAGACGGGGTTCATCGTTGATGTGACGAATCGGGAACAGATGATGGACCGGCTGCTCCGGTTGATTGACGACGAGGCGTTGCGACGCGAGATGGGGCGGAAGGCAAAGGCGCGTTTCGATGCGATGTTTACCAAGGAAATGTGGGTGAAGAAGATGGACGCCTTGGTGGAAGAATGACACTAATGGGCTCCATCATTTTCCCTGGAGGGGCACGCTCCGAGGCGCATCTCGGAATTTGGGTAAGGCGCCACCCAAGGTCCATGGCGTGGTGTTTCCCCATGGGTGTGGGGCGGATGTCCTCATCCGCCTGCGAGAGTGTGGGCGATGGGGCGGAGGCTTTGACATGTGCTTGCTCAGAGGTCGACGGGGACGTCGACCCCACAGTGTGCTTCGCTCGATCAACGACCGCCCTCTATTACTGGCAGAGGAATAAGTGACGCCTCGATTGGCCATCTTCACTCCGGACTTGGGCGTCAGGTCGGAGACCTTTATCCGACGGCACGTTGACGATTTGTGGCCGGGGCATTGTGTGGTCGTCACGGGGATGTCCGGACGCCTTACGGGTCCGGACTGGAAGGCGAATTGCCCGGTGCTGGACTTGTCCCAGCAGCGGAACCTCCGTCTGCGCCAACAGGTTGTTCGGAGCATTTTGGGAAAGGCCGGTTGGACGCTTGAGGAACCGGAGATCAGGAGGGTGCGGGCTTTCCTGGTACGGCATGAAGTCAACGTGGCGATGGGCGAGTACCTCGATGTTTCGCTGCCTTGGTTGAAAGTCTGCCGGGATCTGGGAATCGCCTTCTGGGGACACGGGCATGGATATGATGTCTCGCGCCTTCTGCGGGACGACGTCTGGCGTCGTGCCTATCTCCAGTACCGGGACGCGGCCGGTGTGGTGGTCGTCAGCGAAGTCAGTCGTAAACGACTCGTGGATCTGGGACTGAACGCCGAACGTGTCCATGTCGTCCCTTGCGGCGTGGAGGTGGGCCCCTTGGTCCAACGGCAAGACCGGCGCGGCGAGCCGATCCGGTGCCTCGCGGTTGGCCGGATGGTGGCGAAGAAGGCGCCGATCCTTTGTCTGGATGCGTTCAGACGGGCCGCCGAACGAATGCCCAACCTGCGGCTAACATATGTAGGTGCGGGGGAGCTGTTGCCGGCGGCTCGCCACTTCGTGAAGGCCTTTGGGCTCGGAGACAGAGTGTCGTTACTGGGCGGGCAGTCGAGCGAAGTGGTCCAGCGGCTCATGGCGGAAGCGGATGTCTTCGTCCAGCACAGCGTCGTCGATGAGGATACTGGCGATGAAGAGGGGTTGCCGGTGGCGATTCTGGAAGCCATGGCACAAGGCTTGCCGGTTGTTTCCACGCGGCACGCCGGGATACCCGAAGCCGTCATCGACCATGGCACTGGGTTGCTTGTGGACGAAGGAGACAGCATTGGGATGGCGGACGGCCTCGTCGAACTCGCTGGCGACGCAGGATTGCGTCAGCGCCTGGGCGAAGCCGGGTGGCAGCGCGCCAAGGCGATGTTCTCCTGGGAGCAGGAGCGCGGCCGTCTGTTGAAGATCATGGGGTTGGTGGACGACGAAGACAAGGGTGAGGTTTGACGTGACTAAGGTCGATCAGCGTTCAAGTCCGCGTAGTTTTGCCGCACTGGCCAAGAAAGTTGGCCTGGCGGTCGTGGCCCTGGGTGTGGTCTTTGTTCTTGCGGACAGTTGTTTCCGGGTCTACGCGCATCTCACGTACTCGCCCGTGCCGGAGAGCGTGCTGTACGAAGATAATCCAGCGCTGGGCGCGTGGTGGCATCGTCCGAACTCCCGGATGGTGGTCACGTTTCGCGGCACCAATCCGCATATCGTCTCGTACAACGCTTTCGGCATGCGGGGCCCAAGCCCGAAAACAGTCGAGAAACCGGCCGGGGTGTTCCGGATCGTTATCTTGGGGGAGTCGAGTACGGAAGATGCCTTCGTGGCTGACGGCAAGAGTTGGCCCGAAGTATTGGAGCGGCAGCTCAATGCCGCATTGGGTTCGAATCGCATTGAAGTTCTGAACCTGGGCTGCGCAGGCTATTCGCTCAAAACCAGCCTGCGCAATCTGGAGGTCAACGGACTTCGCTTCAAACCCGATATGGTTATCACCTATCATGGCAACAATGATTTCTGGAAGGCGTTCATGGCCTGGCCTCACGTGAAATGGGTCGAGACGCACGTCGACTATGAGAAACGCCCCTCGACGTGGCTGGAGCGGTTGCTGTGCAAATCCATCCTCATCGACCGGCTGAACCGGCAGGTCTATTACGCAGGCGGGGCGCGCAATCGGGCCTTTCTGCATCGGTACTGGAGCACGCCCGATGCCGCCAAGACCGATATGGACCTGACGGGCGTCGAAGCGGAGTCCGACAGGGAGCTGGCTCGCCTGCTCGACCTGTCGCGAACCAACGGATTCCGGTTGGTCCTTGGCATTCAGGCGACGCTGATCAAGCGGGAACTGACCGAGCCCGAATTGCTGCAGATGTGGGAAGTCCTGCGGTGGTCGTGTGATGGGCAGTTGATCCGGTGGGGTACGTTCGTGGACGGGGTGCGCCGCGTCAAGGATCTGCAGCGGCAGTTCGCGTTCGACCACGGGCTTCCCTGCATTGACGTGGAGGAGGCGGTTCCAAAAAGCACGGCGAACTTCATCGACCACATTCATTCAACGGAACATGGCTCCGCTGCCATTGCCGGCGCGATGAGCCAGTACTTGCTGGAACACGAGGAACTTTTGATAACTACGAGACAATGAATAAAATCCGAAGATGGATCGATTTCTTGCGCGACGTCGTGGAGCGGTCGTGGGACGATTACACGGAGTGGCGCTTCAAGAAGGATATTGCCGCGCCCGGCTGCATTCACCGGGGTGCCATTTTGTTGAAAGACCCGGACTGCGAACTGACGCTGGGCAAGGGGGCGTTCATTGAACAAGGGGCGATCCTGTACTGTCGCAACGCGGCGGGCTCGCCGGCCTCGGCGAAATCCTACATCCGGATTGGGGAGAATTCGTTCATCGGACACTACTGCAATTTGAGGACGGGCGGCGGTTTCATTGACATCGGCCGGGACGTGCTCCTGGGTCAGTTCGTGAGCCTGATCGCGTCGGGCCACGGGATTCGCGCCGGCGTCCTGATCCGCATACAGGAGCCGTCGGCCAGGATGGGCATCCGGATTGGCGATGGTGCCTGGATCGGCGTAAACGCGGTTGTGTTGCCAGGCGTCACGGTCGGCGCGGGCGCCGTTGTCGGGGCGGCGGCGGTTGTCACGCACGACGTGCCGCCGAATGCCATTGTGGCCGGGAATCCCGCGCGAATCTTGCGGTACAGGGACTAGGCGCGATGGGGAATTCACCAATGCTGCATGTGCTTAATGGTTTCGCTGTCCGTATACCCAGCCTGATGGAGACCCACCCCCGGCCCCTCCAAGGAGGGGAGCGGAAAGAGAAAAGATCAGCGGAGTTCCCCTCCTCGGAGGGGTTAGGGGTGGGTATCAGCATTTCCGAATTCACCCAATGACAACCAATTCATCAATGACAACCCACTAACCCCAACCCAATGACACCCTCCTCCCCACCAACCCGCATTGTCGTAGCCTGCTCGGCTGACGACCGGTATGCGGCGCCGATGACGGTCATGCTCAAGTCGTTGGAGCAACACCTTCGTCCGGGCGTTGAGGTTGATGTGTTTGTGCTCGGGATCGGGATCCGCCGGGGTAGCAAGCGGAAGGTCGCCGCCTCGCTGGATCCGGCACGCCTGCACCTGAATTGGATCCGCGTGCCCCGGGCGGTTCGGGCCTTTCCGGTCTTCGGTCACGTCTCGGCCGCAACCTATAGCCGCCTGCTCATCCCGGACCTGTTGCCGCCGACGGTCAATAAGGCCATCTACCTGGACTCCGACATCGTGGTGCTGGGCGATATCGGCGAATTGTGGGACATCGACATGCGGGGTGCCCCACTGCTCGCGGCACAGGATGGTGATATGCTGCTTTCTTCGGCGGCGGGCGTGGCGGTTCAGGAGCTCGGCCTGCCGTCAGATGCCAAGTACCTGAACGCCGGAGTTCTCGTAATGGATGTCGCCCAGTGGCGGGCCGAGGGCATTCATCGCAGCATCATGAAGTACCTGCATCGGTACCGCTCGCGTGTGCAGTTCTGGGATCAAGACGGTATCAACGCCATTTTGGCGACGCGGTGGGGCGAACTCGGGAATGGCTGGAACCGCCGGATAGATCCACAGCTTCCGGCTTCAGGCCGAACGGATATGGAAGCAATCGCCGATATCGTCGTTTCCGCTAAAATTGTGCATTTTGCATCCAGCGTGAAGCCGTGGGAACAACCTGCCATACACCCGGCAAAAGCACTCTTCTTCGATGCCCTTTCCCAGACGGCATGGAAGTGCTTATTCATGCGGGAGTCTCAGCGGTTGTTCAACCTGGAGGCTCAGTTCGCGACGATGAGGTCACTGCGGTAGCCGATGCTGCGGGGATCACGATGGTCCACACCGGTGAGCGGCACTTCCGCCATTAGGATCAAGACGTGAGCGCAGAACTCCTCGACGGCGAAAAAGTCGCTGGACGCATGAAGATGGAAGTTGGTGACCGAGTCGCTCGACTCATCGCGTCGGGGCGCAGCGTCGCTTTGGGCACGATCTTGGTTGGCGAAGATGGCCCCAGTGAGCGCTACGTCGCGATGAAACATGCGGACTGTGCCGAAATCGGTATCGAAAGTGCCCACGTCCATCTCGGGCCATCAGCAACGCAAAAGGAAATCATCGCTGCAATTTCAACGATGAACGACGATCCGGCTATCGCCTCAATTCTCGTGCAGCTCCCCTTGCCGGAGGGGATTAACGAGGAAGAGGTTCTCTTGGCCGTTGACCCGGCGAAGGATGTCGATGGGCTTCACCCTGTCAATTTGGGCAAGTTAGTCATGGGCGCTCCTGGCCCCCTCCCGTGCACGCCCGCAGGCATCGTTGAGCTCTTGGCGGCGCACAAGGTCCCGGTTGAGGGACAACATGTTGTGGTAATTGGTCGGGGACTGACGATTGGTCGGCCCTTGGCGCTACTCCTTGCGATGCGACGACCCGGCTGCAATGCAGCAGTGACGGTTGTGCATACTGGAGTTGACGATATGGCATCCCTGGTCCGAGAAGGAGACGTCGTCGTCGCTGCCGCTGGTGTGGCGGGGTTGGTGACGAAAGAGATGATTAAGCCAGGAGCCGCGGTCGTGGGCGCGGGGACGAGTTGGGAAGGTAAGCGACTCTTGAGCGACGTTGCCGAAGATGTGAGTGATGTAGCGGGGTGGATAACGCCACGAATCGGGGGAGTTGGGCCAATGACACGAGCGATGTTGCTTCGAAATGCCGTCCTCGCGGCGGAGCGCCTTCCATGACGACACAGTTTGATGAGCAAGGTCGTGAGTTCGACGAGCGACCATGGGGTCGCTACGTCGTCCTAGACGACACCGAACACTTCAAGGTAAAGCAGATTACCGTGGCACCAGGAAAGCGATTGAGTTACCAGAGCCACGCAAAACGTTCTGAACACTGGTTTGTCGTAGAGGGTGTTGCGACCGTGACCTTGGATGAAGAGGTTTTTGAAGTGCGACCTGGGAGTGCGGTAGATGTTGCAGTGGGAACTCGGCATCGCTGCGGAAATGATGGCACTGTCCCCATGGTTTTTATTGAGGTTCAATATGGTGAGTCGTTTGGTGAGGATGACATTGTTCGCTATGACGACGACTTCGGCCGAGCCGACGGATAGGACTTTCCTCGGCCATGACCAAGATCAACGAACTCCTCAAGGAGTCTCGGACTGTCTCATTCGAATTCTTTCCTCCGAAATCTGATGCCGAAGCTGCGGTGCTTGGCGAGACGATTCGGGATCTTGAGTCTCTCCACCCTTCGTTCGTCTCGGTGACCTATCGCGGAGGAGCGGAGTCGAGACAGCGAACCTATGACCTCGTCACCATGATGCGGCGAGACACGTCACTCAACCCGATGGCACACTTGATCTGTGTTGCCCACAGTCGAGGTGAACTGACCGAAATTCTCGAGCAGTATAGAGATGCCTCAATCGATAATCTCATGGCGCTTGGCGGAGATCCCCCGACGGAACCAGATGCAAAAGTTGGAGAGCTTCAGTACGCGCTTGAACTCGTCGAACTCGCACGATCAGTAGGTGATTTCTCAATTGGGGTGGCAGCCCATCCAGCGGGCCATCCTCGATCTGAAACTCTCAACAGCGATCGAGATCGCTTAGCTCGTAAGTTAGAAGCCGCAGATTTCGGGGTCACGCAGTTTTTCTTTTCGATCGAGGAGTATCGATCCCTGGTCAACGACATTGCTGATCGAGGAGTCACCAAACCTATTCTCCCTGGGATTATGCCGGTCACGTCCCTCTCGTCGGTCCCAAGGATGGCCACCATGGGCGCCCCAGTGCCCGCCTGGGCCATTGAACGACTCGAATCGGCGGAGAGTACTGGAGGTGCCGATGCGGTGCGAGAAGAGGGCATTGCGCTCGCAACTGAACTTTGCGCGGCATTGCTCGAAGAGGGTGCGCCAGGGCTTCATTTTTATACGCTGAATCGATCAAAAGCGACACGCGAAATTGCCCTCGCCCTCGGCCTCAACCAGAAGTGAGTTGGATGTTTCCCAGTTCCTGAGAACGGCGTAGTCTTAGAGGCTATGGCTGACATCATCACAATGGGTTCCGACAATGTTCTTCACGTTCCAGATGAACCAATCATTCCGTTTATCGAGGGTGATGGCACCGGTGTTGACATTTGGCCCGCCGCCAAGCTTGTCCTCGATGCTGCGGCCAAGAAGCACGGACGCTCCGTTGCCTGGAAAGAAGTACTCGCAGGAGAGAAAGCATTCAATGAGACCGGGAGTTGGCTTCCTGACGAAACTGTCGAATCATTCAGAACTCACCTCATCGGCATTAAAGGTCCGCTGACGACGCCCGTGGGGGACGGGTTCCGTAGTTTGAATGTGGCGCTGCGTCAGCTCCTTGACCTCTACGTGTGCCTCCGCCCTGTTCGTTGGTTCACAGGGGTTCCGTCACCCGTCAAACACCCTGAACTCGTTGACATGGTCATCTTCCGAGAGAACACGGAAGACGTCTATGCAGGTCTTGAAGTAGAAGCCAACACGCCAGGCGCAGAGCAACTGCGGAGCTACCTGGCCGAAACCTTCGGGTGGGAGATTCGAGAAGGATCGGGTATTGGAATTAAACCAGTGAGTGAAGTTGGCTCCAAGCGACTCATTCGAGCATCTATTCAATACGCACTCGATCACGGTCGAAAGTCAGTGACGATGGTCCATAAAGGAAACATCCAAAAGTTCACTGAAGGGGCATTCCGGAACTGGGGCTACGACCTCGTGCGCGAAGAGTTTGCGGATGTCGCTGTTGGATGGGATGACTGCGATGGGAAGCCAGGCAGCAAACTCTTGGTGAAGGATGCGATCGCGGATATCACCTTGCAACAAGTCCTGACCCGACCAACTGATTTTGACGTCATCGCCACACTGAACCTCAATGGTGACTATCTCTCCGACGCGCTCGCTGCGCAAGTGGGTGGTATCGGGATCGCTCCCGGAGCGAATATCAACTATGTCACTGGCCATGGAATCTTCGAGGCGACACATGGAACTGCTCCAAAGTACGCGGGCCAGGACAAAGTGAATCCTGGATCGCTCCTCCTTTCGGGTGTGCTGATGTACGAACACCTTGGCTGGCAGGACGCCGCAGACGACATCGTGCGAGCCCTGGAGGCCACCATCGCCGACAAGGTCGTCACCTACGACTTTGCCCGTCTGATGGAGGGTGCGACAGAGGTCAAATGTTCTGAATTTGCCTCTGCCATCGTTGACCGTCTCTAACTCTTTTTGCCCCTCGGCCAACATGGTTTGAGGGGGGTCATTTGGCGGATACGGTTATGGCCATGACAAATTCCCCACTGCACGTAACCGTCACCGGAGCCGCTGGTCAGATTGGCTATCAACTCCTCTTTCGAATCGCCTCTGGCCAACTCCTCGGGCCTGACCAACCGGTTGTCTTGAGGCTCTTGGAGATTGAGCCAGCTATGAAGTCTCTTGAAGGTGTGGTCATGGAACTCGACGACTGTGCCTTCCCTCTTCTCGCTGGAGTGGAAGCAACCTCAGATCTCAATACAGCGTTTGATGGGTCATCGTGGGCATTGCTCGTTGGATCGATCCCTCGAAAAGCCGGCATGGAACGTGGCGACCTCTTAAACGTTAACGGTGGAATCTTCAAACCACAGGGTCAAGCGATTGCGGCGAATGCGGCGAGCGATATTCGTGTGCTCGTGGTTGGAAATCCCTGCAACACGAACTGTTTGATAGCGAAGGCAAATGCACCTGAGATCCCTTCAGATCGGTGGTTTGCAATGACGCGACTTGATCAGAACCGTGCTGAAACCCAACTCGCGACAAAGGCATCGCAGCCGGTCAGTGGTGTAAAAAACCTCGCCATCTGGGGAAATCACTCCGCCACCCAGTTCCCAGACTTTGCCGCATCGACGATTAATGGGAAGCCAACCGCGGACGTCATTGGGGATCGTGCGTGGCTCGAAGGTTCGTTCATCGAAACAGTTCAAAAAAGAGGAGCAGCCATTATTGAGGCTCGCGGACTTTCTTCGGCAGCCTCGGCAGCGAACGCGGCGATCGACACGGTTGTTGGATTGAGAACACCAACAGCCAATGATGATTGTGTGTCGGTTGCTGTCTCTTCTAACGGTGAGTACGGCGTTCCTGAAGGACTCATGTTCGGCTACCCCGTACGTGCTGACGGCAACGGAAGTTGGAGCATCGTTGAAGGCGTGGAACACGATGCCTTCGCTAAAGATCGGATCAAGGTCACCACCGACGAACTCGTCAGCGAACGAGATGACGTTCGGTCACTTGGCCTGATCAGTTAGCCCTTCTCGCTCGAAGAGCGAGGTCAGGACCAAACCATCCCTGGTTTTATTCAGGCTGAACTGACGCCTCTTGAGGGGTTCGTTTCGTCCGGCGAAGGATCTTTCGACCGAGCCAGGCCACGGGATCAAAGTCAGCATCGACGACACGTTCTTTGAGAGGAATAATCGCGTTATCGGTAATCTTGATGTGTTCGGGGCAGACTTCAGTGCAGCACTTGGTGATGTTGCACATCCCAAGACCCGCTTTGTCTCGAACGAGGTCTCGTCGATCGTTGGTGTCTAAAGGGTGCATCTCTAATTCTGCGTAGCGAATAAAGAGACGGGGCCCCGCGAATTTCCCTTTATTCTCTTCGTGGTCCCGGATGACGTGACAGACGTTCTGGCACATGAAGCACTCAATGCACTTCCGGAACTCTTGGCCACGCTCAACGTCGATTTGGCTCATGCGATAGCCATCTTCTGGCCGGGGGGGAGGTAAGAAGGCCGGTACTTTTCGCGCCATCTCGTAGTTATAGGACACGTCAGAAACGAGGTCTCGAATAATTGGGAAGGCTCGCATTGGCGTAACCGTGACCGGCTCACCTTCTGGGAGTTGATCCATACGTGTCATGCAGAGCAGACGAGGCTTTCCATTGATCTCAGCTGAGCAAGAACCACATTTTCCGGCTTTGCAGTTCCAGCGACATGCCAAGTCAGGGGCTTCGGTCGCTTGGATTCGGTGGATGACGTCCAAGACGACTTCGCCTTCTTGGGCGGGCAAGGTGTACTCCTCAAAATCTCCACCATTGGAATCTCCGCGCCACACGTGCATGACAACGTCACTCATTTCGGGGCCTCCTCAAGAAGCGCTTTGAGCTCATCGGGCATCTCTGGGAGGGGTTCAGGGGAGATCTTGATCTCTTCATTGAATCCTCCACCAGCTGGCTGGCGTGAGACGAAGTTGATCTTGCCCAACTCGGGATCGGCCTTCGGGAAGTCCTCTCGAGTCTGTCCTCCGCGGCTCTCTTTGCGCTCTCGAGCTCCTAAGGCGACACACGTTGACACGGTCAACATTGCGGGCAGGTCAGTCGCCAAGTTCCATCCAGGGTTGTACGCTCGACCACCCTTGACGGAGATGTTGTTGACACGCTCCTTGAGTACTTCAAGCTTCTCGAGCGCCTCGTCAAGCTCTGGGCCCGTTCGGATGATGCCGACGTTGGTCTGCATCATCTCTTGGAGATCGTGCTGCAAGTCGTAAGGATTTTCTCCCTCGTCTCGGGTAAAGGGCTCCAAGGCTTCATCTATGTAATGGCGAATAAGGGATTCTTCCAACTTTGGAACATCTCCCGCTCGACCTTCGGCGAAGTCTGCTGCCCCCATGCCGGCTCGACGACCGAAGACCAAGAGGTCAGAAAGTGAGTTTCCACCCAGTCGGTTTGATCCGTGCATACCCCCGGAGACTTCCCCAGCGGCAAAGAGTCCAGGCACCGAGGTGGCTCCGTTGTCAGGCTCAACTCGAACCCCACCCATGATGTAGTGACACGTCGGGCCAACTTCCATGGCCTCTTGGGTGATGTCTACTCCCGCAAGCTCCATGAACTGGTGGTACATCGACGGAAGTCGACGGCGAATCACTTCTGCACTTCGGCGAGACGCAATGTCGAGAAACACACCTCCATGCGGCGAGCCTCGGCCAGCCTTCACTTCGCTGTTGATCGATCGGGCAACCTCGTCGCGAGGAAGAAGTTCGGGTGGTCGACGCCCAGCAGTGTGATCGTCATACCAACGGTCGGCTTCGGCTTCTGAGTCAGCCGTCTCTGCCTTAAACATGTCGGCGATGTAGTTGAACATGAAGCGTTCACCTTCGGAGTTCTTTAAGACGCCACCGTCTCCTCGAACACCTTCGGTGACGAGAATGCCTCGCACAGAGAGGGGCCACACCATGCCGGTGGGGTGGAACTGGACGCACTCCATGTCAATAAGCTCAGCGCCGGCCCAGAGAGCAACGGCGTGACCGTCTCCGGTTCCTTCCCATGAGTTTGACGTGAACTTCCAGGACTTTCCAACACCACCAGTTGCGAGGACCACTGCCTTTGCGGCGAAGGTAACGAACTCGCCGGTTGGTCGCCAGTAGGCCACGGCACCGGTCACGGAACCATCGTCACCTGTGAGGAGGCGGACGACTTTGCATTCCATGAAGACGTCGATATCAAGAGAGACAGCTTTTTGTTGGAGGGTTCGAATCAGCTCAAGACCAGTTCGGTCACCAACGTGGGCGAGCCGGGCGTAGCGGTGCCCCCCAAAGTCTCGCTGGAGAATCTTGCCGTCTTTGGTCCGGTCGAAGAGTGCGCCCCATTTTTCGAGTTCTTGAACTCGATCGGGTGACTCTTGTGCGTGGAGTTGCGCCATGCGCCAGTGGTTGAGCATTTTGCCCCCACGCATGGTGTCTCGGAAGTGAACTTTCCAGTTGTCTTCTTCATAGACGTTCCCCATGGCAGCGGCAACGCCACCTTCGGCCATAACAGTGTGTGCTTTGCCAAGCAGCGACTTGCAGATCAGCGCAACGCGAAGACCTCGTTCTTTGGCTTCGATGGCTGCGCGCATCCCAGCGCCACCGGCACCGATAATGATGACGTCATAGTCGTGATGTTCAAGAGTTGTCATGGTGTGAGCTCCTTGGTTCTAAAAGATTTTGAAGTCAGTGATCGTTCCACTGGCCACTAGGCGGATGTAGGCATCAGAAAGTGCGACAACAAACAAACTGATCCAGGCGAACTGCATGTGTTTGGCGTTCAAAGGAGTGACGAACTTCCAAAACTTGTGGCGCCATGGGTGTTTTGCGAATGAGCGGACTTGGCCCCCGCAGAGGTGTCGACAGGAGTGACACGACAAGGAGTAGAGCCAGAGCAACACTGCATTTGAGCACAAGATCAACGTACCGATTGAGACACCAATACCACCTTCGCCTGGCATGGAGAACGCCAAAATCGCGTCGTAGGTCAAGATCACATTGAAGATCAGCCCGAAGTAGAAGAAGTAACGGTGAACATTTTGGAAAATTAATGGGAAGCGAGATTCGCCGGAGTAGCTCTTGTGCGAGTCAACGACGGAACACGCAGGTGGAGCCCACCAGAAGGATCGGTAGTAGGCGCGTCGGTAGTAGTAACACGTCAACCGAAATCCAAGCGGGAAGATCAAGATCAAGAGAGCCGGCGAAATCGTCCACCACGAGATTGTTGGAGAGTGTGTCGAACCTGGAACACACGACGCAGTGAGGCATGGCGAGTAGAACGGACTAATCAAATCTCGGTGCAGCGATGAACCGGCGTAGTAGTTCTTGCCTACGAATGCGGCCCATGTGGCGTAGACCACAAATGAGGTCAAGATCGAAACGGTGATGACGGGCGAAATCCACCAGCGATCTTTTCGAACCGTGGAGACGTCCGGCCCTCCACGAGTGCCTCCTAAAACGACTGGCGTCTCTGAGTTGTCAACTCTTGTTGCAGAGTTCTCTACCGTCGTCACTATGCCTCCTTGGTGTTCCACACGTTGGCTACCTACGTTCTTGGCCTTCTGGCCTAGAGGGCATCCTAGGATCAGATTCCCCTCGTTCATGCCATCAACCTTCCCATTCTGATTGTGCCTGGCCCAAGCCGCAACTTTGGGACATAGGATCAAGAAATGGACTCCTCAACGACCACGCCGACCACCTTCACGCCTCCTGCCGATTTGGCCACGACCCTCGGAGAACTGCGGTCGAGTGGCTGGCTGAGCCGCAGTGTGGCCGAAGAGATCGCCATTAATCTTGAAACCAAGATTGCTGCGGGGGAGGCGATCTCTGCGGGGGTTCAAGGTTTTGAAGAAACGGTGCTGCCGCAACTTGAGACGGCGATTCTGGCCGGCCACGACGTGATCTTGCTTGGAGAGAGAGGCCAAGCCAAGACAAGGCTTATTCGCTCGCTCGTGGAGCTCCTTGATGAATGGCTTCCAATCGTCGCTGGTTCAGAGATCAATGATGATCCCTACAACCCGGTTTCTGCCTACGCCAAGACGCAAGTCAGTGAACACGGCGACGCCACCCCGATTTCGTGGATCCACCGCAGCGATCGTTACGGAGAGAAGCTGGCCACTCCTGACACAACGATTGCGGACTTGATTGGTGAAGTGGACCCCATCAAAGTGGCTGAAGGTCGCTACCTCTCAGACGAGCTGACGATTCACTACGGACTGGTCCCTCGAGTCAATCGAGGCATTTTTGCCATTAACGAACTTCCCGACCTCGCCGAGCGTATTCAAGTTGGGCTCTTAAACGTCTTGGAAGAGCGAGATATCCAGATCCGGGGCCATCGCATTCGCCTCCCTCTCGATATCGTCCTTGGCGCAACGGCCAACCCTGAGGACTACACCAACCGTGGTCGAATTATCACGCCACTCAAGGACCGCTTTGGTGCACAAATCCGGACGCACTACCCAAGAGAAATTTCGACCGAAATCGACATCGTGCGCAGTGAGGCGAAACTTGCTCGGACGGAACTACCGGTCATTGTTCCGTGGTTTATCGAAGAGGTGATCGCACAAGCGAGTCACCTGGCTCGACGCAGCCCCATGCTCAACCAGCGAAGTGGAGTCTCGGTCCGTCTCACTATTGCGAACTACGAATCAGTGGTTGCGAACGCTCTTCGCCGAAGCCTTCGGTTGCATGAAGACATGGTCGTCCCACGAATTAGTGACCTCTCCGCAGCATTGGCGTCGACACAGGGAAAGATCGAAGTTGAGGCGCTTGATGAAGGTCGAGAACAAGACGTGATCTCTCAACTCTTCGGTGCCGCAACGCTGCTGGTCTTCCGGGAAAACGTTGCGATCCCCGAATCC
>Ga0118677_10007857_pt1 | contig 17411 bp, 15 predicted proteins | sample AliMusrvi5mmetaG_FD_86154 | JGI IMG/M metagenome (GOLD analysis project Ga0118677, IMG submission 86154) | reverse complement strand
CCGCAGTCCGCTCCTCGCCGCCCTGGACGCCAACGGGGATGGCGTGATCGACGCCCAGGAAATCGCCAACGCCCCGGCGGCGCTCAAGGCTCTCGACAAAAACGGCGACGGCCAACTCACCCGTGACGAACTTCACCCCCCGCGTGTCGGCGCCCCTGAGGGCGGTAAGGGCGCTAAAAAGGGTGGTGGCAAAGGCGCAGGCAAGCACCCCCGCCATCCGCTTTTTGCCGCGCTGGACGCCAATGGGGACGGCGTGATCGACGCCCAGGAAATCGCCAACGCCCCGGCGGCGCTCAAGGCTCTCGACAAAAACGGCGACGGCCAACTCACCCGTGACGAATACCGGCCCAAGCGCGCCAACGGCGATGCCCAGCCGGGGATGAAAGACGCCGCAGGCAAAAAGCATGGCAAAAAGCATGGCAAAAAACACGGCGTTGATACCACGCCTACGCCAACCCCCGCCCCGGCGACTCTGTAATCCCACGAGCTCCGTGGAGTGCTGACGTCCCGCCGGGTTGGTTTCGGCGGGACGTCGAGCGCGATTTTTCCTCGTTACGAAGTTGAACTTCGTAACGCATTTCTTTGACGCATTTCTTTGTGAAGCTTGGCTTCACAGGCCAGTCAACGAATGCAGCGCGCCTGTGTCCTGAAAGTGTCATCGTAAGACAGTGGCATGTTTGCGAAGCACAGCTTCGTCACGAGCGAAAACGATTTGCTTGGCCTTGCAAGCCGCATCAATCCAGCAACCGATACCGCGTATCCCGGATGCGCGGCTCGTATCCCGCTTCGCGGATGAGCGTCTGGATTTCCTCTTTTTGCAGGGCAAAATGCGCCCCGGCGCTGCTGACGACGTTTTCTTCCATCATCACCGAGCCGAAGTCGTTCGCGCCGTATTCGAGCGAGAGCTGGCCGATCTTGGGGCCTTGCGTGACCCAGGAGGCCTGGATGTTCTCGAAGTTGTCCAGGAAGAGGCGCGCGAGGGCGAGCGTGCGCAGGTATTCCGCCGCGCCCACGGTCTGAACCTTGAGCGCGGTGTTCTCCGGCTGGAACGTCCAGCAAATGAACGCCGTGAAGCCGCCGGAGCGCTCCTGTTGTTGGCGCAAGCGGGCGAGGTGCTCAATGCGGTCCTCGATGGTTTCCACGTGGCCGAACATCATCGTCGCGCTGGAGGTGAGCCCGAGGCCGTGCGCCACGTCCATGACTTCCAGCCATTGGTCCGTGTTGCATTTGCGCGGGGCGATCTGCGTGCGCACGCGGTCCACCAGAATCTCCCCGCCGCCGCCGGGGATGGAGGCGAGCCCGGCTTCCTTGAACTGGACGAGCACCTCGCGCAGCGGCATCCCGAACACCCGGGCGAAGTGCTGGAACTCCGGCGGGCTGAACCCGTGGATGGCGATGTGCGGGAAGCGTTCGCGGATGTGGTGGAGCATCGAGAGATACCAGTCGATGCCGAGCGAGGGGTGGTGGCCGCCTTGCAGGAGCACTTGCACGCCACCGATGTCGCTGAGTTCCTGCAACTTCTGGTCCAACTCCTCCAGGGTGATTACGTAGCCGCCCGCATCCCGTTCGGTGCGGTAGAACGCGCAAAATTTGCAATAGACGTCGCAGACGTTGGTGTAGTTGATGTTGCGGTCAACGATGAACGTCACGATCTCGTTGCCGCGTCCGCCGTAGGCTGCTGCCTTGATCTGCTTGCGCCGGGCGTTGGCCAGCGCGCCGAGCTCCTCCAGCGGGGCGCGGTACAGGGCCAGGGCATCGGCCACCGAAAGGCGTTCTCCGGCGAGGACTTTGTCGGCGAGGGAATTGTCGAGTTGCGGCATCACCGTGGAAATGTATCACGCAAAGGCGCAAAGACGCAAAGAGGCAAGTTCTTTGGTCGTGTTCTAAATTTGATTATTGTGCTCAACGTCATCGGTCGCGCCATTGGGTTGCCTGATAGTGAATGTGATCCAAATCCTCAAGGGTCATCCCCGTCTCATCTCTGTTGCCGCTGATCTCATCCAATGCCTGTAGCGCAGACGAAAGATGACTCATACCCAAGCGTGGGTCACCCACAATCGTGATCTTCGCAAGTTCCAAGTGAAAAATCAGGGCATTGGTTTTCAAATTAGGACACCACCAGTTCTTTGTGTGAGATTTTTACAGATTATCGCCTCTTGAGCGCCTCGCAAATCTCGCCGACGAGCGCGGGGCCGCGGTAGATGAAACCAGTGTAGAGCTGGACGAGCGCGGCTCCGGCGTCGAGTTTTTCCAGCGCGCCTTCGGCATCGAAGATGCCGCCCACGGCGATCACCGGCAGATCGAGGCGTTTGCAGACGTAGCGGACGATCTCCGTGGAACGTGCCCGGAGCGGTTTGCCGCTGAGACCGCCGGTCTGGTCGCGCCCTTCGGGGACGCAGGAGTGGTCGAGCGTGGTGTTGGTGGCGATGAGCCCCGAGAGCCCGTGATCGGTGACGAGCTGGAGGATTTCGTCGATCTGCGCCCATTCGAGGTCCGGCGCGATCTTGAGCAGCAGCGGCTTGGGGGCGGGCTTGGAGCGGTTGGCGGCCATCACCGCGCCGAGCAGCTCGTCCAGTTCCGCCTTGCCTTGCAGGGTGCGCAGGCCGGGCGTGTTGGGCGAGCTGACGTTGAGCACAAAGTAATCCCCTAGCGCGAACAGTCGGTCAAAGGAGCGCAGGTAATCGGCGGTCGCCTCCTCCAGCGGAGTGACCTTGGATTTGCCCAGGTTGAGCCCGATGGGGATGGTCGGCCAGCGGCCCGAGGCTTTGAGCGCTTCGAGCCGCAGCGCCACGGCGTCCGCGCCGCTGTTGTTGAAGCCCATGCGGTTGATCACCCCGCCCAGGTCCGGCAGCCGGAAGATGCGCGGGCGCGGATTCCCCGGCTGGGCGAGCGCGGTGATGGTGCCCGCCTCCACGAAGCCGAACCCGAGCGTCTGCCAGGCCGCGAGCGCCTCGGCTTCCTTGTCGAATCCGGCGGCGAGCCCGATGGGATTGGGGAATTGGAGGCCAAAGACCGTGCGCGCGAGCTTGGGATCATGCGCGGGCCGGCAGGGGACGCTGGCGAGCACCCGCAGCGCGCGCATGGCGACATGGTGGATCGTCTCCGGGTCAAACTGGAAAAGAAAAGGGCGGACGAGGTTGTCGTAGAGCAGCGGCGGAATCATGTGGCTTCCTTTGAAGCACGGCGCCAGCACGATGGCAAGCTTGGCAATTTAGACAGGATTCACAGGATTGAGATGATTTGCAGGATTTTTCGGATTGAGATTCACGAAGGCGAATCGGCCCCCTGAAATCCCAACCGGAATCCTGATAGTCCCGAAAATCTTGTTAATCCTGTCTAAAATTTTCCCGGCTCCGCCGCGTGCAAACCTCTCTGCCGCCTCGCGCATGCGGGCAACGACGCGTTCGCGGCCCAGCACTTCGAGCATGTGGTAGAGGCTGGGGCCGACGGCGCGACCGCTGACCTTGAGGATGTCGAAAAGCTCGATGCCCTGGCGAGTCCTGATTAAATCAGCGCGTCCTTAAGGGGATTTTCAGGTCCTCGATTATGAACAGCCTGCGGAAGTGGGTTGCCAAACCCTAATCTTTCGGCGTGCGGATGACGATCTCCACCCGGCGGTTGTGGACTTGCTGTTCGCGGGTGCCGGTGGGGGGATCGATGGGCTGGGTGCTGCCAAAACCCTTGGTTTGGATTTTGGCGGGATCAATCTGCATGTTCTTCACGAGCCACGTTTTGACGGCTTCGGCGCGGGCCCGGCTGAGTTTGAGATTGTATTCGGGGGTGCCGAAGGAGTCCGTATGGCCTTCGATGCTGAACGTGGAGCGCGGGTTGCGCCCGATGAGCGTGCCGAGCTTGCGCAGGGTCTCGACGGCTTCGGGGATGAGCGCGGCGCTGTCAAAGGTGAAGAGCGCGCCGCCGGGCATGTTGACGGGGCCCACCGCGCCGGTGAGGGGACCGGATTGCGCCAAAAGGGTGTCCAGATTGCTGTAGCCCGGGCCGGGGTCACCCTCGCGATTTGCGTCCGGGAGGGCGTTTCCTGAGCTGGCGGCGATTTTCGGGGCGGCCTTGGAGCCGATCTGCGCGCTGATGGAGTTGATCTCCCGTTCCACCTGCGCATTGGCCTCCGGGTTGTTGATTTTGGCGGCCTCCACGCGTGGTTTCTCGGCGGCGATGGTCTTGGTGAGGTCTCCGGCGGGCGGAGCGGTCGGTGTGAAACGCACGTCGGCTGGGAGTTTATCCAGCGACGGTTTCTCGTTTTGGATGACCGTCTTGATAGGCTCGGTCTTTTTCGTTTCGGCGGGGCTCTTTTCCGGTTTGAGCAACTCGTCGTTGATGAACACTTTTTTTACGGTGAACGGCCTCGGGACAACAAGGCGCTCGGTAGGGCTGCTGAAGGTGAAGCGCTTGAGGGTCTTGGCGCTCAGGACCACGTAAAGCAGGCCGTGGAACAGCAGCGAAAGGGTAAGCGCCAGAAGAAACCACTTGCGCAAAGCGCGAACTTCGGGAGCGTTGGTGGGTGACATGGAGTCCATGACGTGCGAAAAACATACATCAATCTTTTCCCGGCTCAATACAAACGCTAGGCTGTTTTTTTCGCCCCCCCTCCGGGGCCGCCCATTATGAGGAGCCGTATCACCACCTATCTCCGCACCCACTGGCACAAGCTGGTGCAGTTGCACGACACCCCCCATTCCATTTCGGGTGGGGTGGCCATCGGCGTTTTCTTCGGGGTTACCCCCTTCTTCGGATTCAAAACGCTGCTGGGGATTCTGGTGGCGTGGGGATTCCGGTGCAGCAAGGTGGCGGCGGCCATCGGGGTGACGCTCCATGACGTGGTTATTCCGCTGATGCCGATGCTGCTGCGGGCGGAATACGGGATCGGCTACTGGCTTCTTCACAAGCACCAATGGCCGCACAAGTTCCGGGTGGAACAGCTTAGGCTCCATGAGTGGCTTCATTGGAAGGCTCTCGCCAACGTAATCTGGCCGACGTTCCTTGGCTCGCTGGTGATTGGGATTCCGCTCGCGGCCCTCGCGTTTTATGGGACGCTGCGGATCGTCCAGCGTTATCAGGCCAAGCGGATGGCAGCCGAAGCCGCTGCGCAAGAGGTGCATCTTGAGGACATCGGATAAAGCGCGCTCCGGGCTTTACTTTGCGTGCGGATTTGCTTCATTTATACCCCGCTTCCCCCTGCCCATGAGTCTGCCACAGGCAGAGACTCCTTCGCGGGCGCAGTGCCATCCATTTTTCCCCTTGTATCCATGAAAAAACAAATTGCGGCTATCTTCCTTTGTCTCGCGTGTTCCTTCGCACTGCCTCCTTTGGCTTTTGCCCAGGACACGGCGCCCATCGACATCAAAGAACTCTTGAACGTCTTAAAGCAGATCAAAGAGAAGCGGAGTGAGAGCGAAAAGACGACCCAATCCAAGTTTACCCAGGATATTCGCGCAGCCTCCGCCAGCAACGCCACGGCCATCGCCTTTTACGAGCAAGCCATCATCGCCACGCAGTTCGCGGGAAAAGTGGATGATAAATCCGCCTATCATGATTGGAAAAAAGCCGAGGCCGACAAGCTCAAGAGCGATGCGATGCAGAACGCCGTTCGCCTGCACATCAACTACCTGTTGCTGACTCTCCAGCGGGCCGGCGGAGCCACCACGCGGCAACTCGAACCCGCTTTGATGGCACACATCGCCGCGCTGACGGCGGCGGGCGCAGGGGATGGCGAGGTGCTCCGCAAGCAGGAAAGAGCCAAGGATTTAAAACAGGAAACCCCGCGGGGTCCCAAAAACAACCGGAAAAATTCCCCGACGGACCACAGTCAGACGTTTTGGGAACAGGAGATGATCAAACAGGGGGTTAACGGCAGCATTTTTGTGAAGTGGTACGGAGTCCAGAAGCTGTTTGAGGATTTGAAGGATTGGGAAGAGACCCCGTGCAATGTGGATGGGATGTATCAAAAAACCCTGCTGCCCTACTATCGGGAAACCAAAGACCCGCGGGTGATTGCTTACTGGGATAACAAACTGGCAAAAGAGGCCGCCGCGATCACAGAGGCGCAATTGTCCGCGTTCAAAGTGGACCAGTTCAACCGGCAGCGTCGTCCCCGGGTTCTCTGGTTGCGTGCCACGGATATGATTGTCATCGGCCTGCGCAACCGCGGGATGACCGAAATGCTGGGGTTGATCAAGACGTACCCCGACCACAAGGATTTGGCGGCATGGATTCAGAAACTCGAAAACCTGATTAAAGGGGGAACCGCCTCGCCGGGGACCGATTCCGCGCCGGTGGAACCAGATAGCGCCGAGTAATAGACCGTGCCGCCTCTGGCGGGGCGCGCAAACACCCGTCCGCCATTCCGTCCCGTTGCGAAGTAACGCGGTGGAAATCTACCGGGATAGAACCCAGGCCGGGCGGTTGCTGGCCGAGGTCTTGAGGGAACGCGGGTACGGCGAGCCGAGGGCGGCCGCTCTTCTGGTGCTGGCCATTCCGCGAGGCGGAGTGGTGGTGGGGGCGGAGGTGGCCCGGGCACTGAATGCCCCCCTGGATGTCTGGCTGGCACGGAAAATTGGCGCGCCCGGGAATCCTGAGTTTGCCATTGGTTCGGTTTCCGCCCACGGCGAGGTGCTGCTGGATCACGCTACCGTGAGAGCGCTAGGGGTGAGCCACGAGTATCTTGAAGAAGCGGTGCGCCGCGAACGCCTCGAACTGGAGCGGCGCATGATCGCCTTTCGCGGCCACGCCGAGCCCATACGCGTGGAAGGCAGGAACGTGCTGCTCGTGGATGACGGCGTAGCGACGGGGGCGACTGTGTTCTCCGCGCTTGCGGCCCTCCAACGGGGCGGAGCCGCACAGCGGATACTGGCCGTGCCCGTCGCCCCCAGGGAAATCCTGCCCGAACTGGAAACAGCCGCCGACGCGGTGGTGGTATTGGAGCCCGCCGCGCATTTTTACGCCGTGGGCCAGTTCTACGAACATTTCGAACAGGTGCCAGACGCAGAGGTTCTCCGCCTGCTCGCCGCCAGCCGCCGCGCGCCATAGCGCTTGTGAAAATTCTCGCCCTATCCGCGGCGGGGGCTCCAGGTCATGCCGCCGGGGACGCCGCGCACGCTGGGCACTGATTTGCCTTTGGCGCCTTTGCCGCCCCGTCCTTGCGGGTCTTCTTTGCGGCGTTGTCCGCCGCTTTGGGAACGTCCGCCGGGCTGCGCCCCTCCGGCGCTGGCGTGGCCTTCGTCCCGGCTGCGCGGCCCCTGGCTCCGGCCTCCACGCGGGTTCCCCCGGGGGCCGCCACGACGCTCGCCGGGTTCACTGCTCTCGGCGGTCTTCGGCGCGGGTTGGGAAAGATCAAAGCCTTCCGCGCGTTTGCGGACAAGACCCCGGCCAATGAACCGTTCGAGACTGCGCAAGGCGGCGTGGTCCTCCGGCATCACAAAACTGATCGCGTCGCCGATCTGCTGCGCCCGGCCCGTGCGGCCGATCCGGTGGACGTAATCCTCAGAGTGCATCGGAAAGTCGTAATTGATCACATGCGAGATTCCGTCCACGTCGATGCCGCGCGCGGCGATGTCCGTGGCCACGAGAACGCGCACCAGGCCCGACTTGAATTCCTTCAGCGCCCGGATGCGCTGGTTTTGCGAGCGGTTGGAGTGGAGCGTGGCTGTTTTGATGCCTTCGCGTTCAAGCCCGCGCGCGATCCGGTCCGCGCCGTGTTTCGTGCGCGAGAAAACGAGCACCGTGTTGAGGCTGGCGTCACGCAGCAGGTGCGCCAACAGCGCCGGTTTGAGATGCTTTGGCACTTCATAGACAAGTTGTGTGACCGTCTCCGCCGGGTTCGCACGGCGCCCGATCTGCACGGTCTTGGGCGACTGGAGGAACTCGTGCGTGAGCGCCTCGATTTCCTTGGAAAGCGTGGCGGAGAAAAGCAGTGTCTGGCGCTTGACGGGCATCGCGCGGACGATGCGCCGGATGTCCGGCAGGAACCCCATGTCGAGCATCCGGTCAGCCTCGTCGAGCACAAGGAATTGCAGGCGCGAGAAATCCCCGTGCCGTTGTTTCATCAAGTCGAGCAGGCGGCCCGGCGTGGCGATGATGAGTTCCACACCGGCCCGGAGAGCTTCGATCTGCGGGCGTTCGCCCACGCCGCCGAACACCGTGGCCATGCGCAGGGGAAGGTGACGGGCATAGGCGCGCACGTTCTCCTCGATCTGTGCGGCCAGTTCGCGCGTCGGCGCGAGCACCAGCACGCGGATGCCCGGCGCGTTGCCGCCGCCGGTCGTGGCGATGAGCTTGGCGAGGATGGGCAGGACAAACGCCGCGGTTTTGCCGGTGCCCGTCTGGGCGATGCCGATCAGGTCGTGCCCGGCCAGGATTTGAGGGATGGCGGCAGCCTGGATCGGCGTGGGTTCCGTGTAGCCCGCTTCTTTGAGGGCTTTCAATATGTTCGGTCCGAGACCGAGGGCGCTAAATGGCATAAAATCATTGTGGGTGCCGTTGGCGGGATTAGCACGAAGAATCTGGGGGCTGCTTCAGTAAGTTTCTGCAGACCGGTCCAGATGAGGCCTCCTTATGTGTAAGAGTTTGTGAAAAAAGCGTGTGGGGGAGAGCGAGCGCCCCACACTTTTTCCACAAACTCTAAATTTGGCATCTCCAAAATCAGCGACAACGCGCCTGCCCATTACAGCTTCTGTTTGCGCCGGCAGGAATAGGCGACGGCAACGCAATAATAGGTGATCCACATCCACCGGACCGCCACCGGAAGGGCGAGGCAAAGCAATGCGGCCACCGCCAGCAGACCGAGAGCACCGCAGACCGCCGCGGGGATGGATAGCAACCCGGCAGCGATCGGTCTGCGGCATTTCGTCCTGTGCAACCGGTCGGCTTCAATGTCCAGCAGATCGTCCAACAGATAGACACTTGATTCGGTCATACTGAATGCGACAAACGCGCCGATGACCGGCAGGATGCAATCCCGGTTCAGTATTTTGTGCGCGGCAACCAACGGAACGAACAACAGGAGGTTTTTCGACCAGTGATCCAACCGCATGGCTCGCGCAAAGTTGCCTGGCAGCTCTGCTCCCTCGAAAACGCGTTCGAGCGGCCCCATTGCTTGCAGTCGCCTGACCACGGAGGGGGAGGCGTTGGCGACCAGGCGACGCCCGGCACATTCCCACAAAGGGAAATCCTGGGAGCTGTTGCCGATATAATCGTAGCCCTGCGGGAACAGTTTTTGAAGCAACGCCCGTTTGGCCTGCCCCTTGAGGTTGGTGTTTGCATCGCTTCCGACGACTTGGTCGAATATCCCGAGATGGCTTGCCACGCCATTGGCAAGGCGGAGGTCGGATGCCGTTGCCAATACGAGCCGGCACCCGGCTGCTTTTTCCGCCCGGAGATATTCGAGAAGCTCCTGATTGTAGGGAAGCGTTGCGAAGTTCACCACGGCGCGAGAGGCGAGTTCCGCTTTCAAGACTGAACGCCCGCACCACACCCAGCCGACACACAGAAAAAGGACGGCGGGGTTCTGCTTTGAAACGGAAAGAAAGGTCTCGAAAAGCAGATCGCTTCTAATCAGCGTGCCATCCAAGTCCACACATAACGGCGCGTTGAAAAAGGTTGAGGCTTCGGCCTCAGGCAATACGACCGGACTCATTTTTGCGCCACCTGGAGGTTTAGTCAGGAGGCTCGGTTTGTATATTGAGTGAGTTGGTGGCGGGTTGTCCATCTTTTGCCAAGGGGCAGAGCCCTGCTGCAAACATCCGCGTCGGGATGCGGCGAAGGCCGGATTTCCCCCTCATGGACACCTCAGGCAGTTCCTTGCACCGCTCTAATACTTCGCCATCGCCGGGTCCACCTCCCGTGCCCAAGCCGCGATGCCGCCTTCGACGTGCCAGGCATTTGCGAAACCCGCTTCCTTGAGTCTGTGAAGCGCTTTGGCGCTCCGGATTCCCGATTTGCAAAGCACCACGATTTCCCCGGCGCGATCCCACGTCTGCATTTGCGCGGGGAGTTCCCCCAAGGGCACGAGCTTGGCGCCGGGGATATGGCAGATGTCCCACTCGAAGGGCTCGCGCACATCCAATAAGAGGAAGGGCTCCGCCGCGTCCAGTTTGCGCTTCAAAGCGGCGACCGAGAGCGTCCCCTCCACGGCTCCAGCGGCGGTGGTGGCCGGAGAAATCCCGCAAAACCGCTCATAGTCCACCGGCGCGGTGATCGAGGGTTGCTCACCACACACCGGGCATTTTGGGTCTTTGCGGAGCTTGAATTCACGGAACTTGAAGGCGAGGGCGTCGAAGTGAATCAAACGGCCCACAAGCGGTTTGCCGATGCCTAAAATCAGCTTGATCGCCTCCAACGCCTGCATCACGCCGATCACCCCCGGCAACACCCCCAGCACTCCGCCTTCGGCGCAGGCCGGAACGCTCCCCGGAGGCGGTGGCACGGGAAGCATGCAGCGGTAACACGGGCCGCCCAGATGCGGAGCAAAGACCGAGCATTGTCCCTCAAATCCCAGGATGGAGCCGTAAATGTTCGGCTTTTTGAGCAACACGCAGACGTCGTTTGAGAGGTAGCGCGTGGGGAAATTATCCGTGCCGTCGATTACTAAATCGTATTCCCCCGCCGTCTCCAGCGCGTTTTCCCGCCGGAAATAGCCTTCGTGCAGGCAGACCTGCACCTGGGGGTTCGCATCAAGGAGACGCGCGCGCGCCGATTCCAATTTCCCGCGGCCCACGTCCTTTGTGCCATGCAGAATCTGGCGTTGGAGATTGGAAAGCTCCACGGCGTCGGCATCGACCAGCCCGATCTTCCCCACCCCCGCCGCTGCCAGATAAAGTGCGATGGGCGAGCCCAGCCCGCCCGTGCCGATGCAAAGCACCCGGGCGGCCTTGAGCCGTCTTTGCCCCTCGCTCCCGACCTCCGGAAGAACGAGCTGCCGCGCATAACGCGACAGCTCATCGGTGCTCAGTTTTGTAGAATTCAGCCGGTCGATATCGATCACGGTCCTTTTAATATCAGGAACTCGCCATTAGGGAACCGCTGATTCCACCACCAGAGCGCGCGGCTGGGAGATTCCCCCCCAAAAAGCCGCCATGTCTGGCCGTTTCCCCCTTTATTTCACCATGAGCCTGAACGAAGCCTTCTGGCCAACAGAAGTAATCCCGGCGGCTTTCCCCTCGGCCTTGACCTTCTTCGTCACCGTGGCGGTGGAAGAACCAAGTTTGGCCGCCACAGTCCGGTAGTTGCTGGCACCTGCTTTGATGGCCGCAACCACTTGGTCGATCGTCACACTGGTGCGGGGTTTGCGAGTGGAGGTTTTTTCTGAAACGGCCTCCCCGGTCATTTTTTCAATTTGGCTTTGCAGATCCACCACAAGGGCTCTGGCTTCCGCAAGCTTGACTTTCAATTCCAAAACCGCGCGATGCTTCAATTGTTCGATTTGACGTTGAAGATCTTCGATTTGTTGTGTTGCACCGGTTGGAATGTTTGATGTGTTAGACATAGGACAACAATCATTATGCCAATCACGTTGAAGCGTCAATCAATAAAGATGCTAAATAATAATGGCATTGCGGACCCGCCAAATAAAGCTACAGGAGGCTGGATGCAGGCAAGCGTTTAATGAATGCACGAAGCTGGGTCGGCGGCAATATCCGTAGATATTGCCGCTTCAAGCAGCGATGGACGATGATGAAAAACGCCCGCAGACAGTCCTAGGTGATTTCTCAAGCACTCACCGATGCCAGCGGCCCCCTACAAAAATTACAGGAGGGGGGAGGGGAGCGATTAAAGGTGCTGGGCCGTAATAATATGGATAATAACCGCCGTAAGGATACCAAGGGGAACCATAGTAAGGCGGTATCGGCCCAAACAGGGCAGGCGTTGAGAGAAGATAATCAATCACCTCCTGGCACACCTTCCCCTGTTTCAACAGAGCCAACCCTTGCTTGTCCAGCATGTAAGTCGCGCGGGTCGACCTCAGGTATCGGATGATGACATTCGGGGGCACCTGCCGTTGGGAAAGCTCGATAACATCGTTTAATGACAGCACATCCCCACGAACCATTTTGTCATAGACGACGGGCGATACATTTCTCTGCACCAGAATGTTTCGCTCCGTCCGATCAATCGCGGCACACCCCGCGAGGAGGGCGAGCGCACAACAGGAAACAACAAGCGCTGACTTTTTCATATGCTGGAGTCTAGGGCGATCTTGACAGGCGTTCAACAGAAAAACGGACGCCCCCGATCTCTCGGATGTCTTATACCCTTCGCGGGAATAAATCGGTAGAATGCACGACCTGAGCCCCCATTAAAAATGTCAGAAGAAATGAATCAGGAAGCCAGGAAACCAGGAGAAAATCCGGCAATTTCTTGGTTTCCTGGCTTCCTGATTTTCTTTTTTTACCGATATTACTTGGTAAATGGTATTGGGCTTGCAGCACGTTTCGCCCCTCCGCTTTTTCCACAAACTCTTGGATACAGGACCGACGTTTTATTCACACATCTAAAATAATCGAGACGCATTGCTGAACTGCGCTACGGAAAAACTCTCGCGCAAAGACGCAAAGGCGCAAAGGACCGGAACAGAAAAAATCCGAGCAAGACCTCCTGTATTTCCAAGATTTGTGATTTTTTTTGCGGTTCATTCCTCTCTTCTTTGCGCCTTTGCGGCTTTGCGTGAGAATCATTTAGATGCGTTTGCCCTGTTTATTCACACCCCCCGCGTTGACACGCGCCGCACACCCGCATAATCTCCCTGTTCCCATGAAAAAAGTGATCGTTACTTCCGAAGCTCCCAAGGCCGTTGGCCCCTACTCCCAGGCTGTTGCCGTGGGCAATTTTCTCTTCTGTGCCGGGCAGATTCCGCTCGACCCCGCCACGGGCGAATTGATCGAGGGGGATGTGACGGCCCAGACCGAGCGCGTGCTCCAGAACGTCGTCGGCGTGTTGCGCGCCAATGGCATGACCTTCGCCAACGTCGTCAAATCGACAGTATTCATGGTCGATCTGGCCAACTTCGCCGCGATGAACGCGGTGTATTCCAAATATTTCTCTGAGCCTTTCCCGGCCCGTTCCACCATCCAGGTGGCCGCGCTGCCCAAGGGTTCCCAGGTGGAGATCGAAGTGATCGCTGTCGCGGAGTAGCCCCGACAAAACAAAGGAGGTTTCGCGCAAAGCCGCAAAGGACGCAAAGACTGTTTTCTTCACAGAACCCACAATAGAACGCCCCTCAACACAGCAAAAGCGGCACCCCATCCCCATATTTCCTTTGCGCCCTTGGCGTTCTTTACGCGAGACTTCCCATTCCTCCAAACCACCCCGATTTTCCCCGCACCATGACGCAAGAAGAGATTATCGCCCTGTTCAAGCAAACCAACGCCCTGTTGGACGGCCATTTCCTCCTCCGTTCCGGGTTGCACAGCCGACAGTTCTTCCAGTGCGCCATCCTCCTGCAACACACCGCCATCGCGGCCCGTGTCTGCGCGGCCTTGGCGGAAAAGCTCGCTTCTGCGGAGGCCGACAGCGTCATTTCCCCGGCCTTGGGGGGATTAATTGTGGGACATGAGGTTGCGCGAACGCTCGGGAAGCGCCATATTTTTGCCGAAAAGGAAGAAGGCCGCCTGGTTCTCCGGCGCGGTTTCACCATTGAGCCCGGCGAACGGTTCCTGGTCCTCGAAGACGTGGTGACACGCGGGGGACGGGTGCAGGAAACCCTCGACATCGTCCGGGCTCACGGCGGCGTGGTTGCCGCCGTGGGGACTCTGGTGGACCGTAGCGGAGGCCATGCGCCCGATTTCGGCTGCCCGTTTGTAAGCCTTGTGAAACTGAACACTGAAACATTTGAGCCGGATAACCTGCCGGCGGACCTCGCCGGAACCCCGGCCATCAAGCCCGGCAGCAAATAGAGATTGCGCCATGTGGAGCGGCACTAAAATTTAAGGACTTTTTTATGGTGAACTGGATTTTAAAGAAAATTGTTGGATCAAAGAATCAGCGCGAGATCAAACGCCTCGGCAAGATCGTCGTTCAAATCAACGAGATCGAAGCGCAACTCAAATCGCTCTCCGATGACGAGCTGCGTGCCAAGACGGCTTTTTGGAAGGGGGAACTCGCCCGGATCACTGATGCCAACGAGCAGCAGGCCTACCTTGACAAAATCCTCCCCGAAGCGTTCGCGGTCGTCAAAAATGCCGCCCGCCGCTTGTGCGGCCAGGAGGTGGATGTTTGCGGCCAGCCGATCCTCTGGAACATGGTGCACTTTGACGTGCAGCTCATCGGCGGCATGGTGCTCCACCAGGGCAAGATCGCGGAAATGGCCACCGGCGAAGGCAAGACGCTCGTTGCAACGCTCCCGCTCTACCTGAACGCCTTGACCGGGCGTGGTGCGCACCTCGTCACCGTCAACGACTACCTGGCCCGCCGCGACTCGGACTGGATGGGCGCGCTCCTGCGGTTCCTGGGCCTCACCGTCGGCTGCATCCAGAACGACCAGCCGCCGGAATATCGCCGCGAACAGTATTACTGCGACATCACCTACGGGACGAACTCCGAGTTCGGGTTCGACTACCTGCGCGACAACGGCATGGCCACCACCAAGGAGACGCAGGTGCAGCGCGGCTATGCCTACGCCATCGTGGACGAGGTGGACTCCATTCTCATCGACGAAGCCCGCACTCCGCTCATCATTTCCGGCCCCTCCACCGTTTCCACCCAGCAGTATGACAAATACAAGGGCATCGTGGAGCAGTTGGTGAAGAAACAGTCTCTCCTGTGCAACCGGCTCGCCAGCGAGGCGGAAGCGCTCGTCGAAGAGGGTAAAAAGGAAGACGCCGCCCAAGTCTTCTTCAAGGTCAAACTCGGCCAGCCCCGCCACAAGAGCTACCTGCGCGCGATGGAAGACGCGGAACTGCGCCGCGCCATCGAGAAAGTCGAGCTTTCCTACTACTCGGACACCCTCAAGGAGGAACTCTTCCGCATCAAGGAAGAGCTCTACTTCACCATCGACGAGCGCGCCCACGAGAGCGACTTGAGCGAGATGGGCCGCGAGTTCCTCAACCCTGGCGACCCTGATAGCTTTGTGCTGCCGGACTTGATCAGCGAGTTCGCCGAGATCGACCTCGATCCGGACCTCGATGACGCAAAAAAAATCGAGGCCAAGTCCCAGCGCCAGGCCCACTGCGACCGGCAGGCCGAGCGCATCCACAACATCACCCAGCTCCTGCGCGCCTACTGCCTCTTTGAGCGCGACGTGCAGTACGTCATCGAGGAGAACAAGATCGTCATCGTGGACGAATACACGGGCCGCAAGATGCCGGGTCGCCGCTGGAGCGACGGCTTGCACCAGGCCGTGGAGGCAAAGGAAGGCGTGCAGATCGACCGCGAGACTCAGACGCTGGCCACCATCACCATCCAAAACTACTTCCGCCTCTACTACAAGCTGGCCGGCATGACTGGCACCGCCGAGACCGAGGCCAACGAGTTTCACGACATTTACAAGCTCGACGTGGCGGTCATCCCCACCAACCAGCCGTGCATCCGCAAGGACCTCAACGACCTGATCTTCAAGACCCGGCGCGAGAAATTCAACGCGGTGATCAAGGAACTCCAAGCCGCTTACGGACGTCAGCAACCAGTGCTCGTCGGCACAGTGAGCGTGGAAACTTCCGAGCTTTTGAGCCGCATGCTCAAGCGCGAGAAAATCCCGCACACCGTCCTCAACGCCAAGTTCCACATGCAGGAAGCCGAGATCGTTGCGCGCGCGGGCCAACCCGGAGCCGTCACCATCTCCACCAACATGGCGGGCCGCGGCACGGACATCAAACTCGGGCCCGGCGTCGTGGAAAACGGCGGCCTTTATGTCATCGGCACCGAACGCCACGAATCGCGCCGCATCGACCGCCAGTTGCGCGGACGCTGCTCGCGCCAGGGCGACCCCGGTCTCTCCCGCTTCTACGTTTCGTTTGAAGACGACCTTATGCGCAACTTTGGCGCGGCGGATCGCATGACCGCCATCATGGAACGCTTCGGCATGAAAGAGGGCGAGGAACTCGAACACCCTTGGCTCAACAAATCCGTCGAAACCGCCCAGCGCCGCGTGGAACAGCGCAACTACATGATCCGCCGCCGCACCCTCGAGTTCGACGACGTGATGAACAATCAGCGCGAAGTCGTCTACGGCCTGCGCAACGACTCCATCGAGAGCGACGAGCCGCGCAAGATCGTCTACGAGATCGTCGAGGAAACCATTCCCCTCAAAGTCGAGAGCTTCATGGATCCCGCTGACGGCGCACCCAACTACGCCGGACTGCTCAACTGGGTCAACAGCACCTTCCCGCTGGGGTTGACCGCCGAGAAGGCTGGATTCGAAGGTAAGAGCGCGGAGGAAATCTCCGCGTGGATCATCGAGAAGGTCAAAACATCCTACGAACTCAAGACCAAGCACGAAGAGCGCGAAGCCGTTCGCAGCTTGGAGCGCTACATCATTCTGAATGCCATCGACCGCCTCTGGCAGGAACATCTCTACGCCATGGACTCCCTGCGCGAAGGCGTGCATCTGCGCGCCTACGGCCAGAAGGATCCGCTCATCGAGTATAAGAATGAGGCCTACGAGGTCTTTGTGGAGTTGATGGGGAACATCAAAAACGAAGTCCTCCACAACCTCTTCCGCAGCACGTCCAACTTGCAGGCGTTTGAGCAGTTCATGGCCAACCTTCCTCAGCATTTGATTCACCAGGAAGGCGGCGGCGAGAGCAACATTCTCAGCGGCGGAGCGGAGCAACCGGCCCAACCCAAGGCAGCCATGCCCGTGCGGCGCGACAACATCAAAGTGAACCGCAACGACCCCTGCCCCTGCGGCAGCGGACGAAAATACAAGAGTTGCTGCGGGCGAAACGCGTAGGGAATCCGCTTGCTATCCGCCATATGGCGCATTATATTTCGCCATATGACTCTTCTCGCGATGGATGTTTTCAACGACTCCAAGATGGCGCTCGCTGTGAGTAGCGGCTTTTCTGCCAGCAGCTTTAATGAAGTGAAAGCAGCGCTGGACGTTCCAAAAAAGGTTCTGGCGGAGGCGGTGCACATCCCCGAGCGAACCTTCGACCGCCGCCAGCAGAAACATCAACTCTTGAGTGTAGACGAGTCGGAGCGGTTGTTGCGATTCGCCCGGTTGTTTGTGCGGGCTGTCCAGGTCTTGGGTAAACCCGAGCAGGCCAAGCTCTGGATGCAGCGCCCCAACACCGCGCTGGGCGGCGAAACGCCCTTCCGTTTTGCCCAGACGGAGCCGGGCGCGCGAGAGGTGGAAAAAGTTTTGGGACGCACTGAACACGGCGTATTTTCGTGATCACCGTCTGGCGCATCGTCAAGAAAGCTCATGCTGCCTCGGCCTTTAGCGGTAGAGGCGCATTCCTGTATGG
>Ga0118677_10007856_pt1 | contig 17412 bp, 13 predicted proteins | sample AliMusrvi5mmetaG_FD_86154 | JGI IMG/M metagenome (GOLD analysis project Ga0118677, IMG submission 86154) | reverse complement strand
CATCCTCCCTGCGGTGTAGCTTGTAAAGCGTTGATAACGATGTTCAGAAAGGCCTGACGAAGTTTCTCTCCATCGGCCTTTATGTTGATCGGTAACGGTTGTGGCAGCAGCACAAGGTTGACCTGCCGACCTTTTGCCTCATTAGATACAAGGGTAACTATTGTCTCCAGCTCTTTCTGGACAGGGCAGGGCTGCATATCAGCAGGTTGTGGACGAGCCATGCGAAGAAAATCCTCTACAACCCGGTTCAGACGTTCGGTTTCCCTGATCTGGATTTCAATGAACTCATGCTTGGGATCACCTGGCTGGTAATCGTCTTTAAGGATTTCGGCTGTTCCTCGAATGGAGCCGAGCGGATTGCGAATTTCATGAGCTAACACAGCCGCCATCTCACCCAGGGTAGAGAGCTTCTCTGCACGTCTCAACTGCTCTTCAATGACAATAATTTGTTCCGATTGATGTTGCAGTTTCTCGTAGGACTCCTTCAATCCCTTGGCGGTTTTCTGCAGTTCAACACTCCTCTCTCGCTCCCGTTGCGACAACAGCCCCGTTACTCCGCCGACAGTATTATAGAGAAGTATTTCCATATATTTTTCCATCTCCATAGTCAAATGGCCTCCCCACTGGAAAAGAATATGAGGCGCATATACAATGCTGACGATCAACGAACAGAGCAGTCCTCCTCGCAGACCGAACCAGAAAGCGGCCAGTATGATCGGCAGGTAGTAAAAGCGTTGGAAAATATCATGCAGATAGTGGAGATGAAGGGGTGTCAGGTAGTGAAGTAAGCTGATGCCGACGATACATCCTGTCAGGGTTACTATTCGGGGGCCTGATGTTTCCATGTTGATTATTCCCGAAGGGGCAGTGCCCTGTGCCTGCCCTCTCTGTTGTAATTAAGTCACTGCTTATCCCTCAGTCTTGAATTCAGAAGTGGTATGGAACTCAATTTCAGGGTAGTCATCTTTGGCAATTTTCAGCATCCATTCGCTTTCAGCAAAAAATACAGGATGATGCTCCTTGTCGAGCGCTATGGCATTCCATTTGCGTCGTATAAACTCATCGAGCATCTCCTTGTTGCTGCTGGTAATCCAGAATGCCTTGTGAAAGCGCAGGGGTGTAAAGTCACACTGGGCGCCGTACTCGTGTTCAAGACGAAATTTGATAACATCAAACTGCAGTTCTCCGACAGTGCCGATAATTTTGCGGACTCCATGCTGGATAAACAGCTGGGCAACACCTTCCTCGGTAAGTTGCCGGACGCCCTTGTCGAGCTGCTTTGCCTTCATTGGATCCCGGTTTTCAAGTGCTTTGAAAATTTCCGGTGAAAAACTCGGAATTCCCCGGAAATGAAGCATTTCACCCTCGGTAAGGGAGTCACCGATTTTCAGAGAACCGTTGTCATAGAGGCCGATGACATCTCCAGGCCACGCTTCGTCAATGACGCTTTTTTCATTGGCCATAAAGTGTGTCGGGCTTGAAAAGCGGATTTTCTTGTGCAGTCTGGTGTGGAAATAAAATTTGTTACGCTCAAAGCGGCCGGAGCATATCCTGAAAAATGCTGTACGATCCCTGTGGTTCGGGTCAAGATTGGCATGTATTTTAAATACAAATCCGCTCATCGGCTCTTCCGAAGCTTTAACTATACGTTCAGTAGCCTCCCGTTCAATCGGGCTTGGCGCGATAGTCAAAAATGTTTCAAGCAGCTCCTTTATACCGAAATTGTTGATGGCACTGCCAAAAAACACAGGCGCCACCTCTCCGGCCCGATAAATATTTTCATCAAAAGGGTCATAAACACCCTCAATCAGCGAAACTGCTTCCCGGAGTTTTTCGCAGAAACTTTCAGGGATCCATTTTTCAAGTTCAGGGTCATAAGGATCTTTCACCTTTATCAGGCTCTCGCTTATACGGGTGGTATTTGCTTCAAACAGGTTGAGCTCTTTCTTATAAAGGTTGTAGACGCCTTTAAATGTCTGCCCCTGGCTTATAGGCCACGTTAGTGGTCTTACTTTTATATTGAGTTTGTTTTCAAGCTCGTCGAGCAGTTCAAAAGGATTTCTGCCTTCACGGTCCATCTTGTTGATAAAGATGATAACAGGGGTGTGCCTCATACGGCAGACCGCCATAAGCTTCTCAGTCTGTTCCTCAACACCTTTGACACAATCGACTACAAGAATGACACTGTCAACTGCAGTCAGCGTACGGTAGGTATCTTCGGCAAAGTCCTTGTGACCGGGTGTGTCGAGAATATTGACACATTTACCGGCATACTCGAATCCCATAACCGACGTAGCAACAGATATTCCGCGCTGCTTTTCAATTTCCATAAAATCGCTGGTCGCCGTTTTACGGATCTTGTTGCTTTTTACCGCACCGGCGGTCTGAATTGCTCCGCCAAAAAGAAGAAATTTTTCTGTCAGCGTGGTTTTCCCAGCATCAGGATGGCTGATGATTGCAAACGTTTTCCGTTTCGCTGTTTCCTTTATTAAATCCATAAATATTCATGCTCTCTGATTCCAGTGCAAAAGCACACGCAGAGTGTTGTAAAAAAAATACCCGAACCCCAACCCTCTTCAACCGCCAACCGCCAACTGCCAACTGCCAACCGCCAACGGCTTTCTTCCTTAACTCAGCACTTTAAGTACGCCGCGAAAGATACAAAGAACCACGCTAATAAAAAGAATCTCTCTTTATCGATTGGCGGCAATGCCGGAATTCTGTATTTTTTTTGCAGTGAGGTTGAAAAAATCGCTAAAAAAATCACTATAATAGGCCAGTATTTTCAACAATATAAGCACTCTTGTACTATGAATTTTAATCCATGGCATGATGTTGAGATAGGCGAGCATCAGCCGAACATCGTCAATGCCATTATTGAGATATCAAAAGGCAGTAAAACAAAATATGAGCTCGATAAAAAAACAGGCATGCTGAGGCTTGACCGCGTCCTTTTCTCCTCTATTTTTTACCCCGCAAATTACGGTTTTATTCCGAAAACTCTCGGTGATGATCATGATCCGCTTGATATCGTTGTTATTTCCCAGTGCGACATTGTTCCGATGTGCATGGTTAGGGCAAGGGTTATCGGTGTTATGCGCATGATCGATCACGGTGAAGGCGACGACAAGATTATTGCCGTGGCTGAAGATGATATCAGTTTGAGCAATATTCACAACATAGACCAGTTGCCTCCATACTTCAATTCCGAATTGAAGCACTTTTTCGAAGAGTATAAGGCTCTCGAAGAGAAAACCGTTCTTGTAGAGGATTTTCAGAATGCTGAGACCGCCCGTCAGAGCGTTACACATGCGATCGACAACTACAAAAAGGTATACGCATAAGCTTCACCCCGTTGTATGATGGATTCATTGCTATTTTGACATATAAAAAGGCGGCCATTCTAAAATCATGTGACCGCCTTTTTATGTTTATTTTGCTCGATATTCCCTTATAAATCAGGTGTTTTCATTAAAACCAAAGACCGTTGTCGTAATGTTGATTTGTTATAGCTAAGAAATAGCTGTGAGTCGCAACTAATATAAAACGGCAGATCATATACTCCGTGAAAAATACTATCTAAGTCTTATTAATATAAGAGGATAGCGGCAATATCTCTACACGTGATAATTGCCCGGCCTTCTCCTTTGCGATCTGCCTTTTATAGTTTTTTTCTTTCGACGCCAGAATGTTGATAACTTGTTGATAGCCCTTTGTGCGGCCCTCAGAGCTATCTTTTATTGCCTGTTCCTGTTAAATTCGCGAAAAGTCATATATTGGCCGTTAGAACCATGTGAAGCTCGCTATGGGTTTATATTAAAATGCTCAGTTGAAACCCTCTACTTTTATGCTGTCATTATCGCTTGAGGAACTAACGAAACGAGGGAAACAGATAAAACTGGTTATCTCTGATAACGACGGTGTATTTACAGATAATGGCGTTTATTATTCCGCCAATGGCGAGGAGATGAAGCGCTATTCCATCCGAGACGGTATGGGTGTTGAAAGGCTGCGAAACGCTGGTATTGAAACCTCTATCATGACCGGCGAGATGTCGCCAAGTATTAAAAAACGAGCTGAAAAGCTTGCAATGAAGAGGCTCTATCTTGGAATTAAAGACAAGTTTTCAATACTGGACAATGTTCTTCGTGAAACAGGTTTTCAAAAGCATGAGCTTGCCTATATTGGCGACGATGTCAATGATGTGGAAATTATGGAAGAGATCGGACGTCAGGGATTAACGGCATGTCCTCGTGATGCAACCGTTTTCGTACTTCCTTATGCCCACTATCACTGTAAGGCAGATGGGGGATACGGTGCATTCAGGGATTTTGCAGAGTGGCTTATAGCTCTCAGGGCATCTTAAGTTGCACAGATACAACAATATTTTTTTTTCGATTTATATTTCAAGCTGAAGTTTTATAAACAATATCGAGCGGGACAATCAACCACAACATGTTAGGCCGGCTCGTTTTATCCATTGTAATGTATGGCGGAAGTCACTATAGGAAACAGATTGGTAGGGGATAATCACCCCGTTTTTGTTATCGCTGAAATCGGCATCAATCATAATGGCTCGATGGAGGTTGCAAAAAAACTTATCGAAGGCGCAGCTCATGCCGGATGTGATGCAGTAAAGTTTCAAAAGCGCACCCCGGAACTCTGCGTTCCAAAAGATCAGCGCGATATCGAGCGTGATACCCCATGGGGTCGCATGAAGTACATCGACTACCGATACAAGGTAGAGTTCGGTCGCGAAGAATACCTTGAAATAGATCGTTTCAGCAAAGAGCATGGCATTTTATGGTTCGCCTCCTGCTGGGATGAGGACTCAGTTGATTTTATGGAGCAGTTCAATCCTCCATGCTACAAGGGAGCATCAGCATCTCTTACAGACCTTCCGCTTCTGAAAAAAACCGCAGCAACAGGACGCCCGCTTATCATCTCTACCGGCATGTCAACAATGGAAGAGGTGGACGCAACTGTCAAAGAGCTTGGTACCGCAAATCTGCTCATTGCCCATACCAATTCAACATACCCCGCTCCGATTGAAGAGCTCAATCTCCGGATGATCACCACCTACAAAACATTGTTCCCAAATGTCCCGATAGGCTATTCCGGTCATGAGGTAGGGCTTTCAACCTCTTGGGCAGCCGTAGCACTTGGAGCAACCTTCGTTGAACGTCATGTAACGCTCGACCGTGCCATGTGGGGTTCCGATCAGGCAGCCTCAGTCGAATTGTCAGGCATGGCCCGGCTTGTCTCAAACATCCGTGATATCGAAAAATCGCTGGGTGATGGAGTGAAGCGTGTATACGATGGAGAAGCGGCAGCACGCAAGAAATTGCGCAGATCCTGATTTTATATTATTACAAAATAAAGCATTCTCATGATGAGCGACAACAATAGCAGCAATCCGGTACCTGTCCAGGAGTTTGAATATAAGGCTGAGATGAAGCAGCTTCTCGACCTTATAGTCCACTCTCTCTACACTCACCCTGAAATATATCTCAGGGAGCTGATTTCCAACGCTTCAGATGCGTTGAGCAAAGTGCGTTTCAACTCTCTTACCGATCAGGATATTATTGATCGCGAAGCCGAACTTGCAATACGCATAAGCATCGACTCAAAAGAGCTGACCGTTGTTATTGAAGACAGCGGCGTTGGCATGACCGAAGAAGAGTTGATAGCTAATCTCGGAACCGTCGCCAAGTCCGGTACCCTCGGATTTCTTCAGGAATTGAAAGAACAGCAGAAAGAGCTCGACGGAAACCTGATTGGCCAGTTCGGTGTAGGCTTCTACTCCGTATTTATGGTAACCGACGAAGTCACGGTCGAAACAAGAAGTGCAAAGCCAGGTTCAGAAGGCTATCGCTGGCGCTCCAGCGGTCAGGGAACCTACACGATTGAAAAAATCGACAAGGCGGAGAGGGGAACCAAAATCTCCTTCAAGCTTAAAGAAGCATCCAAAGAGTTTGCCGAAGAGTACCGCGTTGAGCAGATCGTCAAAAAATATTCCAACTTCGTCGATTTCCCTATCTATCTCGGCGAAAAGCAGCTCAACAGCATAACCGCCCTCTGGCAGCGCTCAAAAAGCGAGTTGAAAGATGAAGAGGTAAACGAGTTCTATAAATTCATTGCCAACGACTATCAGGACCCATTGGATTATCTCCCGGTTTCCGTTGAAGGCATGGTCACCTTCAAGGCACTGCTCTTTTTGCCGACAGAGGCACCTCCAGAGATGCTCTATCGCCAGGGCGACCTCGAAAACCGAGGCCCACAGCTCTATGTCAAAAAAGTGCTCATCCAGCCTGAGTGCCGAGATCTCTTGCCCGAATACCTTCGCTTTATTTCAGGTGTTGTTGATACTGAGGATCTTTCCCTCAATGTTTCACGCGAAGTAGTTCAGTCCAGCCCCGTCTTGGCAAAAATCCGTCAAATCCTGACCACCAAGATTCTCGGCTGGTTTGACACTCTTGCTGAGGAGCAGCCCGAAAAATTTAAAACCTTTTACAAGGCTTTCGGTCCCGTCATCAAAATCGGTTTGAATACAGACTATACAAATCGCGACAAGCTTATTGAGCTCTTGCGGTTTGAAAGCACAAAAACCGAACAGGACGAATATGTGACACTCAAAGCCTACTCTGAAAGGATGGCGACGGACCAGAAAGAGATCTACTATCTTTCCGGCTCAAGCCGCGCACAGCTTCTTGCTCATCCAAACCTCGAATATTTCCAGAATCAGGATATCGAAGTTCTTCTGCTCAGCGACCCGGTTGATGTCTTTGTTATTCCATCGATCCATGAGTACGATAAAAAACCTCTCAAATCGATTGAAAAAGCAGATATTGATTTCTCGAAAAAGAAAAAAGAATCGGAAAATGAAAAAGATAAACCCCTTGCGGGCAACCTTCTGAAACCGGTTCTCAAACTCTTCCGTGAAACGCTTGGAGAAGGAATCGAAGATGTCATTGAGTCGCATCGCCTTGTCAGCTCTCCAGTTACGCTTGTAAGTGGAAAGGACGGCCTTGACAGCCAGATGGAAAAGATGATGAAGATGATGAAGAGTGATATGCCCGCAGGCAAAAAGATTCTTGAAGTCAATACCTCACATCCGATTATCCGTAATCTTGCCGGTATGATCATGGCTGATGAAAAAAATCCACTTATCAGAACAGCAATGAAGCAGCTTTACGAAGGCGCACTGCTTCTTGAGGGTGGTCTCGATTCTACCACAGCATTTTTATCGAGAATGAATGAATTGATCGAAGCGGCTACACTATCCAGATAAGAGGATTCTAAAACTTTTTAACTTCAGAACTTGTGAACAAGGGAAGGGATATCGAGGCCAGACATGTCGAGGTTTTTCAGAGAAATGAAATAACCGAGCATTTTATCTACAAAAATCTGTCGACCAGAGTAAGCGGTGTAAAAAATCGCCGCATACTTGTTCAGATTGCCGATGATGAGATGCGCCATTACAACGTATGGAAAAACTACACCCGAAAAGATATAAAGCCCAACCGCGTGAAGGTTTGGTTTTATACCCTTGTCAGCCTGGTGTTCGGTTTTACATTCGGTATCAAACTGATGGAAAACGGCGAAAAAAATGCCCACAATATCTATAGCCGTATTCCCGAATCATTCAAGGAGATCAATGGCATCATCCGTGACGAAGAAGAGCACGAACAGGCGCTGATCACTCTTTTGGATGAAGATCGCCTCAAATACACAGGCTCTATAGTTCTCGGCCTCAACGATGCGCTCGTCGAACTTATGGGAGTTCTGGCAGGACTCACCTTTGCCTTGCAGAATACCTATCTTGTCGCGTTGACGGCCTCTATTACCGGAATTGCAGCAGCCCTTTCAATGGCAGCCTCCGGATACTTGTCCACCAAATCAGACCCAGGCGGAAAAAATCCCTTTGTTGCCGCACTCTATACCGGTATAGCTTATATCCTTACAGTAGTGCTGTTAATAACGCCATATCTCTTTTTGAAAGACCTCTATATCTGCCTTGGCCTGGCATTTTTTGCAGCAGTCTGTATTATAGGCTTCTTCAACTTCTACATTTCAGTAGCCCGCGACCTGCCTTTCAAAAGCCGTTTCCTCGAAATGGTCGGCCTCAGCTTCACTGTAGCAGCCCTGAGTTTTCTGGCCGGCTACGCCATACGCTACGCATTCGGAATAGTAATCTAACCCTGGCACCTCATCACTTCCCCCTCACCTCCGTGAGGGGCCTCTTGTTTTCACCCTCCAGCCAATACCTCCTATAACTCCCATAAGCCATATAGGCCCTATTCTTTTTGTTGCCCGTTCCCCTATTTCCCCGCCTTAATCCCGATGATAGAGAGATATCTCTTCTTAAACCGTAACGCAATCACTATCCCCCCAATCCCCATAAGAACGTAGGTGCTTGGTTCAGGGGCAAGCGAAGACAACTGTATACCGTTAATATCCGCTTCAGGATTTGGCCAGACACCACCACCGCTCGTGCCAATAGCGCTATAAGTAATCAATAATACCCCAGGGGTATTAGTATCTATATTTCCGGAGAACTCAAGATAATTCTGGCCTGAAATAAACGTTGAGGCCGAAGGATCCATTTTAGCTGATGTTTGCGATTGACCATTCACTGTTACAACGAGTTGTCTGCCAACACCATCATAATCGCCTTGAGTATAAATGAAAAGATTGTAGGATTTCCCAGGAAGGTTAGAGAACGTTATAGTGTTTGAGCCCGAGGCATAAAGGTATGAATGCATCAGTGCACTTTCAGATTGACTGCTGAATCCATTTCCACTACTAAACAAATCAGTGCCGGTCCAAGACACAGAAGTACCCGTCTGTAAACCCGCAGAATTGCTCAGCAAAAAGTCAGAGCCACTCCCGTTAGTGAGATGATTCCACTTGTCATCAGCTCCCCCTATAAGCCCTGCTCCTGTATATGCCGGACCACTTGGATTCCATGGCCCTGGTGACTGAAATTGAATATTGATTATCTCAGCAGCCACAGCCTGAAGAGGCCCAATCAGTAAAACCAGAGCAAACGCAATAACTGCATCTGCAATTGTCCTTCTACCAATACCAAACTCATACAACCTTCTGTTCATAAGTAGACTTTGCAGAACAATCTGAAAAGAGATACTTAAATTATGCTGAAACAGCCATAACCCACTATAAACAGGATAAATTCAATTTACATGCCAGCGTTGTTTAGTGGTGCGAGTAAAAAAGCAATAACTTATATATCTATAGGTACTTAATCCTTCCCCAATACCCTCAGCCCATTACCCCTGTAACATTAGCGCTAAAGCAACAAGCCCAATTATGCTTTATATTGGTACATAACGTCTCGATAAAAGACATTCTGTAATAGTATTCTGACTTCTCCCTCTCCAACGATAGACCCTCCAGTCCTATAACTCCTACAGCCCCTATTCCCCAGCCCACCGCCCACTTTCTTTCCTCACTCAGCACTCCGCACTCCGCACTCAGCACTTTCTTTCTCCCCACCGCCCACTGCCAACCGCCCACTGCCAACTGCCCACTTTCTTTCCTCACTCAGCACTCAGCACTTTCTTTCTCCCCACTCCCCACTTTCTTTCCTCACTCCGCACTCAGCACTTCTTCAACTATCCCCCCCAAATCCACCAATTCAGCAGTGTTGATTCGTATCGCAATCGCCTCCTCTTCAACTGTCAGCGCTTCCTGATTTTCAAGCTGTGAAAAGAGAACAGCAATATCAGCATCAGATGCATCGATCCCCTTCAGATATCGCTTCTCAACTCGTTCAACAACTACCTCTTTTGGAGCATGAAAGTGTAGAATTCTGCATTCGCAGTTCAACTGTCGAGCCGTTTCCAAAAAAAGTTTCCGCGTTTCAGCTCTTAGAAAAGTAGCATCCACAATCACTCTCAATCCTTCCCTGATAGAGAGTGTTGCAATATCAAGCAGGCGTTTATAAGTCCTGCTGCTATTCTCTGCTGTATAGAGTAAAGCCTTAGCCTCTTTATTGCTTCTTTCCAGTGCCTTAAAACCCGCCAGCCTTTTTCTCTCAATATCCGAGCGGATGAGTAAAGCCTCAACTCTTTGAGCGATATCAACGGAAAGGGTGGTTTTTCCGCTTCCCGAAACTCCACAAGTCAGAATCAGCAATGGCTTTTGTGTATGGCTGTAGTGCTCAGCCACATGGAGGTATGAAAAATGTTCCTGCAGGACTCTCTCCCTGTCAATATCGTCTGTGGTTTGCGTATAGCGGATTGCAGTGACTTTTGCCCTCACCATAGCCCTGTATACAGCATAAAACCTCAGCATCGGCAGTGCGCCGTAATCACCGGTTTCCATCAGATAGCTGTTCAGGAGCCTCCAGGCAAATCCAGGGTATCCGGCATGCTCAAGATCCATGAAAAGAAAAGCGAGATCACTGATCACATCGATTATGCTGAGCGTATCATTGAACTCTATACAGTCAAAAACAAAAATCCGGTTCTTCCACCAGACCATATTGCCGGTATGCATGTCGCCGTGGCACTGCCTTATAAAACCCCCCCGTTGTCTCTCCAGAAAAAGAGGATTGAGCCGTTGGTGCTCCTCTAAGGTCCATCGTTCGATAGACGCAAGCCTGATATCTTCAACCCTGTTAGACGCTGTCGGTTCAGTATGGGTGAAATTGGCCAGCATCGGCTTGATAAGATTATCAGGATGTCCGAATCCCGTTTCAGCCTTTACAGCAGGAATGCCTTGATGAAATCCCGAAATAAGGGACGATAGAATATCGACATGCATGGTGTTGAGCATGCCTGCGCCAAGCATCCTGTCAAGCTCCATACTCCTGTCAAACCGCACCATCTTCACGGCGTAGTCGACAATTTTACCCTCGCCGTCAATAAAAAAAGAGTCCCCCGATTGCATCACCGGCACTACAGAGAGGTAGAGCTCAGGGCAAAGTCTCCGGTTAAGGCGAAGCTCCTCATTGCAGAAGTAACGGCGCTTCTCCAGAGTTGAAAAATCAAGAAACCCGAGGTCAAGCGGCTTTTTGACTTTATATGCAAATGATTCTGTGAGGAATATCCACGAAATATGGGTTTCTACAACCTCAATCTTTCCCGTTTCATGGGGGTATGCATCACTGTGTCGCAATGCCTCTCTTAACAGCTCCATAGCGCTCCTTCAATAGAATTTGCCGATAAACAATCGAATGGATAAGGTTTAAAAAAAATGTAAATTAAAGGTTCGGTGCAAAGCTAAAGAGTTCTTCATACGTATCCATTCAACCCACGCCTATGATCCATCTTTCAAAGATACTCTGTCCAACCGATTATTCCTCAACATCGGATAATGCAGTACGTTATGCAGTGGAATTCGCACGAAAAGTCGGTGCCCATGTCAGGTTCATCCATATCATGACTGCAGGCAATCCGGCAGCGAAAGCTCTACCCGCCGAGAATGGATCCATAGACCAGACAGAAGAGGATGATGTTCTTCCCGAAAGTTTTTCCTCCATCCTGATGGCTGAAAAGCAGAAAGGGCTGAGCGCCGATATCCGCGTTCTTAAAGGCGAAGCCTCAAAAGTTATCACTGAACAGGCAACATCATGGGGTGCCGACCTCATTATCATGGGCTCCCATGGCCGAAGCGGCCTCCATCGTCTGATCATGGGCAGTGTCGCTGAAGATGTATTCCGTTCTTCCGATATTCCCGTTCTGCTCGTCAAACAGGACGCAGCAAAAAAAGTTGTTTCTGATTGATTATTCAATATTCTCACTTCATATAAATTCTTTTTATCTGTTATGAAAAATTTCAGGGAATCAATACTTGCTCTTATTACCGAAACATCGGCAAACCTTCCCGGTGACGTCAGATCTTCCATTGCCGACGCTATTGAGCGTGTGGATCCAGACTCTCAGGCAGGCCTTGCCATGTCAACCATATCAGTCAATATCGATATGGCTGTCGACAATATCTCCCCGATATGCCAGGACACCGGCATGCCGACCTTTTTTATCCATACCCCTCAAGGTGCCTTTCAACTGCAGATGAAGCGCGATATCCTGCTTGCTATTGAGGATGCCTCAAAAACAGGTAAACTGCGTCCAAATGCTGTCGATGCATTGACAGGTAAAAACTCAGGCAATAATCTCGGCTTCCATTTTCCGGTTATCCACTTTGAACCATGGGAAAAAGACGAGATAGAGGTCAAGCTTATTCTCAAGGGAGGCGGTTGCGAAAACAAAAATATCCAGTACTCTCTGCCAGCCGAAATTCCAGGCCTCGGCAGTGCATCCCGTGATCTTGACGGTGTCCGCAAATGCCTGCTGCACGCCGTTTTTCAGGCTCAGGGCCAGGGCTGCAGTCCCGGATTCATCGGTGTCGGTGTCGGTGGCGACCGTACAAGTGGATTTGATCTTGCCAAGCAGCAGCTCTTGCGCAGAATTGACGACCGCAACCCCGACAGTGAGCTCGACACTCTTGAACAGTACATTCTTGAAAAAGCCAATACGTTAGAGATCGGCCCGATGGGATTTGGCGGTAAAGCCACTCTTCTCGGCTGCAAAATCGGAAAATCGCACAGGGTACCCGCCAGCTTTTATGTCTCTGTCGCCTATAACTGCTGGGCATACCGCCGGCTTGGAGTGCTGATTGACCCCCAGTCAGGCTCAATCACCAGCTGGCAGTATCGCGATGCAAATGAAATCAAGCGAATGGCAAAAGGAGAAGGCATGCCATTGACCGGCAAAGAGGTCACTCTTCAGGCTCCAGTCACTGACGCCGAGATTCGTAGTTTGAAAGTCGGTGATGTCGTTCTCATCAACGGAACAATGCACACTGGTCGAGATGCCTTCCATCACTATGTCATGCACCACGATCTTCCTGAATCTCTCGATACCGAAGGAGCCATTCTCTTCCATTGCGGACCCGTTGTCATGAAAAATGAGGATGGAACCTATCGGGTTACCGCCGCCGGACCTACCACATCGAGCCGGGAGGAACCATATCAGGCAGATGTTATTAAAAAACTTGGTTTGAGGGCGATCATAGGCAAAGGAGGAATGGGCCCTAAAACCCTCCAGGGACTTCAGGACCACGGAGCAGTCTACCTCAATGCCATTGGAGGCGCAGCCCAGTATTACGCCCGCTGCATTAAAAAGGTTACCGGCGTCGATTTCCTCGAAGAGATGGGCGTCCCCGAAGCCATGTGGCACCTGGAGGTAGAAGCATTCCCGGCTATTGTCACAATGGATTCCCATGGCAACAGCCTGCATCGCCGTATAGAAGATGACTCGTTCGCCAGCCTTTCGAAATTGGCCGATGACGCACACTGACCAGACTCTCCGTAGAGTCCCGTTGTAATAAGGTAGCAGGGGAGGGGTTGATCCCAGCCCCTTTAGTCTGACTGAACCTGATATATCGTCAGTTACTTGATTTCATGAAATTACTGTCAATTGCATTCTTTAACCGCTAAGAAAAGGGTATATGAAAAAAATTAGATTTATGGATGTCTCTTTTCGGGACGGATTTCAGTCATGTTTTGGCGCAAGGGTAAAGACCGAAGATTTTCTTCCCGCTTTGGAAGCAGCCGTTCACGCCGGAACCGATAACTTTGAAATCGGCGGTGGGGCACGTTTTCAGAGTCTCTACTTTTACTGCGAAGAGGATGCATTTGCAATGATGGATGCTGCCCGCACCATTGTCGGACCGGACGTCAACCTTCAGACATTGTCAAGAGGAGCAAACGTCGTCGGTCTGGTATCACAATCCCGGGATATTATCGATCTTCATGCACGACTGTTTAAAAAGCACGGTATAAGCACTATCAGGAATTTTGATGCATTGAATGATGTCCGCAATCTTGCATACTCAGGTCAATGTATTCATGATGCAGGGCTGAAACATCAGGTTGTCATTGCCATGATGGGTCTGCCTCCCGGCTTGAACGAAATCTATTGTCATACCCCGCAGTTCTATCTCGACAAACTGCAGGAAATTCTTAATGCTGCAATTCCTTTTGAAAGTGTTGCCTTCAAGGATGCGTCAGGCACTACAACTCCAGCCGTTGTTCATGAAACAATTAAAGGCGCAAGAAAAATGCTGCCTGCAGGCACCGAAATCGAGTTTCATACCCACGATACCGCAGGGATGGGCCTAGCATGCAACTTCGCGGCAATTGAAGGCGGAGCCGATATCATCGACCTCTCAATGGCCCCCGTCAGCGGCGGCACAGCAGCAATCGATATTCTGACTATGTGGCAGAGGCTCAGAGGAACAGGATACACTCTCGATATCGACCACGAAAAATACCTCGAAGTCGAAGCGCTCTTTATCGACCGGATGTACAAATACTACATGCCCCCCGAAGCAACAGCGGTTAACCCCGTGATATCATTTTCCCCCATGCCCGGCGGAGCCCTTACGGCAAATACCCAGATGATGCGCGACAACAACACGCTCCATCTCTTTCCTCAGGTCATAAAAAACATGCGCGAAGCGGTTGTCAAAGGCGGCTACGGCTCCTCCGTCACCCCGGTTTCCCAGTTCTACATCCAGCAGGCCTTTGCCAACACCATTCAGGGCCCATGGAAAAAAATCACAGAAGGCTACGGCAAAATGGTGCTCGGCTACTTCGGCCACACCCCGGCCCGCCCCGACCACGACGTGGTTCGCCTCGCATCACAACAGCTCGGTCTTGAGCCAACCATCGAAGATGTTCACGACATCAACGACCGCAATCCGGAGTTAGGGATAGCCTATAACATAACCCTTCTCCAGAAAGCCGGCCTTCCGCAAACCGAAGAGAATATTTTCATTGCTGCCACATGCGGCGACAAAGGTATCGCATTCCTCCAGGGTGATTGTTCAACCGGCATCCGCTACAAAGCCGACATCGCTGTCGAAATCAAGGCAAAAACCAGAGAAGAAGTTGTCGCAGCATACCACGAAGCTCACAAGCACGACATCCACCAGGAAGAAGTCAACAAAAGGCTTGTTGATCTCTTTTCAAAACCCGTTCCAGCAGCAGAAATCCCAAAGGTATCAGCAACCGGCTCAAAAGTCATCTCCATGGCCGGCAACTTTACAGTCTACGTCGATGGCGCCCCCTTCACAGTCTCATTCGCCGAAGGCTCAGCCATCAACCCCCAACCATCCACCCCGAACTCTTCACTGCCAACTGCCGGCAGCCAACTTCCAACAGATGCATTAGTGGGCACTCCCGTCATAGCCCAAATGCCCGGCAACGTACACGCCATATCAGTCAGCGTAGGCGATGAGGTAAAAGAAGGTCAAGAGGTAGCTATAATAGAGGCAATGAAAATGGAAACCCTCATAAAAGCACCTTGTGCAGGTAAAGTGCTCACCATCACAGCAGTAAAAGGCGGCACAGTATCAATGGGCGAAGTAATGATGACCATCGGCTAATGGGCAGTAGGCAGTAAGCCAAGAGGCAGTCAGCAGTAGGCAGTTGGCAGTCAGCAGTGGGCAGTCAGCAGTAAGCAGTAGGTCAAGAGGTTCCAACTCTTCAAAACTGCCCACTGCCAACTGCCAACTGCCCACTCTCTTCACTTTCTTCCCTCCTCCCTCAGCACTCAGCACTCAGCACCCAGCACTCCCCACTCAGCACTCAGCACCCAGCACTCAGCACTCCCCACTCAGCACTCAGCACTTCTTAATTCCCACCTCGCACCTCGGATGCAGTTCAATAAACCGATCAACCTCCTCTCTGGGAATGTGAACGGCCGAAAGTTCCAGTTTTTCGAGGTTTCGCAGATGCATGATAGGGCCAATCGAGGTGATCAGAGTATTCGTTATATCCAGCTCTTCAAGATTTACAAGTTCTTCCAAACCGTCGATAGTCAACAGAGGAGTATTAGCGATGCTTAACTCCCTGAGATCTATAAGCTTTCTCAGAGGCTCAATACTGGTGATGCCGGTTTTATTGCAGCGGAGATATTCGAGACTGCTTAGAGAGGAAAGAGGTGTTAAATCAATAATATTTGAGCTGTTGATACCCAATTCGATAAGATTTTCAAGCCCGCAAAGAGCTTCAACACTGGAAATCCCTGTTTTGTAGCAACTGAGTTTTTCAAGATTGACAAGGTTCTTCAGAGGTGAAAGATCATCGATCTGCGTTTCGGAACAATAGAGCTCCTCAAGATTCAAAAGGTTCTTTATCGGCTCAAGTGAACTGATTTGTGTGCTTGAAACCCATAGGAGTTTCAGGCTTTTAAGGTTTCTGAGAGGCTCAAGAGATGAAAAGTCGCAGTCAAAAGCATAGAGACGTTGCAGTTTTTCGAGATGCTGAAGCGGTTCGAGACTTTCAATAGGCGATTCATCGCAACGAAGCTGCTGGAGCTTTTCAAGAGCCCTGACAGGCAAAAGGTTGTGAATTCTGCGGCTGTCACAACGCAGGTGCGTGGTCTCAAAAAAGTTAAGTAACTCCTGATCTGACGGGTCGCGTGAAACTTTCAGAGTAGTTTTAACAATATCTTTCCAGTCATCAGTCATGGAATTCCACCATTTTTTTCGAGCAAAACTATCGCGAAGCAGCTCAGCTTTGGTAATGGTCAGAAGGTACTCATTTTCATCAGTGCGAGATGGGCGGTGTCGGGCATTTCCCCCTATACCGCTTTCGGCCGAACTGTCTGACTGCGGAGGAGTATCAATATTGAGCTTTTCAGTAAGGCAATAGGTATACCAGGCTGCTTTTTTTTCCTCTATGTTGTGATGGTGCAGCTCCTGGCTTTGCTGGTCAAGTGATGATATATCTTCAAGTATATCATTTCCGCATCTCGGGCATACAGCACTCTCCAAAGTGAGAGGATAGGCGCACACTGGGCATTGATTATAGGTGTTTTGCTCCAAAACGATATGGTCGTTAATTCAATTGAAAGGGCGCAAGGTGGCGTATTGCTATAATAATAAGAAAAAAAGCGTTACCGACATACTGGAAGGGAAAAAATACACCGTTTATTTCCTTCTTGATTCTTCTTGCACATGGCCCCGGCGTAGGTTGGGGTGATTGCTGAACCCCAACAAAACAACACCTCTCCTGACGCAGGTACAGTTTGCCTTCCATCTTTTATCTCTGCAATAAAAAGAGGCGCTTTAAACTAATTCAATACAGCAGGTGTTACCCTTTAAAAAGGTGCAGAGTTGTCATGTTTGAGTAATAGCCTGAGGAGAGAGTGTTATGGCGGGACCTTCTTTTAAGGAAAGATCATCACCCTGTTCGGAGTATGATCAGTTGCTTGCCTTGTCAGATGAACAATGGCTATTGAGGCGAAAGGGTTTCCGGAATTCCCCGAAAAGCATTCAGGTCAATGAAACTCTTTTGACTATAGGCAACGGTTATCTCAATATCAGGGGAAGTCTTGAGGAGTTGCCGCCTGAACATTCCGGAGGAATGTATTTAAG
>Ga0118677_10007855_pt1 | contig 17416 bp, 16 predicted proteins | sample AliMusrvi5mmetaG_FD_86154 | JGI IMG/M metagenome (GOLD analysis project Ga0118677, IMG submission 86154) | reverse complement strand
GGGGGTTATCCCCGGCCCAGATCAAGGTTATGGGGGGGCCGGGATGTATCAACGAGGGGGGAGTCATCCCTTTCATGAATGTATTTTTCAACAGGAGGAAGGAAAATGAGAAGAGTCGCAATAATAATTTGTTTGATCGTAGTCCCGGTTCTGTCTTTGGCTCAAACTACGAACATCAGGGATCGCGATGGGAGACTCATTGGAACGAAGCATTATGATTCCACCAGTCGGGAAACCCAGTATCGCGATCGAGACGGAAGACTGGAATACACCGGCAGTCGGAATGGCAACGATTATCAGATCCGGGACAGGTCCGGCAGGCTAAAATGGACGGAGCAGGCGGAAGATTAAACTTTGGAATTTCAGGGAGGGCCAAGATGATAGCAGGTGTGCTGATAGCGATGTTCGTCATGGGAATTATTTCGCTGATCATCGGTATTCTGTTAAAGGGCCCGAATGATCCGTGGTAAACAATAGCAATCGACAAATGGTTTAGGACGATGCCTGGATGCCACCAGATGGTTCGTTAAATCATTCTGTAGTGATTCATTACTGCGCAGAAACTGGGAACAGAGTCCGTTGCAGTGTACCAATCAAACATGATAGTCTCTTGCTAGATTTTGCTGGCGTCTGCAGTGAAAAATCGTCTTTTTACTAAAACCACTAGATCACATGACTGCCAGTGAGGCGCATTTATTACCTATGCTTATCCCCCCAAGAAAGACTTTTGCAAGCAGTGTTTTTGCAAATTCATGTCGGAGACATAGATGACTAACAAAAGCTCGGAACAATCTTTCCATGGTGCCGTGGCAAGTGTTAAGGAGCATTCAAGGACTGGGAATGCGACAATAACTGCGGTTCACCAGCCATTGACAGAAATTTCTGAATTGGTCGAATTTCTGGGCATGGTATTGAATAACGTGTACTCCGGGATAATTGTCTGTGACCCCGAATGCCGAATCATATTCATGAATGAGGTTTACGCCGACCTGTTGAAGGTTGATCGCCACAAGGCCGTTGGCGAACATATTAAGGAGTATTTTCCCCACTCTCGTTTGTCACAGGTTCTTGCTACAGGGATGCCAGAGGTTGGCCAAAAGTGCTCGTTCAGGACTGACACGGTTCTTCTCGTTAATCGTATCCCGCTCAAAACAAATGGAAAAACTGTAGGAGTAATCCTACAGACAATATTCCGTGATTACAAAGACTTTAGGGACTTGGTGACGAAACTTAATTTGCTTGAACGCGCCGTAAAATATCAGAAGTTGGCCTTAGAAGTTGCATTCTCTCCAATTTATAATTTTGATTCAATAATTGGTGAGAGTAACGCCATCAAAGGGGCAAAAACTTTGGCTAACAAATTCGCTAAGACGGACTCGCCGGTTTTAATTATGGGGGCTACCGGTACTGGAAAGGAACTGTTTGCTCATGGCATCCACTCCGCGAGCGGAAGAAGCAGTGGCCCTTTCGTGTGTGTCAATTGCGCCTCTGTTCCAAAGGACCTTTTGGAATCAGAGTTGTTTGGGTACGAAACAGGAGCATTTACTGGAGCTAAGAGCGGAGGCAAACCCGGCAGAATTGAATTGGCGGACGGAGGTACACTGTTTCTGGACGAAATAGGTGAACTCCCTCTGAATGCTCAAGCCAAGCTCCTCAGAGTAACGGAGAACAAAGTTTTAGATAGAATTGGTGGAACAAGGTCCTCCAGAGTAGATTTCCGACTTGTTGCAGCCACCAACAGAGACCTCCAAGCAATGATAAACAGTGGAGAGTTTCGTGATGATCTTTATTATCGACTCAACACGATGATCGTTGAAATTCCGCGTTTGTCCCAGAGGGCCGAAGATATTCCTGTCTTGGCGAAACACTTTCTAAGAGTTGCGGAACGGATAGACATACACTTATCTAGTCGGGCTGTCGCTGCGCTAGAGACTTATGACTGGCCGGGAAATGTTAGAGAATTAAAAAGCGTTATAGATCGTGCCTTGAGTCTTGCCGAGAATTCGATCATAGATGTGGAGCAAATTACCACAAAGGTTCTGGGCCTAACTTGTGGGAGTAACGAGTTGTCCGGAAACCCCTACAACCGTCTCTCAGAGGAGATGGCTCTCTTCGAAAAAACTGTCTTAGCGCGTGCGATAAAACTCACCTCCGGCAACATGTCCAGGGCTGCTAAACTGCTAGGTATTTCCCGATCAACTCTTTATGAGAAATGTCAGAAACATAATCTTCTGTCCACAATCTCCTGACCTTAACAATACGTTATGCTCGGATATCCGGACATGTCCGAGATTCCGAACATACATGACGACTTGTTTTTCAGATCTTCTCCGCTCCAACCTAAATTTCAAGCATTACACTGCCTTAGATTATGTAACAAAATTATGGTTATAGCTGCTACTGGACCAGCTCGTCATGTTCTGGCGCAGATATTGCTAAGAATGTTTGTTGAAACGTAACCGGGCGCACTACTTCGCGCAGATGGTCCGGCATTTCTGAGGAGGAAATAATTCATGAGCATCCGGGTTAACAGAGAAGATTTCGTAATCCCGCGTTGCACCGCCACCTGTCCTGCTGGCGTTGATGTTCCGCGATACATTCGCGCGGTTCAAGATGGCCTTTTTGACCAGGCAGTGGCCGTGCTCAGGGAAAAACTGCCATTGCCCACTGTATGCGCCGATGCGTGCTTCGCTCCTTGCGAAGATGTGTGCGCTTACAGGCAGTTCGGAGATTCCGTGGCCATAAGGGCCTTGAAAAGGGCAGCCGTGGATAATGGCGGTGACATTTGGCTTAAGAACAAAAAAAGGAGCATGCCCACCGGCAAGAAGGTAGCCGTAATTGGGGCTGGGCCTGCCGGGCTTACCGCCGCATACTATTTGGCAACACAGGGTCATCAAGTCACCGTCATGGATAGCTTTCCCAAGCCCGGGGGTATGATGCGTTACGGCATCCCTAGTTACCGTGTGCCTGAAGACAGGCTCGATAAAGACCTGGAAATTATTCTGGACATGGGGGTGTTGTTCAAGGGTAGTTTATCGGTAGGTCGGGACTTGACCCTCGAGCAAGTCAAGAAGGAACATGATGCTGTTTTTATCGCCGCAGGAGCAGCTTCTTCCGCCAAAATCCCATTAGAGGGGAGCGAGAAGACCGGTGTTTTGTGGGGATGGGAATTTTTACGAGATGTCGCTCTCGGCAGGGATGTTCAAATAGGAACGAATGTAGCGGTGGTAGGAGGGGGCAATGTAGCCATTGATGTGGCTCTAACGGCCAGGAGACTTGGAGCAAAAAGCGTTCAGATCTTCTGCTTGGAAAGCCGGGAGGAAATGCCTGCCCACCCTTGGGAGATTGCCCTAGCCGAAGAGGAAGGCGTTTTCATCAACAATCAATGGGCACCAAAAAAAGTGTTGGGGGACAATAAGGCAAGCGGCCTTGGCTTTAAACGATGCTCCTCAGTGTTCGACGATGCGTGTAATTTCGACCCGGTGTATGACGAAGAAATCACCCATCGGGTAGAAGCTGATACTATCATTTTGGCTATAGGCCAGTCCCCGGTCCTTGACTTCCTCAACGCAGAATCCAAAGTCAAAATCAAAGGAAATAGAATTAGTGCGAATAAAGACAACTTGGCCACTGACGAGCCAGGGGTCTTTGCCGGTGGTGATGTAGTTACAGGTCCGGCATCAATAATCCAGGGAATTGCTCAAGGACGAGTGGCGGCTGTTTCCATTGACAAATATCTAGGTGGGGATGGTGACATTACCGAAATACTGGCATCGCCGGAAGAATCGATAATACTCCCAAAATTTCCCACTACCGTGGAAAAGCGTATCGATCTTCCACACCTCAAAATATGGGAAAGAGCTGTCGGCTTTGACCAAGTCGAATTACCTATGACCATGAAACAGGTGAGAGCAGAAGCCTCAAGATGTCTATCCTGTGACGCACGAGAATTTGAGGTTATTCTGAGCACCGAGAAATGTAAGGAGTGTGGCTACTGTGTCGAGGTCTGTGGTGTTGGTACGTTCGGGCCTTCAGCTACATTCAGCGCAAAAGGTTACAGGCCTATGGAAGTCAAATCTTCGGACCATTGCGTAGGCTGCTTCAAGTGCTTCTTCTCTTGCCCCGATTTTGCGATCGATGTCAGAGAAGTAACCTCTTAAAATAGGGGAGATCTAAAATATGAAACGTTATTTAGAAACAGGGAATTTCGCCATCACAGAGGGGGCGATCCTTGCTGGATGCAAGTTTTTCGCTGGCTATCCCATAACACCAGCCACAGAGTTGGCCGAAGCAATGAGCTATCGCCTACCACAAGTTGGAGGGGTCTACCTTCAGGCTGAGGACGAGTGCGCAGCCATGCATCTTTGCATAGGGGCTACACTCGGGGGCATGAAAACTATGACCGCAACTTCGGGGCCAGGGTTCATACTCTATGCTGATCCTTACGGATGGGCAATTGGGTGCGAAATGCCGTTAGTGGTGATGAACTCCGGTCGAGTAGGCCCAGTTTCCGGGATTACGGGGGCTCCAGGACAGGGTGAGTTTTATTTGACCCGCTATCCGACGCAGGGTGGTAATTTCGAGGCAGTGACGCTTGCCCCAAATTCAGCTCAAGAAGCTATGCTAATGATTGTTGAGGCCTTCTATCTTGCAGAAAGATTGAGAATGCCCATAACCGTTTTGGCTGACCAGCTTATAACTGACGGGTTCGAGGACATAAGCGTCCCGGAGAACGAAGAGGAAATGAAAGAGATGGGGTTCCGTGTTTGGCCCAGGACATTTAACACTGGCCCTGAATTTTATCCTTTTACCGATGCTCTAGACATTCCCCCTGTGCAAATGGGGACCAACACTGGAGGACTATGCTCTGATTGGACTCCCACTCCGGAAGGTTATGACATCGAGGAGGTAGAAGCCCACCACAAACATGCATACCGTTTGATTTACAAAGTGCGTAACAACAGGAGTCTTTTTAGTCACCACTATGAGAAAAAATTTATGGATGACGATCCCGATCTAATAGTCGTGTCTTACGGCACTCCTTCGAGAGTTGTGAACACTGCAGTCGCCGCCGCCAGAAGTAAGGGGCTGAAGGTTGGTGCCCTCAGACTAATCAATTTGTGGCCATTTCCTGACGACTTGTTTACGAGAAAAGCGAAGTATCTGTCCGTGGAATTAAACTGGGACGGCCAGCTGGTCCGAGAAGTTCAGCGCGCGACCCCAAAAGATTCAGAGGTACATTTCCTCGGCACATGCGGGGATCTCCCGACCATCCCGGATCTTCTCGAGACCTTTGAGAAGCTATTGAAGAACCAGCCCCTGGAACGTAAGGGGTGGGAGTTGGAGGCATGGTAATGGAATACTCTTCAACGTCACTGATCGAAAGTTACCTACGGACCCGCAAAATTCCGAGCACGGCTTGTTCGGGTTGTGGTCTCGGAATCAACCACAAAGTAGTCATCCAGGCCATATCGGAATTGGGTCTCGGAGTGGCCGACGTTGTTTGGGGCACTTCAATAGGGTGCGCCGGACGTCAAACGTTTGCTACGTGGAAGGGTGATGGTTTTGCTGGAACTCACGGCCGGGTGTATGCCATTGCTCGCGGCCTTCGCATACCCTTACCCCCGGAAAAAAAGATTATTTTAACTGTAGGAGACGGTGATGCTTTCGGCATTGGTCTGATGCACCTTATACACGCCGCCAGATCAAACGCTGACATGACTGTAATCGTAAATGACAACTTAGGCTATCAATCAACTGGCGGACAATTCGGTTTCACTACACCGCAGGGCGCAAAAACAGACTCTAGTCCGTACGGGATGTTTGAACACAACCTCATGAGTGAGGGTATGGATGTCATGCATATATTGAAGGGCGCAGGAGCTACTTTCCTCGCCCGACAGGTCTGCATGGATGGACCCATTGCAGTCGAGAGCGTAAAAAAGGCGATTCTCAACAGAGGTTTTTCTCTTGTTCATATGCCTTATCCATGTCCAACAAATTTCGCTTCAAGGCACTTGGGTTCACGTAATCAAGTTAACATCTATCGGTGGATCAAGGATCATGCTGCGCCGCTGGGGCAGGAAAGACCTGACACTATCTGGGCCACCGGAGTATGGCATGACGCAAGTAATTCGAGACCTGAGTTTTCAGAACTTGTATGGAACTCGGTCGAAAAGATCAGGAGGACCGGAGCGCTATGAAAGAAAGAATAGAAATAGTCGCTAGCGGATTTGGCGGACAAGGGGTTGTCAGACTAGGCCAGGTCCTGGGTGAGGCAGCAGTCAAACAGGGACTCCACGTAACCATGCTCAAGAGTCATGGCACCGAGATGCGTGGCGGCTACGTCCGAGGACAAGTCGTGCTCTCGAAGGAACTCATCGATAGCCCCATGTGTGAAAATCCCGACTTTTTTGTTGCGTTGTCCCTGGCTGCCTACAACCGCTTCAAAAACACAGTTCCTGAGAATGGTCTGATCATCTACGATCCTGCATTTGTTGAGACAATCGACGATACTCTTCCGTGTAACCAAAAGGCGCTACCAGCAAAACAACTTGCGATGGATAATTTCGGCAGGCCTATCTTCAGTAACTCAATTGCGCTAGGTGCGATGGCAAAACTGCTCGAGAAGGATCTTGATATGAACCTGGTTTTGGAGAGCATTCTGTCTGTCATTCCAAAGTATCATGATGAGAACAGAAAAGCTTTTCAGTTGGGATTTGATTACATGTGAGGCTAGGATGGGCTCGATCATCGAGTTAGATATTGGCGATTCTCATGTTCGTTTTTCTGGACAATTTGGTGTCCACATAACAAGACGATGGGGCCCATTTAAAAACAGCCCTCTGAATCAAGCTTCTGAAAATTTGAGGGCTAGTGTTAGTTAGTTTTGTTTTTCCAGCCCAGGCCGAAGGAGGCAAAAGATTCATGATCACTATTAGACAATGCGTCGATAGACAAGCGAAGGATCGGTCAGACAAAGTCTTCATGGTGGCATCGGAACCAAAATTAAAATTGACTTACGCCGAGTTGAAAGACTCATGCATTCAGTTGGGCAAATATTATATGAAGCTGGGACTCAATAAAGGAGACAAGGTATCCTTTATGATGGGCAATGGATATCAGACCACTAAAATATTTATTGGCACCATGTACTCAGGCCTTGTAATAGCTCCCATAAACCTTCAGGCACAACCGAGCCAATTGATTTATGTACTGGATCATTCCGACACTAAATTGGTTTTTGTGACAGAGTTCCAGCGTGAAAAACTTATTGAAGCTCTGCGCAACGTCAGCAGAAAGATTGAAGTCGTTGTCATCGATAAAGACGCCGAATCGATATTCCCTGAAGTAGATCTTTCAAAGCATGAACTGCCAGAAGTGACCCCCGAAGATCCTGCGCTCTTGCTCTATACCTCTGGGACAACTGGTGTGCCAAAAGGTTGCGTTTTGACACACCAAAACATGATTGCTGGTGGAGAAAACGTGAAGTTGGCTCATCAACTTGCGCCAAATGACGTTGGATTGGTTTCTCTGCCTCTGTACCATATTAATGCTGAAATTGTGTCTGCGATGGCCCCTCTCGTGAGTGGATCGTCCATAGTCATGCCGGAACGCTTTAGCGCAACTGATTTTTGGCCACTCATTTCGGATTATAGGTGCACGTGGTTTTCGGTCGTGCCCACTATCATTTCTTACTTGGTTGCGGGTACCGAAATAAAGGACAAGGGGTATCAACTAGATCAGGTTCGTTTTGGTAGATCTGCGTCGTCAGCGCTGCCTCCATCTCTCCACAAAGCATTTGAAGAGAAATTCCGGATTTCAATTATTGAAACAATGGGCATAACAGAGTGTGCGGCACCGGTATTTTCTAACCCATTGGATCCGGCCAAACGGAAATACGGATCTCCGGGGCAAGCAATCGGAAATCAGGCCAAGATCATTGACAAAGAGGGTAACGAATGTCCCCGAGGTGTGGTGGGCGAAATCATGATCAAGGGCGACAACGTTATGAAAGAGTACTACAAGGCCCCTGATATTACTGCCAAATCTCTGGAACCAGACGAATGGTTTCATACCGGCGACCTAGGCTACATGGATGATGACGGTTTTGTGTTTATCACCGGTAGAATAAAAGAACTCATAATAAAAGGCGGAGAAAATATAGCTCCGAAGGAAATCGACGAGTGCCTATACTGCCATCCCGCTATTTTAGACGCTGCGGCGTGCGGCATACCCGACCAACACTACGGTGAAGAAATCATGGTCTGTTATACCCTCAAGCCGGGTTGTGCAGTGAGTCAAGAGGAGTTGGAGGAGCACTGCTTGCGCCACCTTGGAAAATTCAAGTCACCCAAGGTTCTTGTTTGCGTGGACGATTTGCCGAGAGGTCCGTCGGGAAAGATTCAAAGACTAAAACTCTGTGAATTTGTCGAGGAGAAGGGCATAGATACTGGTAATCGATAAAAAGACTTTCCCTTCGACCTGTTTAGTGGCCATAGGGGTTCAGTAGTATGCTTTCCGCTCATACCTATCGCTATAGCGCTAAGATCCTAATCAACCATAACTTACTTCTAGAGAGGCGCCAATGTCAGATAAGAAAACAGAAGATCTTGACAATGCAGGGTTAGCCAAAGACCCGGTTTCGTCTCATGGCTCATCTATTTCAGCAACGACAGAGAATGCAATTACCATGAAACCTAGCCGGTTTCTAAATGCTACTGGCTGGATGACCGTCATACTAAGTTCGATGTACCTAATCATGTATTTGGATCGAGTTAATATTTCTGTTACGGCCAAGGACATGATGAAAGAGTTTTCATTAAACAATACTCAACTCGGTTTGGCCTTTTCTGCTTTTGCATGGCCGTATCTGTTTGGTCAGCTAATCGGGGGATGGCTAGCAAACAGATTTGGGGTGCGGGTCACTTTGGCGATTTGTGGTCTAGTAGTGGCAGTCTCTACTATAGCCACAGGATTCACCGGTGGTCTGATAAGTCTGGTTGCTGTCCGCTTGGCTTTGGGCTCTGGTGAGGGACCTTCCTTTTCTGCCGCAACCCAGGCCATGAGAAACTGGTACCCGGAAACACGGTTCGGGTTCATACAGGGCATAACGCACAGCGCCGCTAGATTCGGAGGCGCCGTAGCGCCTCCTATGGTGGCATATATTGTTGCGTTCGGTGGATGGCGCATATCATTTTGGTTCTGTGGAGTCCTTTCTTTAATATGGGTAGTGATTTGGCTGTTATATTTTCGAGATGACCCTCGGACTCATCCGTCTATTTCAGCAAAAGAATTAGCTGCTCTGCCACCTCCTTCAAGAGTATCTCGGAAAGCCCGTACCCCTTTCTTGGCGCTCTCCAAACGAATAGGGTCAGTCACCGCTGTAGATTTCTGCTACGGCTGGATGCTGTGGGTCTTCATTTCCTGGATACCTCTCTACTTCATGAGTAAACATAATCTGAACCTTAAGTCATCCGCATTGTTGGCAGGCTTGATCTTCTTTGCTGGAGTGGTTGGGGATACGCTTGGCGGGTCGACGTCGGATTGGATTCTAGTCCGCACCCAGAATAAGAGACTTGCGAGAAATGCTTTTATAGCAGGCTCACTGATTTTTGCAGGGGCTTTTCTGTCTGCGTCCATGATGACGATGAATGTGACACTTATAGCAGTCCTTCTTGGAGCTTCCTTTTTCTGTCTTGAATTAATAGTTGGAACTATTTGGGCCATCCCGATGGACATTACACGTGAATATGCAGGAATTGGAGGGGGACTGATGAATTTTGGATTTGGTTTGGCTGGTATTATATCACCGGTGGTGTTTGGTTTTGTGATAGACAAGACAGGCAATTGGGACATACCGTTTGCGATTAGTGTGGCAATCTGCGGGATAGGAGCACTACTAACGGTGTTTATGCACCCGGAAATACCCTTTGTGCCACCTCAGGAGGGGGCATGAGATCAATCATTGTACGGACTATCAACAAAAAGAGTACTAATGACATCGGCAATTTAAGATGTGAAACGCCGCGTGAGTGATCGTTTTCTTTATTCTAGCCCTCTCTTGCATGGGCATAGTGGAGGGCTAGACAAATTCCAGGTATGTGAAGCTGAGTTGGAGAACGTGACGTCGGGCAGCTTGATTGGCAATCCTGCTAACTTCATTTGTTTCCCCCTCTATTCCAAGTGAAATCGATGTCAAAATCTGAAGCAGCGAACCTTTGGGTGTTTCTTAGTAGGGGAATTTACAAATCATCCTTGGCGGAAAATATTGTTATTAATGCCGAAAATAACGTTAGCGTTTCTTCATTTTTTATGGCGAGGAATGACACGGCATTCCTAACGCAAGATGCGGTATGTCTTTTGGCGGATTCATTCTCGAGTTAACCACAGCACCATATTGGGGGCAGAAAAGTGATAATTGTTGGAAAGCAAAGAGTGGTCGTAAGTATCTACGATGGCTTTGGTCTTGACTACCTTAACCAAAGCCCCATGCCAGTATTCAAGCATATGATGAATAGCGGATTCTATGAAGAGGTTAAATCGATATTCCCTACAGTGACCAACACTAATAATGTTTCGATCTGTTGTGCCGCATTGCCCAAGGATCACGGTATTACGGGGAACTCCTGGTTTGATCCCATTACCGAGGAATGCCACTATATGGAAGAGGCAGACTACATTTTAAGGCCAACCATGATTCAGAAGGCCGCAAACAAAGGTGTGAAATGTGCTCTTCTTACGTCGAAGGTAAAAACCATAGGATTGCTTGGCAAGCATGCGGATATAGCGGTGGCTGCTGAGGCCCCACCGCCAGCATACGTAAAAAAATACGGGAAACCTTCTGGCGTGTATAGCTGTGAAATAAATTACTGGCTGTGGCATGTGGCAATTGACATTATTAAAAATCGGCCCGATATCGGTTTGTTATACGTTCACACCACGGACTATCCTATGCACGCTTGGGCACCAGATGAAAAAGAGTCGAGAGAGCATCTTTCCAATCTTGATAGTCTTTTGGGTGAGGCGCATGGCGCAGCCCCTGACGTAGCCTTTCTCATAACGGCGGACCACGGAATGAACTACAAGACTCGCTGTTGGGATTTGGTGAGAGCTTGCAATGAGGTAGGAATTAAGTTGAAATTCGCTCTCTCACCTGAACGAGATAAATACCTCAAACATCATCGAACTTTTGGTGGCGCAGCTTGGGTCTGGCTCAATGATCCTGGGGACACTGTTGAGGCCATGACGGCAATAGGTGAACTTCAAGGTGTAGAAGAGGTGCTTACAAGACAAGATGCGGCTTCCAGGTTTGGATTGATGCCTCAAAGAATTGGGGAGTTGGTGATTGTTGGAGACAAGGATACCGTGTTTGGAGAGTTGGATACCCCAATGGAGCTATTAGGACCTAACTATCGGTCTCACGGATCTCTCCACGAATCGGATGTGCCGCTCCTAATTTTCAACTCGAGCGGAGATGTGCCTTCCACTGGAGACAGGTACATACTTAATGCGGATTTGACTCGTCATCTCATCGGACTGTGATTTCATATATATTGTACAAACCTTATAAAATGGAGAATTGGGATTGAATAAATTGGTGGAACAGCTCGGATCGGATGAAGGCATTAATTCTGACGTGCTTAGAGATAAATTGGATTCCGGTAGAGCCATCATATTCAAGGCTCCTCCTTCAGGCAGGGCGGTGGCTGTAGGAGATGGTCTGAAGGTAAAAGTCAACGCGAATATAGGAACTTCGCCCGATTTAGTGGACGAAGACCTTGAAATTCGTAAGCTTGATGCGGCTGTAAGGGCTGGAGCTGACGCCGTGATGGACCTTTCCACCGGCGGTGATCTCAGGTCCATCAGAAAAAAGGTTGTGAACGAATCCGCCATTCCAGTGGGGTCGGTTCCCATTTACGAAGCAATAGTGAGATCTTTTCGCACCCGAGGGGCCTCGGAAAAGATGACTGGCGATGAGATGCTCGATGCTATCAGATTGCATGGGGAAGATGGTGTCAGTTTTGTCACTGTTCACTGTGGGGTTACCGTCAGCGCAATAGAGCACCTGAAAAGAAAACCGCGAGTTTGCGGCATAGTTAGTCGAGGCGGCAGTTTTATTGCAAGATGGATCAGATCGAATAATAAGGAAAATCCTCTATATGAAAGATTCGATGAAGTCCTGGATATATGCAAAGAATATGGAATGGTTTTGAGCTTAGGTGATGGCCTGAGACCTGGAGCGATAGCAGATTCGATGGATGCAGCCCAGGTTCAGGAACTTGTAGCCTTAGGGGAATTAAATCGGCGAGCCAGGCAAAGAGGGGTTCAGGCGATTATTGAAGGCCCAGGGCATGTCCCCTTAAATCAAATAGCTTCTCAAATGATGCTGCAAAAGCAACTATGCGATAATGCGCCATTTTATGTTCTTGGACCTCTGGTAACCGATATTGCGCCGGGTATGGATCACATCACATCAGCGATTGGGGGCGCTTTGGCCGCGTTTCATGGAGCTCATTTCCTTTGCTATGTAACTCCATCAGAGCATTTGGGTCTGCCCAATGTGGAGGATGTCCGAATAGGCGTATTGGCGTCCAGAATAGCTGGACACGCCGCAGACTTAGCACGGGGCGTCGAAGACGCCTGGAAATGGGATGAAGAGATGAGTAGGGCCAGAAAAGACCGCAATTGGCCTGAGCAATTGAGATTGGCCCTTTCGCCGGAACTTGCAAGGGAGATCAGAGCACGAACATGTTCGGAAGACCATGAAACATGCACCATGTGCGGTGATCTCTGCGCCTATAGAGCTGATTCCTGAGGCCTGTGAACCTTAAAAACTAAAAAGGAGTTTCTTCAAAGATATCTGCGACACTTATGGGAATTTAAGATCACTTTCTTCGAGAAGTCCATAGATTTGAGCCGAATTTTCAGCCTGTTTCAGGCTGTTGGTGAGAATAGGGTCTTTGAAGAGCCGGGATATCCGTGCTAATGCCTTGAGATGATCACCAGCGCAATTCTTTGGAGCAATCAACATGAAAAAAAGGTGGGCGGGTTTATTGTCCATGGACGAAAAATCGATACCCTTTTGACTTCGACCAAAACTTGCCGCCAATTTGTCAAGGCCATCGAATTTACCATGCGGTATGGCGACGCCGCCTCCTAGTCCAGTGCTTCCAAGCTTTTCTCTTTCTAATATTGTCTGAAGCAATTGTTTTTTGTCCAAACCGGGGTTCGCTTCCAGAATCGGACCCACGAGTTCAGCCAACGCTTCTTCCTTGGAAGTTGCTTTCATCGATCCTATTATGGCGTTACTGCCGAGGAAATCTAATATCCTCATTTGCAAACTCTTTCATACCTTACAGGAATTACATTCAATCAAAAGGGTGTAGGTAGCCTACACCCTTCTTTATTAGTCAGCTTTTATAAGATTGATACAACAAAACGCTCAAAGTATTTTGCCCGGACCAAATTTGTTGTTTGGAAAACAAAAAAATTTGGCTCAAGCGCTTTGAGGAACTATCAATCCATAATTTCCATCTTTCCTTCTATATACTACATTAATTGTCTGGGTTGAAGCATTGTTGAAAACCAGAAAATCCTGGTGAGACAGGTCCATCTGCATGGCTGCTTCGTCAACTGACATTGGTTTGATGAAATAGTTTTCAGTCTTCACAATGACAGGTTCTTTGTCGTCTTCGAAACTTTCAGACTCGTAAGTGTCTCTTCGCCATCTAAGTTCCTTACCCTGTGATGGTTTATGTCGCCTGATTTTACCTCTATACTTTTTGACCTGTCTTTCTATCTTGTCCATCACTAGATCAATGGCGGCGTACATATCCTCGTGGGTTTCTTGCCCGGTTATTCGAAGACCATCCACACTGATTACAACATCAGCCATTTGACGGAACTTTTGAACAGATAGAGTAACCTGACTTTCCAAAGGTTTGTCAATGTACTTGGTCAATTTCGCCGTTCTTTCGTGAACGTAGGTCTTGAGGGCCTCAGAAGGCTCCATATGTCTAAAAGTTACCGCTACTTGCATGCTATTACCTCCTTAAGCAGATCCGAGGCTGTGGATCTGTTTATCAAAACTTCTTTTTTCTCTTGCTTGATGGAGGAATCCCGAGCATCTCCCTGTACTTTGCGACTGTTCGCCGGGCTATGGTGATGTCGCTTTTGGCCAACTCCTCCACTATTTGCTTGTCACTAACCGGTTTTTTGAGATCTTCAGACCTCAAAATCCTTAATATGTGATTCTTTACGGATTCGGAAGCGATTTCATCCGCTCCGTGTTTTATCCCTGAATTAAAAAAGAACTTTAGTTCAAAGATACCTCGCGGAGTATGGACATACTTGTTTGAAGTCACCCTACTTACTGTAGATTCGTGCATTTCTATGTCATCGGCAACATCTTTAAGGACCAAAGGCCTCAAATAATCAATGCCCTTGTCAAAAAATTCTCTCTGAAACTTCAATATGGATTGGGTAGTTTTGTAAATGGTCCTCTGCCTCTGGTGAATGCTTTTTATCAACCAAATAGCGTTGCGCACCTTTTCCTGAAGGTAATCCTTGGTTGAAGACGACGAAGAACCATTGTGCAAAGCCTTCTGAAAAATAGAATTGATTTTCAGGAGAGGCAAACCATCATCATTTAATATGATGGAATAATCATTTCCAGCCTTGAAAATAAAAATATCCGGCGCCACATAAACAGTATCAGAAGCTCCCAGAATTCTTCCAGGTTTTGTATTCAACTTCGAAATCAAATGAACCGCTGATTGTGTATCATTAATTGATGCCTTGATCCTGCGAGCCAGATGTTCAATCTTCCCTGATTTAAGAATATCAAAGGCTTCCTCCAGGATTCGGATGACCACTTCATTGGGCTGTTCAAGCGCTCTAGCCTGAATCACCAGACATTCGCGCAAATCCCGAGCGCCTATTCCAACAGGTTCGAAATCCTGAACTTTTTGTAGAACCCCTTCAATCCTTCCAATCGGAAAATCCAGATTTACAGCCAAATCCTGCAATGAAATGTCTAAATAACCATCGTCATTTAGATTACCGATGATCTCCAACGCAATCCGTCTGTCCTCGCCGTCAATCCGACTTAACCTAAGCTGCTCAACCAAGTATCGAAAAAGATTATTCTTGTACGAAACAAGATTTTCAAAAGACGGGCGATCGGAATAATCACGAGAAGGTGGTGAGTAATCTCCACCAAAGTTTTCCAGGTAATTGTCCCAATCGGAGACCAATGCTTCGGCAGCAGGGTTGCTGGATTCGGTTGTGGAATCTTCAAGTGACTTTAAGTCATCTCTTGTCGGGGATTCTTGATCTGTGAACGGCTCATCATAGGTGGATAACTCTAGCGCCGGGTTCTCTTTCAACTCCTGCTCTACCGCCTCCAGCATTTCAAGATGGTTGTACTGAAGGAGTTTTATCGCCTGTTGTAACTGCGGCGTCATGACCAGTTGCTGGACCTGACGCAATTGCTGTTTGATTTGGAGAACCATAATTATTCAACTGAACTACATACTGAACTTCTTACCCAAATACACCGCCTTGGCTTGTTCACTCGCAGCGATCATTTCAGGGGGGCCTTCTTCCAAGATCCGACCTTTATCCAAAAGATATACTTTATCACATACCCCGAAAGTTTCTCTAGTATTATGATCAGTTATGACTATACCTATGCCACTCTCCTTCAATTTAAGAATTATTTTCTGAATTTCCAAAACCACAATTGGATCCAAACCAGCAAAAGGTTCATCAAGAAGCATAAAACCAGGATTTGTGACCAGAGCCCGGGTTATTTCCAGCCTTCTTTTTTGACCTCCCGAAAGGCTTTCCGCCTTCTGGTTCTTGAGACCTGATATGTCGAGTTCACAAAGCAGTTGTTCCAACCTTTCGTGTCTCCTGTTTTTGTCTGGTTCAACGGTTTCCAAAATGGCCATAACGTTTTGACCCACTGAAAGTTTTCTGAAAACTGATGTCTCTTGAGGAAGGTAACTAATTCCGAGCCTGGCCCTTAAATAAACAGGCAATTCTGAAATGTCCTGTTCATCTAAAAAAACCGCTCCTTGATCAGGTCTTATCAAGCCCGTAATCATGTAGAAAGTAGTTGTTTTACCAGCTCCATTAGGCCCCAGCAAACCGACAACCTGGCCGGATGAAACATGAAGACTCACATTATCGACTACCCGACGGCCCCCGTATTCTTTTACGAGATTTCTAGCTCTTAGCTCTCTCTCTGTGATGATTATTTTTCCTTGTCCTTCTTGGATTTTACCGGGTTTATAATTGCTGTTATCAAAGAGTCATCACCCCCTAAAAGTTCGGAGCGGTTTTCATCAAGATAAATCACTATAGTCTGGGCAGCCAGGACATCCGGACCTTGCCATAGTCGGGGAGGTCCTTCCGTCAATGTTATGGTCCTCTTGGTGTTGTCAAAAACCGCCTTTCCGGCGACGGCCATCCGATCATTTTGTGTCATCTTCACATTACCGGAAGCCGTTATTGATTTTATGCCGCTAGCTGTTTGGAGTTCTTTGTTCACTGTTTTTTTGTTGGATCCATTTTGTTCTGTGCCCTGCATTTTCTCATCATACATTATGATAAGTCTATCGCAGGTGAGAACAAGATCACCCTGCTGCACTCTCACAGATCCTTCGAAGGTTACTTCTTTTCCACCTGAGAAATTCTTTGCTGAGAAACGTTTTGAAGTAATATTAATCGGCTGGTCGGAAGAGCTAAAAGTGGGGTGGTCATTCTGACAGAAACCATTGTCTATTTGTACGAAGAAACAGCAAAGTAGAAATACTATCGAAAAGAAGCGAAACATTCTAAGGCCCTCTAAATCACATCGGAAGTTTTCGACCAGGCTCAATCAATTTTACATTGAATAAGCTTGCCTTGACCTCTTGTTCGATAAGCACCTCTTCCTTTTCCACCGACAGCTTCAATCCTTTCCCAGTAAGCTTGAGGTCATCCCCAGTGAGCGAAACGGGAGCCGTCGTCGCAGCCTCCAATGAACCATCTGAATAATCAACGTCTCTGGAAATGAACTCAAAATCCTTGTAACTGATCTTTACTGTTCCTTTGGCGGATACAAATCCTGTTTTTTTGTCTAGATTGCCGGATTGAGCTGCGAGATATATCGTGCCCCCAAATCCCCCTTGATATATCACTTTCGGCAGTGTCAACTTAACGCTGTCCAAAGTGTCTGATACTTGAGCGTTAGCCGCCTGAAGGTCCCAGCGATGGCTTCCCGTAGCTGAATAAGTAAAATTTTCAATGTTACTTCCGTTTGCAGATACCTCAGAAGTCTGGAAATCGTCTTGATGTTGTCGGACGAATCGAGACGCGGCCAAACCAGAAACGAGAAGTATCAAAGCTCCTAATACGACTATTTGAG
>Ga0118677_10007854_pt1 | contig 17417 bp, 15 predicted proteins | sample AliMusrvi5mmetaG_FD_86154 | JGI IMG/M metagenome (GOLD analysis project Ga0118677, IMG submission 86154) | reverse complement strand
ACACCATATCCCATCCCTGAAACGCTGGCGAACCCTTTTCTGGGATCGGCCAAAGCGCTGAACCGGCCTATCTCCGGCTCAGAGCGGCTTGATCTGGATGTTGCGGAAGGCGACCGGGTCGTTGTGCCCGGCGAAACCGAACGAGCCCTTCGTGCGGTCCTTGCCGGGATGCGCGCCGCCCCCCATGAAGTCCTTAACGGTGGATAGGTCGCAGTCCAGGATTACGGTGCCATTCAGTTCCACCTTGATCTTCGGGCCTTTGACCGTCACTTCCTCGAAGTTCCACTCGCCGATGGGGCGCTGGTAACCGCGCGCGGCAGCGAACATGCCGTAAGCTGAACCATGTGCCTGACGCGCGTCGATCTTCTGGCCGGTGGCCTTCTCGTAATTGTCGTCGAGCACTTGGAGCTCGCACATACCATCGTAAGCAGCGTTGCCGTGCCCAGGGTAACGGATGGCCAGGCCATTGTTTCCCCCGGGCGGCAGCTTGAACTCCATTCGGGCCATGAAATCCTCGTATTCGTCCTTCGTGTAGAGCGTGCCGCCTTTCTTCGGACGGCATTGGATGGCGCCATCCACGACCTCGTATTCATTTATCGGCCCCGCCCAACCAGTGAAATCACTCCCGTTAAAGATGGACTTGAAACCTTCGTTGCTACGGCTGGCCAAAAGCTTGTTGGCCTCGTCGGACCCAATCTCGCGGACAGACAGATTGCGCCAGCGGATTTCATTGCCATGAGTCTGGAGCTGGATCGGGCCCTTGGGCGGCACGGGCATCTTGCGGTCGTAATAATTCTCCAACAGCGCGTGATCCACCACGAGCTTGTCGTTGAGCCAGACGCTCACCCGCGCGCCCACCATGACCACGCGCACCTTGTTCCATTCGCCAAAGGGCTTGTCCGCCAGCACCAGCGGGTCTTTGCCGGGCGCGCCCGGGCTGTTGTTCCATAGGCCGCCGGACCCCTTGTCCGCGCCGAGGTTGAACTTCGCCTTCTCCGTGTAATCCCAAATCTGCACCTGCGGGCAGCCGCGCAGGTAAATGCCTGAGTCGGCCAGCGCCACTGTCTTATACTCGAGCAGCAACTCAAAATCCCCGTAATCCTTCTCGGTGGTGGCGTAGGACCCCTTGCCATCATTTACCAGTTCGCCGTTCTGAACGCTCCAGTGGTCCTTCATGCTGGCGGTCCATTTGGCGATTTGCGCGTCGCGTTGTTCGGCGGGCATCGCCAGCAGCTTGCGATGATCGAACGTGTCGCCCCCGCGCCAGCCGTTCAGATCCTTGCCGTTGAACAGGGCCGTGAAGCCCTCGGGTGGTTTCGGCGTCGCCGTGTCGGAGGCAGCCGAGTCGGCTCCCGTGGCGAATTGGGAACCAGCGGCCAGGAGCGTCAGAGCCAAGCACAGGCGGCTAAAGCGGACGGAAAGATTTGATTGCATACCTCTGTTCTTATGCATTTGCGCTGCGGAATAAAGCTTTTTTTGCGCCAGTCGCGCTTGGGGAGCGCATCCCGACACCACCACCCAGGCGGGCGGCCATGCCAATCGGAACGCCGGATTTATCCGGCAGGCCGGCGAGCCGCACTAGCAGCCTGTCGGACTTAGGGGCACTGGATCTTTGTAAGTCACGTTACACCAATAACTAAGCATTTCCCTAATACTACCATTAGACGTACTTAAATGGCTGATAATCAATGAGTTACACATAATTGGAGGCCTAAGTCCGACAGGCTGCTAGGGCTGCCGGATGAATCCGGCGTTCCGGTGGTGGTGTCAGGATGCGCCCACGTTGGCACGCCGCTAACTGTGCGCGGGGAGAAAGCCTGCCGGGGGCGCGGAGAAAGCGTGTTGTCAGCCTCTTGCTTGCGCGTTGCTAGCGTGTTGGTCGCGTGATGTTCCATAGGTACTCCATAGGATGTCCATAGGACTTCCATAGGATCTCCATAGGAATCAGGCCTTTTGTCCGCGGGTGGCCCGGTCCTCCGGGCCAGGAACGATGGCCCGCACCTGCTGGTAAATGCCGGGGCCTTCGTCGAACTCCTGCCGGAGCCGGATGTAGATGCGCTTGCCCGGTAGCAGCAAGCGGTGCTCGTCGATATAGGGGCCGTGCTTTATAAAGTAAAGCGATGTGATGTCGCACAGGTGGTTCACCAGCGGGGGCAGCGGGCCAAGCCGTGGACATTTAGGCGCGCCGGCAAGACCCCGATTGCAGGGACGCGAGCCCCAGACCGTGTAACGGCCGGCCGGAACCCCGGCAAACCGCAGCTTGAGCGAGGTGCGGCCGCGGCGGTTGGTGATGATCAGCTCCAGCAGCAGTGGCCGCGGGCCAGGAGGCTCGGGCGGGGGCAACGTCGTCAGCAAGGCCTCGCCGTCCCGGATCCGCGGGGCGTTTACCCGGACAAAATACCGTTGCCCGGTCGTGCGCCGGGCGGAGGCGGCGACGTTCCACGTCAGGCGTTGCTCGTCGGTGAGGTACTCCCACGCCTGCGAGGCGTAGCCGACAGAGGCATTCCACTCCTGCTGTGCGGCGCTCCGGCGCTTTTCCGGGCGACCGCTATCACCTCGTTTAGGCATCATACACAGTGGCGGTGTAACACGACCTCGGGCGGAACGCAACGCTGCCGGCGGCGGGGATAATCCGGCGTTGCTCGGGGGTTTCGCAGAAAACCTTGCCACTGGCCCGGAAATGACTAGCATCCACGCTACCTGCGAGAGGCGCGGGGCATCGAAGAACATTTTTACATGAAGAGTTACAATATTGCAGTTATTGGTGGCGACGGCACGGGGCCGGAAGTAGTCCGCGAGGCTATCAAAGTCCTCGAGGTGGCCGCGAAGAAGTTCAAGCTCAAGCTTAACTACACGAACTACGACCTGGGCGGTGAACGCTATTTGCGCACCGGCGAGGCGCTGCCGGACAGCGTGCTGGCAGAACTACGGAAGTTCCCGGCCATTCTGCTCGGCGCGATCGGCCATCCCGACGTAAAGCCGGGCATTCTCGAAAAGGGCATCCTGCTGCGCACCCGGTTCGAGCTGGAGCAGTATATCAACCTACGCCCGGTCAAACTCTACGACGAGCGCTTCTGCCCGCTCAAAGACAAGAAGCCGGAGCACATTGACTTCGTGGTCGTGCGCGAGAACAACGAAGGGCTCTACACCGGTGCCGGCGGGTTCGTCTTCAAGGGCACGCCCCATGAGGTAGCCCTCCAGGAAAGCGTCAACACGCGCCGCGGCGTCGAGCGCTGCCTGCGCTACGCCTTCGAGTTCACCCGCAAGCGGAACAAGGACAAGAAGCTGACCCTGTCGGGCAAGACCAACGTGCTGACCTTTGCGTTTGACCTCTGGGAGCGCGCCTTCCACGAGATCGGCCAGAAGGATTACCCCGATATCAAGCGCGACTACGCGCACGTGGACGCCACGACGATGTGGTTCGTCAAGAACCCGGAGTGGTTCGACGTGATTGTGACGGACAACATGTTCGGCGATATCATCACGGACCTGGGCGCCATGGTGCAGGGCGGCATGGGCATCGCCGCGGGCGGCAACATCAATCCGCAGGGCACCAGCATGTTCGAGCCGATCGGCGGCAGCGCTCCGAAATACACCGGCAAGGGCGTCATCAACCCCTTGGCGGCGATTTGCGCTGGCCAGATGATGCTGGACTTTTTGGGAGAGGCCAAAGCCGCGAAGGCCATCGAGGCGGCCGTCATCAAGATCACCCGCGAGAAGATGAAGAGCCTGGCCGCCGGCAAGATGGGTTACAGCACTTCGCAGGTAGGCGACTTGGTTGCGGGAGCGCTGTAAGCCGAAATCCGCAGGCCGAAACCCGAGATCCGAAGGAAGTCCGAAGTTCGAAATCCGAACTCCGGAAGAGGCTGCTTACGCCGCTGCGCGGCCTGGCTTGCGGCGGATGAGCGGCTTGCTGTCGCCCATCACCACGGGCTGGGTGATGTGGATGTGGAGGATATCGTCGTTGCTGGGGACGTCGTACATGACATCGAGCATCAGGCGCTCCAGCAGGCTGCGCAGCGCACGCGCGCCGGTGCCTTTCTTGATCGCTTGCCTCGCCAGCTCGTGCAGGGCGTCCAGCGAGAATTCCAGCTCGACGCCTTCCATAGCCATAAGTTTCGCGTACTGCTTGGTGAGGGCGTTCCTCGTATCCGTCAGGATGGAAACCAACTGACTCTCGGTCAGTTCCGCCAGCACGGTCACCATCGGCAGGCGGCCGATGAACTCGGGGATGAAGCCGAACCCCAGCAAATCCTCCGGCTCGACGTGCTGGAGGATTCCGTGCCGGTTAATAACATCGGCCTTGAGACGGTCGTCCGGGGCGCTGAATCCCATGACGTGCTTGCCCAGGCGGCGCTGAATCATGCGCTCCAGGCCGACAAACGCGCCGCCGCAGATGAAGAGGATGTCGCGGGTATCCACGCGGATGTATTCCTGCTGGGGATGCTTGCGGCCGCCCTGCGGCGGGACGCTGCAAATGGTCCCTTCCAGGATTTTCAGCAAGGCCTGTTGGACGCCTTCGCCTGAGACGTCGCGCGTGATGGAGACGTTCTCCGTCTTGCGTGCAATCTTGTCAATCTCGTCTATGTAAACGATTCCCCGCTGGGCACGTTTCACATCGTAATCAGAGTTCTGGAGCAGGCGCAGAATGATGTTCTCGACGTCCTCGCCCACGTAGCCAGCCTCGGTCAGCGTGGTAGCGTCGGCAATCGCGAACGGCACGTCCAGGACTTGCGCGAGCGTGCGGGCGAGCAGGGTCTTGCCGGAACCCGTCGGCCCGATCATGAGAATGTTGCTTTTCTCGATCTCGATTTCCGCGTGCGGGTCGGTCGAGACCGCCTCTTCCCCTTCTGGCGGCGGGGAGGGCGGCTCCTGGAGAATGCGCTTGTAATGGTTATGCACCGCGACGGCCAGCGTCTTCTTGGCGTGCTCCTGACCGACGCAGGCCAAGTCAAGCTGGCGCTTGATCTCGGCCGGCTTGGGGACTTTGGCGCACGGCTTCTGCCGCTTGGTCTGCGTGGCGAATTCCTTGTCGAGGACCTGCTTGCAGAGGACGACGCAGTTGTCGCAGATGTAAACGCCGGGGCCGGCAATGAGCTTCTTGACCTCGGCGTGAGACTTGCCGCAGAAACTGCAGAGCGTCAGATTGGTCGGGCGTGCCATGGCGGCTATTCTTTCTTATCCGCCAGGCTCGTCGCGCTCTCGACCAGGCCCGGAATCTCTTTGCGGGACTGCACAACTTCGTCCACCAGGCCGTAGGTCTTGGCTTCTTCAGGGCTCATGAAGTTGTCGCGGTCGGTGTCCTTCTCGACCTGTTCGATCGAACGACCGCTGTGCTTGGCAATAATGCTATTGAGGCGATGCTTGAGCTTGAGCATATAGCGCACCCGTATCTCCACGTCGCTGGCCGGGCCTTCCGCACCGCCAAGCAATTGGTGGATCATGATGTTCGCGTTCGGCAGCGCGTAGCGTTTGCCCTTGGTGCCGCCGCACAGCAGCACGGCCCCCATGCTGGCCGCCTGGCCGATGCAATACGTGTTCACGTCGCAGGTCAGGAACTGCATGGTGTCGTAAATCGCCAGGCCGGCGGTGACGCTGCCACCCGGCGAATTGATGTAGAGATGGATGTCCTTCTTGGGATCGCTCATCTGCAGGAATAGCAGTTGCGCGATAATCAAGTTCGCCACCATGTCGTCCACGGGCGTGCCCAAAAACACGATCCGGTCCACCAGCAGACGCGAGTAGATGTCATAACCCCGCTCGCCCCGCCCGGTTTGTTCCACCACCATCGGCACCAAGAAATTGTTCATAAATACTTTAGATTCTACCGCCGTAACCTAACGGAGCGGTGCACCGGGGTCAAGCATCGCACGAAACGCATGGTAACTGCTCAGGTAGTGGGGCGGGCGTCTCGCCTGCCGCACCGGGCGTCTCGCCCGCGTGGGGACCGAGGGCGAGACGCCCTCCAGACAGGCGAGACGCCCGCCCCACTACCTGAGCAGTTACGAATCAGCGCAATTCGCCGTTGACCCGCTTCCAAATCAGCAATAACGCACTCGCAAACTCCTCCGGCCGTTCCCCCATCCAGCGTGTAACTTCCGCAGGCGCAAACCAGCCGCCGCGCTCAATCTCCTCGGGGTGCAGCCGAAACGGCCCCTCCGCTTGGCAGTGATAGACCCAGACATGCTCCTGGTCCGTTTCCGCGCACGCGGGCAGCTTGAAGAGCCGCTTCGGCACTACGGGCAAATGCAGGCCGATTTCCTCACCCAACTCGCGCACCGAGCAGGTGTCATAATTCTCGCCGCTATCCACGTGCCCTGAAGCAGACGAATCCCACAAGCCGGGCTGCCGGTCCTTCATCATCGACCGCTTTTGCAGAAAGACCTGTCCAGCCGCGTTGAACACCAATACGTGCACCGCCCGGTGCATCAATCCCAAGCGATGCACCTCGCTGCGCGACTTTTGCCCAATGACTTCGTCGCGCTCGTTGACGACATCGAATATCTCTTCCTTCATTTCGGACTTCCGAACAGACCCTGTGCGATCTGGGCGAACTGTTCCAGTGAGACTGCCTCCGCGCGGATTTGAGGCGATAGCTTCAACCGCTCGAATTCCTCGACCAACCGCTGCCCAGGCCAGTCTTGCTTTAGCAGTTTGAGCATCATCTTGCGTCGCTGCGAGAAGCTCCGTTTCACAATTCGGATGAACGCCCCGCGCGCTTCATCCCTCAGCAGCGGCTCCGCGCGGCGCACCAGGCAGACGCAGGCCGAATCCACGTCCGGCTCCGGGAAGAAACAACTGGCCGGAATCTTGAACCAGGGCTGCAGTTCGTAATTGAGTTGGATCAGCAGAGTGAGCACGCCGTAATCCGACGCGCCCGGTTTGGCGTGTAATCGCTTCGCCACCTCGACCTGCAGCGTGCCCACCATGCGCTCCGGACCACGAGCCGCCAGCGCCAGTTCTACCAGCAGGGGCGAGGCAACCGAGAAGGGCAGATTGGCAACCAACTTCCACCCGCTCCAATCGCGTGCTTCGTGTTTCAGGTAGTCGAGGGCGTCGTCGTGGAGCAAACGCAGAACCGGCGTCCCCCCGGTCTCGGTCTGGAAACGCTCCTTGAGCACCGCCACCAATCGAGCGTCCTTCTCGATGGCCAGAACCTCGCTCACTTGCTCCAGCAATATCTCAGTCAGCGGCCCCAGCCCCGGCCCAATCTCCAACACTCGATCGGCTTTCTTCAGGTCCGCCGCCGCCACGATCCGCCGTAACTGGTTGGCGTCATGGAGAAAGTTCTGTCCGAGCGACTTGGTCAGTTGGATGCTACGCTCCGCCAGCACTTGCTTCATCTCGGTGAGCTTCATCGGGCTAAAAGCTTTCCCAGCGCATGGACTGCCATCCGGAGTTGGTTCGGAGAAATAGTCAGCGGCGGGGTGAAGCCAATGACGTTCGAGTGCTCGCCCTCGGGCAGCAGAATGAACCCGCGCTCGTGGACCATGGCCTTAACCAGATTCAGCGCGACCTCTGTAGCGGGAGAGCCGTCCGGCAGACAAACTTCCAACCCAGCCAACAAGCCCAAGCCGCGCGACGTCACGGTCAGGTTCGAGGTTCGAGGGATAGACATCGAGAAGGCGTCAAGCAAGATCTGGCCAAGCTCCGCGCTGCGCTGCACCAGCTCGCGGTCTTTGATCTCCTTTATCTGCGCCAGCGCCATGGCGCAGCCGACGGGGTGGCCCAGGAATGTGCTGGTGTGGATGGCCTCGCCGCTGGACGGCGCCCACGCCGCGTCCATCAAGTCCGCTCGTCCGACGCAGGCGGAGAGCGGGAAGCCGCCCGTCAATGCCTTGCCCAGGCAAATTACGTCCGGCACCGTCCCGGAGTGTTCGCAGGCAAACCATCTGCCGGTGCGACCGAAGCCCGTGTAAATCTCATCCAGAATCAGCAGCGCGTGGTGCTCATTGCAAAGCCGTCGCAGCAGGGGCAGAAACTCCGGCGGCGGGAGGTTGATGCCACCGCGCACTTGAACCGGTTCGACCAGAACCGCACCTATTCTCTCGCGCCGGAAAAGGCTCTGCATCTGGGCTTCAGTTTCTACCAGAGTAGGATCAGGTTGCTGCCCGACCGGTGCGGCGGTATTTGCCTTGGGAAACGGCACAAAGTGCCCGAACTCGCGAAGCTGGTTGCGGAAAGGCGCCCGGAAATGTGCCCGCTGCGTCACATTGAGCGCGCCGTAGCCAAGGCCGTGATAGGCGCCTTCAAAGGCAATCACGCCCGGCTTGCCCGTCGCCAACAGCGCTGTTTTGAGCGCTGCCTCCACTGCCTCGGAGCCTGAGTTGCAGAAGATGGTCTTGCCGGTGGCTGCCGGCGTGCGCCGCTCGGCGACCTTGGACTTTGAACTTTGGGCCTCGGACTGCCCTTGCCACCGCTCGAAGGTGATTCGGCTCAATTCCTGCGCCAGCTCTGCCTTCAGCGCGTGTGGATGGACGTCGCCCATCGCATGCAGCAGCTTTGCCATTTGCTGCTGCCCGGCTTTGACCACGCGCGGGTTGGCGTGCCCAGTCGCCGCCACGCCGAATGCCGCTGTAAAATCCAGGTAATCCCTCCCATCCGCGTCCCAGACACGCACTCCGCGGGCCCGCTCCCACACGATCGGCCACGAGCCATCCGGCGCGATGAACGTAACATTGCGCGACTCATAGGCGCGCAGCAGTTGCAGTGTTTCGCGAGTGGTCATCGGCAGCTAAACTCCGCGCTCCTCCGGTGGCCAAATGACCTTGTGCAACTGCACTTGAAACCGCACGGGTAAGGCATCAGCGATGATCTTCTCCGCCAGTTGCCGACGCGAAATCAGCGTGTCCCCCGGCGGCACGAGCTTGAGCGACTTGTCCCGCTGCTCAGCAGCGAGCGGATGGGCCCACGAGAACAGCAACGGACAAAGGGATTCGAGCTTGTATTCGGCGATGCGTTCCCTGGCCCACTGGTAGTCTTCCCAGGTGGTGATGACGAACTTGATTTCATCCGTGCTCTTGAGATGAGACAGGTTCTCCCAGCGGTTGCGCCCGGCTTCGCCGCTGGAGGGGCATTTCAGGTCCATGATCCGCCGCACGCGCGGGTCAACGGGCGCAATGTCGTGCGCGCCGCTGGTTTCGAGCAGCACGGTGAAGCCGTCGTCGCACAGCCCCTGCATCAGCGGCAGCGAATTCTTCTGTAGCAAAGGCTCGCCGCCAGTCAGTTCCACGAGCGGCAAACGCTGCCCCACCGGGTTGGCGAATGGTTTGGCCAACTGGTGGACTTCAGCAAGTATGTCTGCCAGCGACTTCTTGGCGCCTTCAGTAAACGCATACGCCGTGTCGCAATACGAGCAGCGCAAATCACAGGCGCCGAGCCTGACGAAGATGCACGGCAACCCAGCAAACGTGCTCTCGCCTTGCAGGCTCAGATAGATCTCGTTGACGACCAGCGTGTCAGACATCGCGCTCAATGTAATGGCCCGACGGGCGCGAGGGAAGCGGCATGAGTTGGGTTAGTTGCATGGTTGCACGGTTACAAGGTTACATGGTTACACGGTTATCAAGTGCGCTTCCCCTTGTAACCATGTAACCGTGTAACCATGCAACTCTTGTAACCATGCAACTCACTTCCCGCACTCTCTTTTCTCTTTACCAAATCCCGGCCACTGACCCTATGATGCCGGCCATGGAAATCTACGATCATCCCACCTTCCGGATGGCCTGCCAGCAGTTCGACCTGGTGGCGGACCGTCTGCAAATGCCCGCTGCCGAGCGCGACCGCATCAAATACCCCAAGCGCGCCATGACCGTGGCCCTGCCGATTCATCGTGACGACGGCTCCACGCAGGTGTTCACCGGCTACCGCGTGCAGCATCACCTCACCCTTGGCCCGACCAAGGGCGGCTTGCGCTTTCATCCCGACGTGACGATTGGCGAAGTCGCGGCGCTGGCGATGTGGATGAGCTGGAAATGCGCCCTGACCGGTTTGCCCTACGGCGGCGCCAAGGGTGGGGTTGCCTGCGATCCCGGCAAATTGTCCATCACCGAGTTGGAGCGTGTGACCCGCCGTTACACGCAGGAGATGATCCCGTTCATCGGCCCGCAGGTTGATGTGATGGCGCCCGATCTGGGCACCAACGAACAGATCATGGCCTGGATGATGGACACCTACTCCGTCCACGTCGGCGCCACCGTGCCCAGCATTGTCACCGGCAAACCGGTCGCCTTGGGCGGCTCGCTGGGCCGGCGCGAAGCCACTGGACGCGGCGTCGGCTATCTCGTCAACCGCGCCACCGACACTATCGGGCTGGACATCAGCAAAGCCACCGCCGCAATCCAGGGCTTTGGCAACGTCGGCTCCGTCGCCGCGCTCTCCCTCGCTCGCTATGGGGTCAGGATTGTGGCTGTAACCGATGCCTTTGGCGGAGTCTATAACTCGAACGGCTTGGACCTCTGGGGACTCGAAAAGCATGTCGCCGGCAACAAGACCGTGGCCGGCTTTGCCGAAGCCGAGCCCATCACCAACGACCAATTGCTGGTGCTGCCCTGCGATATCCTTGTGCCTGCCGCTATCGAGCGCCAGATCACCGCCGACAACGCCCCCAAGATCAAGTGCCGCATCATCGCCGAGGCCGCCAACGGCCCCACCACTCCCGAAGCGGACGTCATCCTGGACCAGCGCTCTGAAATCTTCATCATCCCCGACGTGCTGTGCAACGCCGGTGGCGTGGTGGTATCCTACTTCGAGTGGGTGCAGGACTTGCAGAGCTTCTTCTGGGGCGAGACCGAAGTTGTGGACAAACTGTTCCGCATCCTGGAGACGGCCTACACGCAAGTCGTGTCCCTGAGTCGCAAGCAGAAGATCTCCATGCGGCTGGCGGCCCTGAGCCTCGGCATCAAACGCGTGCAGGAGGCGAAACGGCTCAGAGGGCTGTTCCCATGATTACTTCAGAAGTGGGGTTCTTTACAGGGAAGCGGGCGCTGCGTGGCTTTACGCTGATCGAGCTGCTCGTCGTCATCGCCATTATCGCCATCCTGGCTGCGCTTCTGTTGCCAGCGCTGGCCAAAGCCAAGGCGAAAGCTCAAAGCATTTCCTGTTTGAACAACCTCAAGCAGTGGGGCTTGGCGACGCATCTCTACGTTTTGGATCACGAAGATTACCTGCCGCCAGACGGCGCTCCCAACCCGACAGACACCATGACCAACGTCGGCTGGTATGTGCAGCTTCCGGAGGTGCTCGGGATTCCCCGCTATTTTGACCTGCCCTGGCGCAAGGACTCCAATGCCGCGCCCGGCAATTCGGTCTGGATTTGTTCCTCCAATCCCAGGCGCAGCAATGGCAACAACCTCTTCCACTACTGCCTCAACGAACATGTGAACGGGACCGGCGCCAACAACCGACCGGCCAGGATAAGCTCCATTCCCAGGCCCGCGGCCGTCGTGTGGCTCTTTGACACGAAGAACCTCCCCGGCGTTGGCACGTGGACTTACGTCCATACCAACCTGCACGGCCAGGGCGCGCAGTTCACGTTTCTTGACGGCCACGCCGCCCGCTTCCGCTGTTCAGCGTACTTGGACCCGACTACCGGTCATGCCCGCACTAATAACGTTGACCTGGTCTGGATACCATCACCATAACTCAGGCCCAGCTCACTTCGCGCCCGCAGCCGGGGATTCAATCCGGTAGAGGTATGTCTTGGTTCTCAGAAAGAGCGCCTTGCCGGAGACCGCCGGCGAAGCCATGAACCCGTCTTCCAGGGTGTTCTTCGCCAGGACCTCGAAAGTGCGCCCGGGTTTGAGCACGGTGGTCGTGCCTTGCTGGCTGAAGAAATACAGCCGCCCATCGGCGTAGATCGGTGAAGCCGCGTCCTTGCCGCCGATTCTTTCCGTCCAGACCAGCTTCCCCGTCGCGGCTTCGAGGCAGGTGACGTAGTTGTCCTCGGCGACCGTGTAGATCAAGCCGTCAACGAGCAGCGGCGAGCCGTAAACGCCCACATGGTTCTTGGACTTCCACGCTACGCCGGTGTCAGTAATGTCTCCCTGGCCGTCCGTCTTCACCGCCCACAATTCTCTCATACCGAGGCCGGTGACAAAGAAGGCCAAGCCGTCGCCGAAAATCGGTCGGGGCGCGGTTGACCAGTCTTTATATTGCACCTTCCAGAGCTCTTTCCCCGTCCGCGGATCGTAGCCATAGGCGGCCTTGGCACCCGCGCTGAGCATCAGGGGCTTGCCGGCCGCAGTCACGATCAACGGCGTGCTGTGGGCCTTGCGCTGGTCCCCGTCTCGGGCCATCTGGCCAGGGACGTTTTCGTCGTTCCAGACCACGGAGCGGTTGACCTTCCAGACGGTCTCGCCGGTCTTCTTGTCCAGCGCGACGTGGTACTGCACGTCCACGCCGTCCATTGTCAGGATCAGCAGGTTCTCGAAGGTGATGAGCGATGACGCTGGGCCGCGGTAATGACGGCACTGTATGTCTTCCCGTTTCCAAAGCGCCTTGCCCGTGTTCGCGTCCAGACAGGCCGTCCCAAATCTGCCAAAGTGGACATAGACCCGCCCCGGCTCAATCACCGGCGAAGGCGTGGCATAACAGTTCATCGAGGCGCCGTTGTTGAGCGGTTCCGGGTTATCACTGTGAAACACTTTCTCATTGAAGCGAATTGCGCCGGTTTCGGCGTCCAGGCCGATGGCGAAGAAGTCGTGGCCGTCGATAGTCGCAGTGGTCAGCCAAACTTGTCCTCCCATCACAACCGGCGTGGACCAACCGCGATAGGGAATCTCCGTCTTCCATTTGACATTATTCGTCTCGCTCCAGTCAAGCGGCAGCCCCATGAGCTGCGTGTCGCCCGGTGCTGAGGCGTGGCCGTCGCCCCACGGCCCGCGGAACTCCGGCCAATCCGCTCGCGCCGCCACCCCGCCAACGACCACCAGTGCCAGCGTCAACCGGGAAAGCAATCTGCGTGGAACGCCGCGGCTTAACGCTTTGGCCGAATCGAATAACTGGCCTCTATCATAACTCATGGCGCCAGCGTGCCATGACGACCTTGCCAGGTCAATTATCTCAGTATCCCAGCTCTTTGAGGGTCGCTTCGAAATCCGCCGGCAACGGTGCTGGCGCTGGCTTGACGGCCTTGGCGGCGTAGGCCACCAGGTTGAGCACTAAGCGGTCCGCCGCCGGATGCTTGTCCAGGTTGGCAACCAGGTTGAAGGTGTTCAGCACAATCTTCCCCGCGCCCAGCGGATAGGCGCCCAGCATCACGCCTGCGGCATAGCCGTCGGGGCGGCTGGAATGGCAGACGGCGAAAGCCGCCGCGGCCACATCCTCCGGCGTGTCCTGTCCTTCAAAGAAGCGGCTACTGATCAGCGGCCCGTAATAATCCCAATCCATGATGCCCTGCGGCGCCAACCCCGCAAACAGGGCGTGCTGCCTGGCGACGCATTCCTTGTGATACAGCCAGTCGGAGAAGCTGGTCAGGTGCCCCTTGTGCTTCAGCGGCAGCCAGCCCACGGCATCGTTTCCCTTGCGGAATACGCCCGGGTCAAGAAACACCGCGACGCTCCCTTGTGCGACGCGCCGCAAGACCTCCGCGCGCTGGGTCGGCGTCACAGAAGGCTCGGGCGCGTTCCCCACCAGGATGACCCGGCAGGCTTCCGCGGGAGCTTTGTCCAACGGCACCGCGGAGATGTTTCGCCCCTTCAACCACTCCTGCATCCAGGAATCTATCGCCACGACCGCCACCTCAACTGCCGCTTCCGCCTTGGGCGCTTCGCTGACCTGGAACATCAGTCTGCCGGCAGCCGGCGCGCCGCCGCGTTCGAGCGTAGCGGCAAATTCATATCGCCCCGCAGGACCAGGAATCGTCACCTCTTCTGCGAAGACAGGAACCGCCAACGGCCCGTCCTCCCCAGCCGCCGGCTGAGGGATGACCACCTCGATGCGCTTCTCCCATGCGACGCCCGCTGGCCCCAGCACCCGCAGCCGCGCCGGGTAAGTGCCCGGTCCCAGCACGTCTTCGTTTGCCAGCACCGCTTCCAGTTTCACCGGCCGCCCCGCATAGACATGCATCGGCGCCGCGAACAGGCACCACCGCAGCGGCGCCCAACCCTCTTGCAGCGTGTCCATAATGCCAGGCTTGAACTCGCGCCAGAACGTCCACAACCCTTCGCCCGTGTATCCGTGGTCCAGCAGCCCGGTCAGGTTATACCCGCAAATCTTCGGGTTCGAGCGTATCAAACTGAACCCCAATTCCCGCTGCCGGCAATGCAACTGCTGGCTCGCCCGGAGCATCTCCTCGGGGAATGCATACACCGCGTCCATACCCAGCCGCGCCCAGTCAGCGGTCAGCTTCTCCTCGGTTTGCTTAAAGAACTTGAAGTCATCCGCTTCCGGGTTCGCGCCGTTTTGTTCATAATACCGCAGCTCGCGGATGGCGTTCATCAGGCTGCCGATGCCGTATTCGGACAGAAACACCGGCTTGCTCTCCTTGCCCAGGTTGCGGATGCCCGCCTCGATGGATGGCGTGTGCGGCGTCGCCGGATACACATGCGCATCGCCCGCGCCCACAAAATAGCCGCCCCACGGACCGCCTTTGGCCGAGCCCTTGTAGTCCGGCCCCTCGACACCCCACACATACTCCCACTGCGCGCCGCCGGGGTTGCAGACCGACCCAATGTTGTATTGCCCGTCCCACCGCCCGCTTTGCTGCAACACCAGCCGCGAATCGTCCAGCGACCGCAGCAGCCCCAGGCTCGCCACCGCATGTTGGACCATCGGGCCGTTGCCCATCTCGTTGACCAGCCCGAAGATGACCACGCTCGGATGATTCCGGTCCCGCAGCACCATCTCCCGCAGATCGGCGTCAAAGCGTTCCGCCATCTTCGGCGAGTCGGCCAGCAACCAAGACGCCAGGTTCTCTTCATAAACCATCAGCCCGATTTCGTCGCACAGCTCAAGCTGGTAGGGATGGGCGATCCCCGCAATGAACCGCACCGTGTTGAACCCGCACGACTTCATGTAGAGCAAATCCTTGCGCAGGAGGTCCAGCGCGCCGGCGGGGGGAACAATTGCACCTATCGGACAATGGTTGCCGGTGTGCGAGCTCTTCAGGAAGATGCGTTGGCCGTTCAAGCGGAAATAGCCCCGCTCCACACGGAAATCGCGGAACCCAAACCGCACCGCGCTTTCATGGCTGTCCGCGCTGCCGCCTGCACTCACCCGCGTGGTCAATCGATACAGACACGGCTCCTCCAACCGCCACAAACGGTGCTGCGGCACGCTCAACCGACACGCCACCGTGCTGCTGCCGAGCGGGATCTCCTGGCTAAGCTGCATCCGCGCCACCGGCTCGCCGGCCCTGACCGAGTCTTCAGTAATGACGAATTGAAACTGGCCGGACACTGCCGCCGGACCCGTGTTGCTCAGCGTCACTTGCACGCGCACCTCGCCGCTCTTCCAATCCGGGCGCACATACACATCATCAATCCGCGCCGCCGGAGTCCAGAAGACCTTGACTGGTTCAGTGATCCCGCCGCTGTTGTAAGAACCTCCGACGCCAATACCAGTCGGGACCTTGTTCCGATGGGGCGTCTCGCCCAGGACGATGCCATCAATCGCCTGCCCCGTCGGGTTCAACACGCGCACCGCCAGCCGGTTCGCCAAGCCGGGCTTCACTGCGCTCGTGATATCCAGCGTGAACGGAGTCTCACCGCCCTCGTGGCCACCAACGGGGATGTCGTTCACCCAGACCTGCGCGAGGTAATCCACCGTGTCAAACCGCAGCAGGCAACGCCCGTCCACATAGCCACTCTCGGGAGCGATGAACTCGCGCCAATACCACGCCACACCGTGATAGCCTGGCAGCGCCTCCTGCATGATACCCGGCACGCGCACGGGCCGGGCGTCCGCGACGGGCCCTTTCCACCACCCCTCCTCGCGTCCGGCGTTCTTCGGGTCCGCCGCCACCTTCCAATCGTTTCCTTCCAGCGAAACGACCGTCGCCGGCCACGTTCGGTTTTCCGCCTGTGCCACGCCCACAACGACCATGAGCGTCATCAGACCAATGAATCTCTCAGCATGCCTGCAGTTCATAAACGGAGCGATCTGCGCGCCTCAGCGCGCGCTCCAGCTTACAGACCCCCGTCAGCGATGCGAGCGGGAAGTAGCCGTTAGGGTCGCCTCGCCGAGACGGCCGCGCCCAGTCGTTTCAGCGAAACGCCTCTTCGACACTTCGGCAGAATCAATCGCCCGACGCTTTCCTCCCCGCTCGGCAACTCAGAAGCACCAGTTCAATACCAACACCCCGAGAATCAGCACGCTATAGAGACAGCGGTCGTTAGTGACCTGCTTCGTCGTTTTGACCGGGTGCAATTGCGCGCAAATGACGGCTTTCATGCTCAGGTACATTCTCACGAACTGTTAACCGCCCACTATTGCACACGGGGGGCCTCTCAATTCAGAGAATTGGGCCGTTTTGGCCAGAAAACAGACAAGTCCTGAGGAAAACCGCAGACGGTTCAGCATCCCCACCCACGCACCTCCCAAGCACCTCGCTAGTCCCTTAATGGTCCCATAATACCAACGGCAGACATCATGGCTTGCAGGTCCCAACAGGCGGGCTGGTTCATCGCACCGGTTCCCGACGGCGGCAGGCATTGCTTTGTTTTGCGTTGCATGAGCGCAAATACGTGTCATCATAAGGCGTGCTGACAGACAAGCCATACTCCACCCAGAACGTTCTGGTGGTGGAAGACAACGTGGACGATACGGATCTGCTGCGGATCGCAGCAAACGCGGCGCCGGAGGCTGTCTCGTTCCATATTGTGCAGGATGGGGAAACGGCGCTTGCCTACCTAAAGGGCGAAGGCCAATATGCCGACCGCCGCGCCCATCCGCTTCCCGACCTCGTCTTGCTCGACATCACGTTGCCCAGTATGAGCGGTCTGGATTTGCTGGCTTGGATTCGCCAGCACCCCGATTTCAGCACCCTGAAGGTGTTTGTATGGACGGATTCGGGTGATCCCGCCGTGCTTGAGCGTGCGCTCAAGGCAGGCGCGAATCGGTTCGTCCCCAAGTCCGCTTCATTCGTGCGCGGCGGCTTGGCCGGCCTGGTGCGAGGCATTTCCAAGGCGATCCTGAACCCCGCCGAAAAGCAAACCGCGCCCGGGAAGAATTCCTGACCACCTGCTCATCAGACCGCCATGTGCCGTTTGGCCGGTTGGATGCACCCATCCCTGAGTCCATGAGGGCCACGAAGCCCTCCGCGTAACGGTTGCCGAGCTTCACCGTCCCCTCGTTAAGCCTCCCCGCCAGAAGCGGGTTGGCCATCCATTAAGCCGGACGATCCAAATTCCAGGTCTGGCCTGCTCATTATGGCCCTGCCGCCCACCGCCGGGTGAGGGCACCCGGCGTCCCCATCT